>ERZ808040.754-NODE-754-length-25575-cov-6.490038_pt1 | contig 25575 bp, 24 predicted proteins | sample MGYA00380191_ERZ808040 | MGnify/ENA primary metagenome ERZ808040 (study PRJEB31490, sample SAMN06133395) | mouse gut metagenome | isolation source: J6 | host: mice | place: China: Chengdu | collected 2015-05 ...
CCCAGGTCAAGCTGGACGGCGAGGAAGTCACCATCGTCCGCCAGAACGACATTCTGGCTATTGTTGAGTAATTAAAAGTATATTTGGAGGTAATGCGTTATGGCTAAAATCATTTGCTACGGCGAGGAGGCCCGCAAGGCTCTGGAGAAGGGCGTCAACCAGCTGGCCGACACCGTGAAGATCACCCTGGGCCCCAAGGGCCGGAACGTGGTGCTGGACAAGAAGTTCGGCGCTCCCCTCATCACCAACGACGGCGTGACCATCGCCAAGGAGATCGAGCTGGAGGACCCCTTTGAGAACATGGGTGCCCAGCTGGTGAAGGAGGTCTCCACCAAGACCAACGACGTGGCCGGCGACGGCACCACCACCGCCACTCTGCTGGCGCAGGCCATTGTGAGTGAGGGCCTGAAGAACCTGGCCGCCGGGGCCAACCCCATGGTCATGAAGAAGGGCATCGCCAAGGCCGCTGCCGCCGCCATCGAGGCCATGAAGGCCAACAGCCAGAAGGTAAACGGCTCCGACGACATCGCCCGGGTGGGCACCGTCTCCTCCGGCGACGAGACCATCGGCAAGCTGATCGCCGAGGCCATGGAGAAGGTGGGCCACGACGGTGTCATCACCATCGAGGAGTCCAAGACCGCCGAGACCTCTTCCGAGGTGGTTGAGGGCATGGAGTTCGACCGGGGCTACATCACCCCCTATATGGTCACCGACACCGAGAAGATGGTGGCCGAGCTGGACGACGCCCTCATCCTCATCACCGACAAGAAGATTTCCAACATCCAGGAGCTGCTGCCCATTCTGGAGCAGGTGGTCCAGTCCGGCAAGAAGCTGCTGATCATCGCTGAGGACGTGGAGGGCGACGCCCTGTCCACCCTGATTGTCAACCGCCTGCGCGGCACCCTGAACGTGGTCTGTGTGAAAGCCCCCGGCTTCGGAGACCGCCGCAAGGAGATGCTTCAGGATATCGCCATCCTTACCGGCGGTGAGGTAATTTCCTCCGACGTGGGCCTGGAGCTCAAGGAGGCTCAGATGAACATGCTGGGCTCCGCCCGCCAGGTGAAGATCACCAAGGAGAATACCACCATCGTCAACGGCGCCGGCTCCTCTGAGGACATCAAGGCCCGCATCGGCCAGATCAAGAGCCAGATCGAGGTCACTACCTCCGACTACGACAAGGAGAAGCTCCAGGAGCGGCTGGCCAAGCTGGCCGGCGGCGTGGCCATCATCCGGGTGGGCGCTGCCACCGAGGCCGAGATGAAGGAGAAGAAGCTGCGCATTGAGGACGCCCTGAACGCCACCCGCGCCGCGGTGGAAGAGGGCATCGTGGCCGGCGGCGGCGCCGCCTATGTGGACGCCATCCCCGCCGTGGAGAAGCTGGTGGGCGCCCTGGAGGGCGACGAAAAGACCGGCGCCAACATTGTGGCCCGCGCCCTGGCCGAGCCCATGAAGCAGATCGCCGCCAACGCGGGCATCGACGGCTCCGTGGTGCTGGAGAAGGTCAAGACCTCCGGCAAGGTGGGCTATGGCTTCGACGCCTACAAGGAGGAGTACTGCGACATGATTGCCTCCGGCATCGTGGACCCCACCAAGGTGACCCGCTCCGCCCTGGAGAACGCCGCCTCCGTGGCCGCCGTGCTGCTGACCACCGAGTCCCTGGTGGCCGACAAGCCCGAGCCTCCCGCTCCCGCTCCCGCCCCCGCCCCCGACATGGGGATGTACTGATCCAAATGCGAAAGGCCCCGCAGCCGACGGCTGCGGGGCCTTTTTATGCGTTTGTGCGCCGGGCCGGGCCGCTGTTCACAGGGTAACCAGCTGGTACTCCCGGCTTCCAATGCCCAGCGCGGCGGCGGCCTCCACGGTGTGGACGCCGTTCAGCGACTCGATGCGCTGGATGAGGTCGGCCTTCCCCGGGTCGTCGGAGGCATACACCAGATCCAGGCAGGCCTGGTCCAGGGCCACCGGGTCCAGCGAGGCCAGTATGCCGATGTCGCCGATCTTGGGATCGGCGGCCACGGCGCAGCAGTCGCAGTCCACCGACATGTTTTTCATCACGTTGAGATAGGCCACCTTGCCCTTAAAGCGGTTGTGGATGGACCACGCGGCGTCGGCCATGGACTCCAGGAAGGAGTCGTGGTCGGATTCCCAGCACTTCTCCACATTGCCCGCCCCGTGGATATACGCCTTGCCGTGGGAGGAGGCAATCCCGATGGAGATGTTCTTCAGCGCCCCGCCGAAGCCGCCCATGGGGTGGCCTTTGAAGTGGCTGAGCACCAGCAGGGAGTCATAATTGCGCAGATTCGCCCCCACGAAGTTTTTCTGAATCACCTTGCCGCCGGGGATGGGCAGTTCCATCTCGTCGGTCTCATCCATGATGTCCACCTGGGCGGCGCTGAACCAGCCGTGGCGCTCCATGGTGATTTTGTGGGCCTTGGTGGTGTTCCGCCCGCCGTCATAGGCGGTGTTGCACTCCACGATGGTGCCGCCCACCCTGTCGATCATGGGCTTCATGAAGTCGGGGCGGAGGAAGTTCTGATTGCCCGGCTCTCCGGAGTGGAGCTTGACGGCCACCCGGCCCTCCAGCTGGACGCCCAGGGCGTCATACAGGCGGAGCATAGCCTCGGGGGCCAGGTCGCGGGTGAAGTAGACTGTAGATTTCATGGCGATCCTCCCATATCCATTCAATTAAATTTATTTTACCGAAATTCCCCCTCCGCGTCAAGGGTTTTGCGGGAAAAAGACGTTCGGCCCCTCCGCGGAGGCGTTTCCGTCATCCGCGGAGAGGCCGAAAACCGTGGCGCCTGAGGACGCGCTCTGCGCCGTCCGGACGGCGAAAGGGGCCGGCTTCAAAGCGGCGGCGGCCTGCGACATCCACGAAAAAGAGCAGGCGGAGGTCCGCCGCCTGGCTGACCTCCGCCTGGAGAATTCTGAGCGATTACTCGGGCCGGTATCTGCGGACCAGTTTCTCTAATTCCGGGTTCGTCCCGTGCTCCAAAATGTATGAATAAACTCTGTCATAATACAGTGCCGCGTGGACCAGGTCCGGCTCCAAAAGGGGCAGGAGATCGGTCAAGCGTTTCTTGCAGAGCCGGCTGATCCGCTTCAGCTGTTCCGTGTCACGCTGTTTTCGCCGGGCCTCCTGGGGCGGGTAGCCCTGCCCAAAGGGAGCGTGAAACAGCGTGCGTATTGTTTCCGTAAAATTGATCTCACCGGCCCATCCCCAGTTGAGGCCCAGCGGGTAGGAGATGGCGTTGCCATTGTTGATTTGTCCAAACAGGGAGGCGTCCGCGGGATTTTCGACATAACCGCAGATCACGCCCGGCAGGCTGTTGTAGGCCAGCATCATCCCTTGGCCGGACGAGCAGCCGGTAATGATGAAGTCGACAGCCCCGCTCTCCAGAAGAAGGCTGACGCACAGCGCGGCCTCTATGTAGGTGAGGGGTTCCCCGCTGTGTTCAAACACGCCAAAATTGATAACCTCATGCTCCTCTGGAATGGCCCGCGCCGCGCATTGCTCCAGCGCCGGGTTTTTGCTTCTCTGCGAAGCGGCCTGAATGATCCCTATTTTCATGTGTGCCTCCGACTATAGTTGACGCAGTTGAAAAGAAGCAACTACTTCTTTTCAACTTGTGCGGCGATGGTTCCGCCCCCCAGGACGGCGCCGTGCCGGTCATAAACCACCGCCGCCTGGCCGGGGGTCACCGCCCGCTGGGGCTGGTCAAACTCCAGCCGCACCCGGTCCCCTTCGGGGAACACCTCCGCCGGCTGCTCCTTTTGGCGGTAGCGGGTCTTGACCAGGGCCCGGAAGGGCCGGCGGGGCGGTTCCACCAGCCAGTTCCAGTCCGCCGCCGTGCAGCCTCTGGAATACAGGGCCTCCTCCGGCCCCACGGTGACGGTGTTGGCCTCCATGCACTTGGCGCACACGTAGATGCGCCCGGACGAGGAGACCCCCACCCCCCGGCGCTGGCCGATGGTGAGCCCCGCCGCCCCCCGGTGGCGGCCCACCACCTTCCCGTCCAGGTCCAGGATGTCCCCTTCCGGGTAGGCCTTTCCGGTGTGGCGCTCCATAAACGCCAAATAGTCCCCGTCCGGTACGAAGCAGATGTCCTGGCTGTCGTGCTTTCGGGCGTTGACGAAGCCCTCCCGCTCGGCAATTTCCCGCACCTCCGCTTTTGTCAGACCGCCCAGAGGAAATAAGGTCTGCGCCAGCTGCTCCCGGGGGATGGGGTAGAGCACATAGCTCTGGTCCCGGCTCAGGTCTGCGGCCTTGGCCAGGCGGAAGCCGCCCACGCCGTCCTCCAGAATCCGCGCGTAGTGCCCGGTGGCGATGTAATCGCAGTTCAGCTCCCGCGCCCGGCGGCGGAGCTTGTCAAATTTTAAAAAACGGTTGCAGTCGATGCAGGGGTTGGGGGTTTCCCCCCGCTCGTAGGCGGCGATGAAGCGGCGGATGACCTTCTCCTCAAAGTCGTCCGAAAAGTTGAACACATAGTGGGGAATGCCCATTTTTCGCGCCACCTCCCGGGCGTCCTCCACGTCGTCCAGCGTACAGCAGGGATGGCCTTTGTCCAGGCTCAGCGTCTCGTTCCCGAACAGCTTCATGGTGACCCCGACGCAGTCATAGCCCTGCTCCCGCAGCAGCCACGCCGCCACGCTGGAGTCCACCCCGCCGCTCATGGCGGCCAGCACGCGCATTCCGTTGTCTCCCATCGTCCGCACCCCCCGGTTGATTCCCTGATTATAGCCGGATGGCCCCTTGCTGTCAAGAGACCCCCCGGCGCGTGGGCCGGGTTACAGCGCCCGCAGCATGGCGGGGCCTTTTTTAACCAGGATCAGGGCGCACACCGCCGCCCAGGCCGCCAGCAGGGCCAGAGGCAGGGCCAGCGCCAGCGCCGCCGACACCATGCCGCCCAGCCAGTACAGCAGGGCGCACACGCCCAGCGCGGCCATGGGGACGAACATCCCAAGGCAGACGGCCAGGGACTGCTTGACCACCACCGTCTCGTTCACCGCGTCCAGCTTGGGGAAGGTGAGGCCCACCAGCATCCCGAAGGCGGCGTGGGCCAGGTCGAACAGCAGCATGGCGCCCATGAGCACCGCCCCGTCCGCCGCGGACAGCTGGAGGGCGATGGTCAGGCACACCCCGGCGATCACCGTGCAGGGTACGCTGAGCAGCAGCTGGAAGCCGGTCTTGATCCACAGCAGAGTGCTCTCTCCCACCGGGGCCTCCCGCAGAATCCACAAGTATCTGCCCTCCAGGCTGATGGACGGCGCGGCGATGGCGCACATAGACAGGCAGAAGCCCATCACCAGCGCCGCCAAGGGCATCAGGGGGAGGCCCTCCAGCAGGCCCAGGTACATCCGCAGGTCGTCCTGCATCACCAGGGCCGCCACCCCCATGGCCACCAGCATCATCAGGCCGATGCCGGAGTTCCAGAAGTACATGGGAGTGCCGAAGAAGCGCCTGGCCTCCTTGGTCAGCAGGGCCTTCTTCTGCCCGGAGGCGGCCTGGGCGGACAGCTTGTAGTCGTTCCGGGCGGCCCTGGCCTGGAAGGCGGTGACCGCCTGCCGGTACACCCGGCCCAGGCCGAACACCACCAGGGCGAAGGGAACGGCGCAGCAGGCCGCAAAGGCCAGCAGCAGCCCCCAGTTCCCCATGATGCCGTCCGCCATCCACAGCATGGGGGCGGCCCAGCTCAGGGACTCCTTGACCCCGGCGGCGTTGGCGGCCAGCCCCTCAATCATGCCGTTGAGGTTGAAGGCGAACCAGAACACCGCCACCATGTAGACCGCCATGACGATGTTCTGTCCCAGGGCGCCCTTGGACACCTTGGCCGACAGAAACGCCACCAGCGCCCCGAACAGCACGGACAGGGCCGTGTCCAGCAGGGGCAGGGTGAACACCGCGATGATGAGCCGCACCCAGAACAGCAGGCTGTGGCCCACCCCGCTCTGGGTCATGAAGGCGCACACCGCCCCGGCGGGAGCCAGAATAAAGAAGGAAAACAGCAGGTTTTCCAGGTAGATGGCCGTCACCCGGCTGGCCATCAGCATGGTGGTGGACACGGGCATGGACAGCAGCAGGTCGTTGTCCTTTCCGCCGAACACCACGCCCTTTATGGCGAAGGTGGTGAACAGCAGCCCCCCCACCAGCGCCCCCATGCCCATGAAGATGAACACCAGCACCTCCATGTGGACGGGTGCGAGCACCTGCATCAGCAGGGAGCTGTACAGCCCGGACATATAGAGGCCCAGAAAGGCGATGAGCAGCATGGCCCCCACGCCGGTGGCGGCCTTTTTGCGGCTGTTTCCCCGGGCGTTGGTGGAGGACAGCAGCATGGATTTGACGCTCACCTTCAGCAGCGCGAAGAACTTTTTCATTTGTCTCCCTCCAGCTCCAGGAACACGTCCTCCAGGGAGGAGTCGCCCACCAGCTGTTCGGTGGGGCCGCACTTCACCAGCCGCCCGTCCTTGATGATGGCGATCTGGTGGCACAGCTTCTCCGCCACCTCCAGCACGTGGGTGGAGAAGAACACCGCAGAGCCGCCCCGGCACAGGTCGGCCAGGTACCCCTTCATGATGTGGGAGGCGGAGGGGTCCAGCCCCACGAAGGGCTCGTCCAGGATCAGCAGCTTGGGCCGGCGGATAAAGGCCGAGATGAGGGCCAGCTTCTGCCGCATGCCGTGGGAATAGCTGCCGATGGGGGAGCCCAGGTTCCCCGTCAGCTCGAAGGCGTCTCCGAACCGGCCGATGTCCTTCGTCCGCTGGTCCGCCGGGATGTCGTACAGGTCGGCGATGAAGTTCAGGTAGTCGATGCCCTTCATGAACTCGTACAGGTCCGGGTTGTCGGGCAGGAAGGCGGTGACCCGCTTGGCCCCCACCGGGTCCTTTTTCACGTCGTGGCCGTCGATAGTGATGGTCCCCTCGGTGAAGTCCATCACCCCCGCCACCGCCCGCAGGGTGGTGGTCTTGCCCGCCCCGTTGTGGCCGATGAAGCCGTAGATCTCGCCGGGGCGCACATGGAGGGTCAGGTCGTCCACGGCTTTTTTCCCGCCAGGGTAGGTCTTGGAATAGTGTTCAATGCGAAGCATAGTGTTCTCTCCTTTTACAGCGCGATGGGGCTGATTTTCAAAGGTTGTATTGGGTCAAAGGTTCATAAAAAATGTAAAGCCGGTGATGAGGAACGCCGCAGCCAGGGTGATAAAGCCCGCCAGATGCTTCTCCTCCGCGGAGCTGGAGGCAATCCCCGCCCCGATCAGCCCCAACGCCGGGGCGGTGAGCAGCCCGAACAGCTTGGGCATCACATTGCTGGGCCGGCCGTCCACCCCGATCTGCATCACCAGCTCGTCCGGCAGGACAAACCAGCCCGCCACGGAAGCGATCACCAGCGGAATCACCAGCAGGAAGGGCCAGAACCGCTTTTTATCCTCCACGGAACTCACCCCTTGTACCGCACCGCCGTGCCGTACACGGTGATCTCCGCCGCTCCCTGCATGATGGACGCCGAAGCGTAGCGGATGTTTACCACCGCGTCCGCTCCCAGCTCCTCCGCCTCGTCCACCATCCGCTTGGTGGCCAGCTGCCGGGCCTCGGTGAGCATGTCGGTGTAGCTCTCGATCTCGCCGCCCACAAAGGTGTTCATGAACGCCATGAAGTCCTTGCCGAAGCTCTTGCACTGGACCACCGAGCCCTTCACGATGGACAGCGCCTCAATTTCCCGGCCGGGGATGTGGTCAATATTGAGCAGCAGCATCCTCTTCCCCTCCTCTGATCTGCTTGATGCGCCGGTACAGCGCCGCCAGCACCCCGATGATGACGATGACCGGGATGGCCGCCAGGCCGATGATGACCCCGATGGGAGGCGCGTCCTCCGGCGAGACGGTGAAGCCCCACACGATAAGGGCCAAAAACGCCGCCATCATCACCAGCACCACCACCGCCGCCCCCACGGGGCTGACGTACCGGGTCAGTTTGTCCTGCTTTCCCACGTTCATAAACTTGGTCCCCTCCTGTTCCTGCCGCTCCATGGATGCCAGCACTCCGTCGGCGTCCAGCCCGTCCAGCTGGCTGCGGCTGTCCCGGATCTGGGCGCACACGCCCTGGGCCGCCGCCAGATTGGCCTGCCTGCGCTCCAGCTGGATGATGTGCCGCCCCATGGCGTCCTCCAGGGTCAGCGCCCCGGACTTCAGCCGCAGGATCTCCTCGATGGGCACGTCCAGCATCCGCAGCAGCTTGATTTTTTTCAGCCACGCCACGTCGGCGTCGCTGTAGTCCCGGTAGCCGTTTTCGTTGTTGCGCCCGGGGGTGAGCAGCCCCTCCTTTTCATAGAAGCGGATGTTTCCCTTGGTGATGCCCACCAGCTGCTCCACCTGATTGATTTTCATTGCCTTCCCTCCCTCTCTGGGCAAATAGTACACCTTCCACAAGGTGGAAAGTCAAGGCCTTTTATGAATTCTTAAGAAAAAAGAGAGCGGCCCGGCCGCTCTCTTTTCCCCTGGAAAAGCTTACACCTGGTCCAGGGCCTGTTTAAGGTCGCCGATCAGATCGTTTACATCCTCAATGCCCACCGACAGCCGAACCAGATCGGGGGACACCCCGGCGGCGGCCAGCTCGGCGTCGTTCATCTGCCGGTGGGTGGCGGAGGCGGGGTGGAGCACGCAGGTCTTGGCGTCGGCCACATGGGTGGCGATGGAGGCCAGCTTCAGCCCCGCCATGAACCGCTCGGCGGCGGCCCGGCCCCCCTTCACCCCGAAGGACACCACCCCGCAGCAGCCCTGGGGCAGGTACTTTTGGGCCAGGTCATAGTATTTGTCGCCCTGCAGGCCGGCATACCGCACCCAGGCCACCTTTTCGTGCTTCTGGAGCCACTCCGCCACGGCCTGGGCGTTGGCGCAGTGCTTTGCCATCCGCAGGGGGAGGGTCTCCATGCCCATGCCCAGCAGCCAGGCGTTCATGGGGGCGGGGGTGGAGCCGAAGTCCCGCATGAGCTGCACCACCGCCTTGGTGATATAGGCCCCGCCCAGGCCGAACCGCTCCGTATAGGTCACGCCGTGGTAGCTGTCGTCGGGGGTGGTGAGGCCGGGGAACTTGTCCTTGTGGGCGGTCCAGTCGAACCGGCCGGAGTCCACGATGGCGCCGCCCACGGCGGCGGCGTGGCCGTCCAGGTACTTGGTGGTGGAGTGGGTGACGATGTCCGCCCCCCACGCAAAGGGACGGCACAGGGCGGGGGTGGCGAAGGTGTTGTCCACGATGAGGGGCACGCCGTGGGCGTGGGCGGCTTTGGCAAACTTCTCGATGTCCAGCACGGTGAGGGCGGGGTTGGCGATGGTCTCGCCGAACAGCGCGCGGGTGTTGGGCCGGAAGGCGGCGTTCAGCTCGTCCTCCGTGCAGTCCGGGTCCACAAAGGTGAACTGGATGCCCATCCGCTTCATGGTGACGGCGAACAGGTTGTAGGTGCCGCCGTAGATGGCGGAGGAGGCCACGATATGGTCCCCGGCGGAGGCGATGTTGAACACGGCGAAGAAGTTGGCCGCCTGCCCCGAGGACAGCAGCATGGCCGCCGTGCCCCCCTCCAGGGCGCACAGCCGGGCGGCCACCGCGTCGCTGGTGGGGTTTTGCAGCCGGGTGTAGAAGTAGCCCTCGGCCTCCAGGTCGAACAGCTTCCCCATGTCCTCGCTGGTCTCATAGCGGAAGGTGGTGGACTGGATGATGGGGATGTTCCGGGGCTCCCCGTTGCCGGGGCGGTAGCCCGCGTGGAGGCAGCTGGTGTCAAATTTCATTTTGATCTCCGTCCTTTCCTCTATGGGTTCTATGGGCCGCTCGGCGGGCCGCTCCATGGGCTGTTCTGCCGCCTCCTGCGGCGCGGCCTGGCGATCAATCCACTGCGACAGCTCAACGCAGTCGCAAATATAGGTGTCATACGACGATCGCATAGCCTCCCAATAAACCAAATCGCCGGGTTTCAAAATAATACGTTTCTCTGAGCCCTCATCCAGTTGGCCGATAAAGAGGGCGGACGCTCCGTTATTGTATAAATAGCAGCCGCTCTGCGGCGCCACGAGGACCGCGCCCGGGATCTCCGGCCTTGCCGTCACAACGCGTAAGACACATCTCCTCCGCCATGTATTCTCCGCGGAGAAATCCTTGAAACCCTTGACGGCCGCAACCTCACCGTGCTGATTCAGTTCATACTCGATCTCAAGCTCCTCTTCCTTCAGAAAACGCTTATATTCAACGCCTTGTTTCCTTCCCTTGCGAAAGAGGGCGGTAAACGCGGTTTCCACAAACAAGTAGTCCTTGTCATTCAGCACAATGAGGTTGCCCTCCCCGTGGTCAGCCACCAGCGCGCGCCACTGCGTCATCATAAATATTTGATGTTGTGCTCCCATTTGATTTTCTCCTCCTTTCTATTTGATTGCGTTATGCCCCTGCCGGTCCGGCGGGCTGGCTCCGCTGTACCGCGGCTCACCCATCCGCCCCGGCGGGGTCTGACAGCAGGCCGGACAAATCCATGCCGAACTCCCCGGCGGGCTCCCCGTCGATGAGGATCTGGACCCGCTCCACCGTGTCCAGGCTGCACAGGGTGTCCACAATGGACTTCAGCGCCAGCTCCCGCTCCTCCGGCGGCAGGTCCAGCAGCCGGCCGGACAGGTCCGCCGTGCACGTGCCCCCCTCCACCCAGGCGGAGCGGACGGTGAGGTCCTGGGGCAGCAGGGGGAGCAGCCCCCCGTCCTCCGGCCCGGCGATGAGGGCGGACAGCACCGCCTTGGCGGGGACGCTGTCCTCCGTCAGCCGGAATTTGCGCAGCTCGTAGCCCAGGGTGTCCCCGCCCTCCCGGCGGAAGTAGAGGGCGGCGGTGACCTCCACCGGCGTCTCCTCCGCGCCGGAGAACAGCACGTCCTCCGGGTAGAGGGCCTGCCGGTCCCGGTAGGACTGCCCTCCGCCGCTGGCGGTGACGCGCACGCCGTCCACCCCCGGCAGCTGGGCCAGGGTGAGGGTGATGCAGTAGTCGGCCAGGGTGAGCTCCACCCCCACCAGGCCGGCGTACGCGGCGGACAGCTCCACGTTGACCACCCGGTTTTCCAGCGACCAGCTGATCACCCGGGCGCCGTCCGGGAGGACCCGGGCCAGCTCCGGCTCCTCCGCCGGGGGCCCGGCGGCCAGGGCGGCCAGCAGGGCGGGGATGGACTGCTCCGTCCCCGGATAGGGGCAGGAGTCCAGGGCGGCGGACAGGTTTTCCAGGGAGGAGTCCACCGGGAACCACAGCCGCAGGCCCTCCTCTTCCTCCTGAGGGCGGGCGGCGCAGCCCATGGCCATGGCCAGCGCCGCCGCCGCGGCCAGCAGGCGAATCCGCGTTGTTTTCATCCAGAAGCCCCCTCTCGCAGGGCGGGGAATTCCGCCTCGAACCGGGTGCCCCGGCCGGCCGGGTTGGGCCCCGCCGTCACGTCGCCGCCGTGGAGGCGGGCGGTGTCCCGGGCGATGGACAGCCCCAGGCCGGTGCCCCCGGCCGCCCGGGACCGGGCCTTGTCCACCCGGTAGAACCGGTCGAAAATGCGGGGCAGGTCGTCCGCCGGGATGCCCAGGCCGGTGTCGGTGACGGTGAGGGCCACCTTGTCCCCCCGGCGGCACACCCCCACGTCCACCCGGCCCCCGGGCAGGTTGTATTTGATGGCGTTTTCCATCAGGTTGAAGGCCACCTGGTAGATGTCGTCCTCCGTGGCCAGCAGGGTGCAGGCGGGCTCCAGGGTGCACTTCAGCTCCACCTGGGCCCGGCGGGCCACAGGGGTGAGCAGATGGGCCACCTTTTCCGCCACCTGGCCCAGCTCCACCGGCTCGGGGGAGCGCTCCTCCCCGGCGTCCAGCCGGGTGAGGGCCAGCAGGTGCTCGCTGATGCGGGTGAGGCGGTCGGCCTCCTCCCCGATGTCGGACACAAACTCCCGCACCGTGGCCATGTCCACCGGATCGTTCTGCAAAATGGAGTCGGTGAGCAGGCGGATGGAGGCCAGGGGGGTTTTGAGCTCGTGGGAGGCGTCGGACACGAAGCGCCGCCGGGCCTCCTCGGTGGTCTGGAGCCGGTCGGTGAGCTGGTTGAACTCGTCGGCCAGCTGGGCCATCTCGTCCCGGCCCAGGGACTCCACCCGGTGGCTGTACTCGCCCTCCCGCACGTGGCGGATGGCGGACAGCAGCCGCACGGTGTTGCGGGTCAGGGTCTTGGACAGCAGCACCACCAGCACCAGGGCCACCGCGCACACCACAATGGAGATGTAGCGCAGGTTGGACAGGATGGACAGGAGCACCCGGGCCTGCTCGGTGTCATACTCGTAGAGGTACACCGCCCCCAGGGTGGTGCCGTGGTACAGGATGGGCACCGCCGCCCGGGTTCGGATGGCCCCCTCCCGGTATTCCGAGCGGGAGGCGTCTTTGCCCCGGAGGGCGGCGGCCACCTCCCCCATGAGGGCGTAGTCCCCCAGCCGGTTGTCCAGGGTGGAGCTGTCATATAGAATCAGGGCGGAGGCGTCGGTGACCAGCACTCGGGTGCCCTGGGCCTCCTCCAGCAGGGCCATGGTCTGCTCCACGCCCTCCCGGGTGAGGGTTTCGGACACGGACAGGGTGGACCCGATCACCAGGGCCTGCCGGGTGAGGGTGTTCTGCTTGGAGGTGAATACCATGTTCTCCGCCATGAGCACGGGGTAGGTATTCATCACGATGAGGATGGCCGCCACCACCAGCAGGTAGGTCAGGGCGTATTTGGCCTGGATGCTGCGGAAAAAGGGGACCCGCTCGTCGGAGCAAAGTCCATTCCGCTCGGGACGCCCCGGCGGGCGTCCCGAACCGCATTTCTTTGCTCCCCCTCTCCCCGCAAAGCCAGGGGGCGGCTTTGCCGGGGCCCCATTGGGAACTTCGTTCGGATTGGCCATGTTTTGACCCCTTCTACTCATTCTGCACGTTCACATTATTGCTGAGGTAATACCCCACGCCCCACTTGGTCAGAATGTGCTCCGGATTGGCGGGGTCGGGCTCCAGCTTCTCCCGCAGGCGGCGGATGTGCACATCCACCGTGCGGAACTCCCCGATGTACTCGTAGCCCCACACCAGGTTCAGCAGGTTCTCCCGGCTGTACACCCGGCCCGGATTCTGCATCAGCAGCACCATCAGGTCGAACTCCTTGGCGGTGAGCTCCACCGGCTCCCCGTCCCGCCAGGCGGCCCGCTCCGCCAGGTCCAGGGTGATGGCCCCCTGGGTGAGGCGGTCGGCCTCCCGCTGCTGCTGGGCGGCGGCCCCCGCCCGGCGCAGCAGGGCCCGGATGCGGGCCTTCAGCTCCAGGATGTTGAAGGGCTTGGTGATGTAGTCGTCCGCCCCGCACTCGAAGCCGATGATCTTGTCCGCGTCCTCGCTTTTCGCCGTCAGCATGATGACGGGCACGTTGGAGAACTCCCGGATTTTCATGCACGCCTGGAGCCCGTCGATCTTGGGCATCATCAGATCCAATATGATGAGGTCGAACTGGCCGGTGCGGGCCTTGTCCACCGCCTCCTCGCCGTCCGAGCCGGTCTCCACCTGGTAGCCCTCGTTTTCCAAATTGAATTTGATGCCCTTCACCATGACGCGCTCGTCGTCAACCACCAATATTTTGGGCATAGTCATCCCCTCCTGTGGTAATTCGGTCCAATATGTCCTCCAAGATCCCCTCGCCGATGCCGCGCACCCGGATCAGGTCCTCGGGATAGCGGTAGGGGCCGTTTTCCGCCCGGTCGTCCAGAATGGCCCGGGCCCGGACCTCCCCGATGCCGGGCAGGGACATGAGCTCCTCCAGGCCGGCGGCGTTGATGTCCACCAGCTCCGCCCGGTCCGCCGGGGCCGCGGCGGCGGGGGCTGTCCGCGGCAGGGGGTCCAGCGGGGCCCGGACCCCGCAGCTCAGGGCAAAGCGCAGCAGCATGACGGCCCCCGCCGCCAGAATCAGCGCCAGCAGACGCCTGTCTGTCCGGTTCAGCCCCATGCCGTCCGCCCCCCATCTGTCAAAAGGCTGTTTTCCCCAGTTGCGCTGGGAAGCACTTTCTGCTATAATTGCCGTATACCGATTTTCCGGCGTCCCGGCGGGTCCGCTGAGACGTATGCAGACATTATACCACAAGTGACGGGAGATTCCTATGAAAAAATATCGAATTCTTTCCCTGCTTTTGGCGGGGGTGCTGGCGCTGTCCCTGACCGGCTCCGCCCGGGCCCTGGAGGACCCCGCGCCCAACTGCCGCGCCGCCATCGTTGTGGACGGCGACAACCGGGAGGTATTGTACGAATTCAACGGCTATCAGCGGATGTATCCCGCTTCCATCACCAAAATCATGACCTCCCTGGTGGTGCTGGACGCGGTGGCGGCGGGGGAGATCTCCCTGGACACCATGGTCACCGCCTCCGCCCAGGCGGTGGACCTGCCCTGGGACAGCTCCACGGCGGGCATCAAGGCGGGGGAGACGCTGTCCATCCTGGATCTGCTGTACTGCGACCTGCTGCCCTCGGGCAACGAGGCGTGCAACATCCTGTCCGAGGCGGTGGCGGGCACGTCGGCGGAGTTCGTGGCCCGGATGAACGCCAAGGCCCAGGAGCTGGGCATGGAGGACACCCACTTCATGAATCCCCACGGCCTCCACGACCCGGAGCACTACACCACCGCCTACGACATCTACCTCATGGCCAGCGCCGCCATGGAGCATGAGACGTTCCGCACCATCGTGCGCAGCCCCTCCTACAATCTCCCGGCCACCAACCTCCAGGAGGCCCGGACCATCTACTCGTCCAACGGGCTGCTGAGCAGCTTTTACGCCATCGGCTATACATACTCCAAGGCCATCGGCATCAAGACGGGCAACACCGGCGAGGCGGGCCGCTGCCTGGCCTCCGCCGCCGTGGACGAGCTGGGCCGCACCTTCTACTGCGTGGTGCTGGGCACGGAGGACACGGTGGACGAAAACGGACGGCATTTCTGGTCCTTCTCCGAGACAAAACGGCTGCTGGAGTGGGCCTTCAACAACTTCCAGCGGATCACCCTGCTGGATCAGGACACGGAGAACGTGACCCGGGAGGTGGCCGTCACCCTGTCCGACGAGGGGGATTACGTGCTGGCCCAGCCGGTGGGGTCCATTGAGGCCACCATGCCGTCGGACTACGACCCGGCCCAGGCCAAGCTGATTTTTGACCTGCCCGAATCGCTGGAGGCCCCCGTCACCGCGGGCCAGAAGCTGGGCACCGTCACCCTGGAATACCAGGGCGAGACCTACGGCACCCTGGAGATGATGGCGGCCTACGGGGTGGAGCGGTCGGAGTTCCTCTACACGGTGCAGCAGATTGAGTACTACTGGTCCCAGTGGTGGGTGAAGGCGCTGGCCGCCGCCGGGGCGGTTCTCATCCTGGCGCTGGTTGTCTTTGTGGCGGTAGTGCTGCCACGCCGGAAGGCCCGCCGGCGGTACAGCCGGGCGGGGGGCGGACGGCGGCCCAGCTCCAACTACCGGGGCCGGCGGTGATTGTGCCGGTTTCTCCCGGCCGTTCATAAAAACTTCACAGCGTTCACTGTTTTTTCACAAAAGGTTCTCAAACAGTCCAACATTTTCCTGGAGTTGTCTGGTATGATCATCATGTCAGGTACAAAACCAGACAATCTCCTCCCTCTCTCTTTTCTCAAAAAATGAAGGCCCCCCGGTTTGCGCCGGGGGGCTTTCATGCTGTACCGCAAGCGCGGGCGGCGCCCAACAAAGCGCGGCCAAGCGGATGTTGCTTCGACGATATGGGGCTCGCCAAAACGGGGCCCCCGCAAAGCCGTAGGTGCGCACCGCAGATGGGGCCCCCGCACGGGCCCAGCGGAGCGGGGCGTGCGGGGAGAGGAGAAGCAAGGGAGCGGACTGCGCTTTTGCCGCAAGGCGGAAGCGCAGTCAAGTGGACTTTGCTTCGACGATATGGAGCTTGCCAAAATGGGGCCCCCGCAAAGCCGCCCTCCGGCTTTGTGGGGAGAGGAGGGGCAGCGGAATGAGCGAGCGTCCGGCAAAGGCGGACGCGAGGGATATGGAGCTTGCCCCGACGAAGTTTACATATTCTTCACAGAAGGTTCTCAAACCGTCCAACATTTTCCTTGGAAGAGCTGGTATGATCATCCTGTCAGGTGAAAAACCCGACAATCTCCTCCCTCTCTCTTTTCTCAAAAATGAGGCCCTCCGGCGTGAGCCGGGGGGCTTTCATTTTGCCTGATCCCGCTTGGCCGGCCGGGGCGCACACCGTTCTCAGCGCGTCCGGTCCGCGATGTCCACCACGGTGAGCGCCCCGCCCCGTACGGTAAACCGCACCTCCAGCCCTGCGAATCCGAAGCCGTACACCCGGTCCGGGTCGTCCTGGTAGGGCGGGCGGGGGTCCTGGGCCAGCACCCCCGCCAGCGCCTCCCGGCGGTCCGGCGGCACCCGGTCCAGCAGGGCGGGGGGAATGGACACCGCCAGCCTCCCCTCCGGTGGGGCCGGGGCGAAGCCCCCCGACGCCTCGGGATGGCAGTCGGCGTAGGGGACGTAGGGCTTGATGTCCAGGATGGGGGTGCCGTCCACCAGGTCCGCCCCGGATACATACAGCACCGGCCCCTCGGAGGTTTCCAGCTCCACCCGCTCCAGCCCCACGCAGGACAGCCCGATGGGGTTGGGCCGGAAGGGGGAGCGGCTGGCAAACACCCCCACCCGCCGGTTTCCCCCCAGCCGGGGAGGCCGCACGGTGGGCGACCAGCCCGCGTCTCTGTTTTGAGAGAACTCCCAGATCAGCCACAGGTGGGAAAACCCCTCGATACCCCGCAGGGCCTCCGGGGTCCGGAAGGGCGGCTCAAACACGATGGCGGCCCGCAGCTCCGCCACCAGCCCCGCCTGCCGGGGCACGCCGAACTTGCCGGAGAAGTCCGAGCGGATGTGGGCGACGGGCTCCATCAGTCCACGTTGGGGCTGGCCCGCATGGCCAGGATGGTCCTGCCAATGAGGTCGTCCAGCTCCCAGCCCAGCATGGCCGCGCCCTGCTCGATGACCTCCCGGGAGCACCCGGCGGCGAATTTCTTGTCCTTGTACTTCTTTTTCACCGACTTGACCTCCAGGTCGCCCACGCTCCTGGAGGGCCGCATGAGGGCCGCCGCGCCGATGAGGCCGGTGAGCTCGTCCACGGCGAAGAGCACCTTCTCCATCTGGTGCTCCGGCTGGATGTCCACGCACTGGCCGTAGCCGTGGCTGGCGGCGGCCCGGACCATGGACTCGTCGATGTCCCGCTCCCGCATCAGCTCCTGGCTCTTGACGCAGTGCTCCTCAGGCCAGCGCTCGAAGTCCAGGTCGTGGAGGATGCCTACCGCCTCCCAGAAATCCGCGTCCGCCCCATAGCCCAGCTCCTGGGCAAACCAGCGCAGCACATCGCCCACGGTGCGGGCGTGCTTTCGGTGGAACTCGCCCTCATTGAACTCACACAGCAGGTCCCATGCCTGCCCGGGGGTAGGGATCATATGCAACAGCTCCTTTTGATGATTTGTATGGAATCATATACCCATACCCGGGCGCCTGTCAATCCCCGGTTGACTTTTCAGGCGGAAAACAGTACAATACAAGGAATGCCGCGCAGATTGGGAGGAATACCGCCATGGATAAGCTCATTTATTTTGATTACGCCGCCACAGCCCCGGTGCGGCCGGAGGCCGCGGAGGCCATGACGGACGCCCTTGGGCGGTTTGGCAACCCCTCCTCCCGGTACGGGTACGGCCGGGAGGCCGCCCGGCGGGTGAAGGAGGACCGGGAAACGGTGGCCGAGGCCTTCGGGTGCGCCCCGGCGGAGCTGTATTTTACCTCCTGCGGCACCGAGAGCGACAACTGGGCCATCCGGCGGGGGGTGGAGCTGAACCGCCGCCGGGGAAAGCACATCGTCACCACCGCGGTGGAGCACGCCGCCGTGCTGGAGACGTGCAGGGACCTGGAGCGCCAGGGGTATGAGGTCACCTGTCTGAAGCCGGACCGGGAGGGCCGGATCTCTGTAGAGCAGGTGGCCGCCGCCCTGCGGCCGGACACCGCCCTGGTGTCCATGATGCTGGTGAACAACGAGACGGGGGCTGTCCTGCCGGTGGCGGACTGCGTGAAGGCGGTCAAAGCTTATGACCCCGCCATTCTGTTCCACTGCGACGGGGTGCAGGGCTTTTTGAAAACCCCCCAGCCCCTGGGAAGGCTGGGGGCGGATCTGGTAGCGGTCAGCGGCCACAAAATCGGGGCGCCCAAGGGCATCGGGGCGCTGTACATCAAGAAGGGCGTCCGGCTCCGCCCGCTGCTCACCGGGGGCGGGCAGGAGGACGGCCTGCGCTCCGGCACCGAGGCCACCGCCCAGATCGCCGCCTTCGCCGCCGCCGTCCGGGCCAATCTGCGGGACCCGGACCGCCTGGAGCGGGCGGCCGCCATGAAGGCGTACACCTTATCCAAATTAAAGGAGGCCGTCCCCAAGCTGGAGGTCATCTCCGCCGGTGACGCCCCCCACATCTGCGCCGTCACCCTGCCGGGCTACAAGAGCGAGGTGGTGGTCCGGGTGCTGGGGGACCGGGGCGTGTGCATTTCGTCCGGCTCCGCCTGCCACCGGGGAAAACCCAGCCATGTGTTCGCCGCCATGGGCCTGCCCAGACCCTGGCTGGACGGAGCCCTGCGGCTGTCCTTCTCGCCGGAGTCCACAGCGGAGGAGGCGGACGCCCTGGTGTCCGCCCTGAAGGACGCGGCGGACAGCCTGCTCACCACGCTATCGTGACATTCCGCCGGCCGGGAGAGCCGGCGGGGCAAAGGAGTATCTGCGCGACATGTTCAAGCTGTTTCAGAGGGAAAAGGGCTTTTACCGAAAGCTGCTGGCGCTGGCCCTGCCCATTCTGCTTCAAAACCTCATCACCAATTCCCTGGGTCTGGTGGACACCTTCATGGTGGGCACCATGGGCCAGCTCCCCCTGGCCGGGGTGACGTTGGCCAACATCCCCGTGTTCGTGGTGCAGCTCATGATGTTCGGCATCCAGAGCGGCTCCTCCGTCCTCATCAGCCAGTACCGGGGCAAGGGGGACATAAGGGCCATCAACCGGGTGATGGGCATCGGCATGTACGCCGCCGGGGCCATCGGGCTGGCGTTTGCCCTGGTGATGGGCCTGCTTCCCCACCCGTTCATGTCCCTGTTCGGGGACGACCCCCAGGTGGTGGCCACCGCCGCCCGGTACGCCCGGATCGTGGGCTGGTCCTACTTCTTCGACAGCTTTGTCCAGGTGTACAACGGCGTTCACCGGGCCATGGGCAACCCCACCCGGGGCCTGTACATCCTGGGGGTGTCCATGGCGTGCAACACCTTCCTCAACTGGGTGCTCATCTTCGGCAACCTGGGGGCGCCCCGGCTGGGGGTGGAGGGCGCCGCCCTGGCCACCCTGCTGGCCCGGATTCTGTCCTGCGCCATTGCGGTGGTCTGGGCCGTCCGGGACAGGAACTTCAGGCTGGACCCCGTTCTGCTGTTCCGCCCCGGCGGGGAGATGATCCGCCGGTTTATCCGCTTCTCCACCCCGGTGATGTGCAATGAGACGTTCTGGGGGCTGGGCACCTCCATTTTCCCCACCATCATGGGGCATATGGCGGGCTCTGAGGAGATTCTGGCCGCCTATGCCATCGCGGGCAATATCACCAACCTGTGCACGGTGGGCGTATTCGCCATCGCCGGCACCGCCGCCATCCTGGTGGGTCAGGAGATCGGCTCGGGCAACGCCGGCAGGGTGTACTCCCTGGGGGCGCTGCTCAACACCCTGGCCTTTTTGTTTGGAGCGGCTGCTGGGGCGCTGTTTCTGGGGCTGCTCTACCTCTTCGTGGCCCCGGTGCTCTACCCCCTGTTCCAGCTCAGCCCCCCGGCGGGGGATATCTGCACCCTGATGCTCACCATGGTGTTCCTGATGATGCCCCTGCGCTCCCTGGAGTGCACCAACATTGTGGGCGTGCTGCGGGGCGGCGGCGACGTGAAAATGGCCACCCTCATCGACCTCACCCCCCTGTGGGCGGTGGCGCTGCCCATTGCGGCGGTGTCCGGCCTGGTGCTCAAGGCGGGGATTTTCTGGGTGTATCTGGGCATGATGAGCGAGAACGTGGTGAAGGCGGTGCTGGGTCTGTGGCGCTTCCGGAGCGGGAAATGGATTCGGGATGTCACGGTGGCCGAGCTGGGCGGGACCCCGTGACGGCGCTGGAAAAATATTTGAAATTGGTCTTGCATTCCGCCCTGCTGCGTGCTACAATGACGACAGCGGTAGTCATCCCGCGAGTATTACTGACACCCTGATTGGAGGTCAAACATCATGTTTGTCAGGCGTCTCTTACTTTCTTCCCTGGCGGCGGTGTGCGCGGTCTCCCTGCTGCTCCCTGCCGCCTACGCCCACGGCGGCTGTCACGGCCGCAGCGCCCGCCGCGCCGCCCAGCCCTGCGCGGTGGAGGACTGCACCCTCACCGGCTGGCATTACCATGACCGTACCCTGTACTGCGGCCACACCCACGACGGCCGCGGCCTTTGCGACGGCTCCTGCGTCCCCCTGTGCGAGGTGGAGGGCTGCACCATCGCCGGCCGTCACGACCACGACGGCGTGACTTACTGCGGCAACGGCCATGACTGCGGCTATTGCGACGGAACGTGTCTGCCGCTGTGCGAGGTGGAGGGCTGCACCATCGCCGGCCGCCACGACCACGACGGCGTGACCTACTGCGGCAGCAACCATGACTGCGGCTGGTGCGACGGGAGCTGTCCCGTCTATTCCGGCGCCTGCTACGGCGGACATCACGGCTGCCGCCGCTGACCGGAGAGACCAGGCGAAGGGCGGGCCCCGCGGGGCCCGCCCTTTTTTATTCCCCCTTGTATTTTTTACGGGTGGCGATGCCGCCCCGGATGTGTCGCTCCGCCTTGTTTTCGTTGAGAATCGCCTTCACCTGCTCGTACAGGCCCCGGTTGATGGCGGGCAGGCGCTCGCTCAGGTCCTTATGTACGGTGGATTTGCTGATGCCGAAGCGGGTGGCGGCGGCCCGGACGGTGGCCTTGTTTTCAATGATGTACAGCGCCAGCTCCTGGGCGCGCTCTTCCATATTGCCTTTCATACAAACAACACTCCCATGCTTCTTGCTGCATGGAAAATGGTATGCGGAAAGGCCGGCCGTTATACCGGAATAATCCGGGAGGGCCGGCAAGGGAAAATCCGGCGGCGGCCGCTCTCGACGGGGCAAAGGGCCGCCGCCAGGTATTGCCGCGGCCGGAAAGCGGGACGCCCCGCCGTCCCGGAGCCCTGAAAACGCCGCGGAGTGAGGAGGTCAAGCTATGTCTATTTACGTGACGGGAGACATCCACGGAGATACCGCCCGCCTGGGCCCGGACGCGTTTCCCGAGCTGGACGGGCTGACAAAGGAGGATTATGTCGTCGTCTGCGGTGATTTCGGCGTGGTCTGGGACGGCGGCGAGGCGGAGCAGAAGGAGCTGGACCGGTTGGAAGAGCGGCCGTTCACCACCCTGTTCGTAGACGGGAACCACGAGAATTTTGATCTGCTGAGGGAGTATCCCGCCATCCCCTGGCACGGGGGGACGGTTCAGGCCGTCCGCCCCTCCGTCCTCCACCTGCTCCGGGGAGAGCTCTACGAGCTGGAGGGGCTGCGCTTTTTCACCATGGGCGGGGCCAGAAGCCACGACATATCGGACGGAATCCTGGAGCTGGACGACCCCAATTTTTCCCGGCGCTATCGAATGCTCCGGAGGCGGAACGCTCTTTTTCGGGTCAACCACGCCTCCTGGTGGAAGGAGGAGCTGCCCGGCCAGGAGGACTTCCGCCGGGCGCGGGACAGCCTGGAGCGCGCCCGGTGGCGGGTGGACTGCATCATCACCCACTGCGCCCCCACCTCGGTCCAGGACAAGCTGGGCGGCGGCGGGTTTGAGGCCGACCCCATGACCGATTTCCTGGAGGAGGTGGCACAGCGCTGCCGCTTCCGCCACTGGTTTTTCGGGCACTACCATATGGACGGCCACATCGGAGAGCGGTTTATCTACCTCTACCGGGAGTTGATCCAGCTGACGCAGAGGTGACGCCGCGCCCTAAATAAAAAATTAAACCTTTATTGCCTTTACAGCAAAGCGGAAAAAGGTTATAATGATTGTCGTTCACCATACCAGGAGAGGGGGATCACTATGGCGGACAGCTACGGCTCCGGCGGACCCGACCCGCGGGAGGGCTCACAACAGAACAACACCTATCATTATAACTACAGCTACGGTTCCGGCTCCGGCAGGGGGACCGGCGGCCCCCGGCCGCCCAAAGCCCCCAACGACTGGGGAGAGTGGATTGGAATCGGCTTTCTGCTGTTCATCCTGCCCTTCTGGTTCTGCAAGGTGATCGGCGTGATCTGGCTGCTGAACAAGCTGGGCAAGATGAGCGCCAGCGACAAGCGCCGCTATAAGCAGGAGGCCAAAAGGGCCGCCGACCGGGCCAAAAACACCGCCCAGGATTTTTTCCGCCGGGCGGACGCCTCCGCCAAGGCGGGGGCACAGGAGTTTTTCCGTCAGGCCGGAACGTATGCCCAGGAGGCTGAGGGCGCCCAGCGGCAGGAGAGCCGGGAGAAGCGGGAGGCCTCCGGCGCCCCCGGTTACGCCTATCAGTACGGCCGGCCCGAGCAGGAGAAGAAGGCGAAGGCCGAGCCCTGGGAGCAGAAGGCCCAGCCCGACGCCTGGAATGTGCGCGGCTCCGCCCAGAACAGGCGGAAAAAGGCCAAGGGCGAGGGCGGCGGCACCGGGCTCATCATCGCGGGCAGCATCCTGGCCGGTATTTTTGGCCTGGGCACGCTCGCCTGTATGACACCCGTGTTTTTGGGGGAATTCGAATATCCGCTTCTCATTCCCATCTTGGCCTGTCTGATGTTCGCGGCGGGCGGCCTGGGGATGCTGTACTCCGGCATCGGCAAAAACCGCCGCAGCGAGCGCTACCTGAACTACCTGGCCTACATCGGCGCCAACCGGGAGGTGGACCTGGCTCCCATGGCCGCCAGCTTCGGCGTGCCGGTGAACAAGCTGTGCAAGGACCTGCGGCGGATGCTGTCCAGGGGCGTCCTGCCCACCGGCTACCTGGATCTGGCCGAGGGCAAGCTGTTCCTCACCGAGATGGGCTACCACGCCCAGCCCCGGCGGGAGGAGCCCCCCGCCCGGGAGGAGACGGCCCAGGAGGCCGCCGCCCGGGAGGACGACATTCTCCGGGAGATCCGGCAGGTGAACGACGAGATTCCCGACGAGGCCATGAGCGCCAAAATCGACCGCATCGAGGAGATCACCCGGAAGATCCTGAACTTCCAGAAAGCCCACCCCAACAAGGAGGGCCAGCTGCGCACCTTCCTGAACTACTACCTGCCCACCACCCTGAAGATCCTCCGGGCCTACGCCCAGCTGGACGCCCAGGGCATCGAGGGGGAGAACATCTCCGCCGCCAAGAAGCGCATCGAGGACATGATGGACCAGGTGGTGTCCGGGTTTGAGAAGCAGCTCGACAAGCTGTTCCAGGACGACGCCATGGATATCACGTCGGACGTGGAGGTGCTGGAGAACATGCTCAAGAAGGACGGGCTGTCCGACGAGGGCGGCATCACCATGACGCTGTGAGGGGGGAGCTATGTGCCCAAAAAAGAAACGATTGCTTTCCTGTGCTTATTTGGTGGTACGGTTTTCGGCAGTTTTGCAAAGCTATATGTAATCGCAGTTGTTTTTTACCTGATCGCGCTGGCGATTGATATTCCGCTGCTTGTCGAGGAATATCAGAAGTGGAAGCGCAAAAAGCGGCAATAAAGGAGGAGCGGCAGGGTCAAACGACCTTGCCGCTCCTCTTGTTTACGCTTTCCCGCCCTTGAGGGCTTTCATCCGCTTCTCGTGGTTCAAAATTCGCTTGCGCAGGCGCAGGTTTTCCGGCGTGACCTCCAAAAGCTCGTCGTCCGCCAAAAACTCCAGGCACTGCTCCAGGCTGAGCTGCTTGGGGGGGACCAGCCGAAGGGCCTCGTCGGAGCCGGAGGCCCGCATGTTGGTGAGCTGCTTCTTCTTGCACACGTTGACGGAGATGTCCTCCATCTTGGGGCACACGCCCACCACCATGCCCTCGTACACGGGCACCCCCGCGCCGATGAACAGCGCCCCCCGCTCCTGGGCGGCGAACAGGCCGTAGGTCACCGACTCGCCCTGCTCGTGGGCAACCAGGGAGCCGGTGTTCCGGCGCTGGATGTCCCCTTTGAAGGGGGCGTACTTCTCAAAGACGGAGGCCATGATGCCCTCGCCCTTGGTGTCGGTCAAAAACTCGTTGCGGTAGCCGAACAGGCCCCGGGAGGGCACCAAAAACTCCAGCTTGGTCCGGCTGCCGATGGGGTCCATGGAGAGGAATTCGCCCTTGCGCGCCCCCAGCTTTTCCATGACGGCCCCCACGCAGTCGGCGGGCACGTCGATGACCACCCGCTCGATGGGCTCGCACTTCTTGCCCTCCACCTCCTGGTAGACCACACGGGGGGGCGACACCTGGAACTCGTACCCCTCCCGGCGCATGGTCTCGATGAGGATGGACAGGGACATCTCCCCCCGCCCGGCCACGTTGAAGGCGTCGGTGGACGCCTCCACCTCGGTGACCCGCAGGGACACATCCTTCAGCGTCTCCCGGAACAGCCGGTCCCGGAGCTGGCGGCTGGTGACGTACTTGCCCTCTTTCCCGGCGAAGGGGGAGTCGTTGACGGAGAAGGTCATCTCCAAAGTTGGCGCGGAGATCTTCACAAATTCGATGGGCTCGGGGTCGGTGGGAGCGCACACCGTGTCTCCGATGGTGATGTCCCCGATGCCGCTCATGGCGATGATCTCCCCCGCCTTGGCCTCGGTGACGGGGGTGCGGGCCAGCCCGTCGAAGGTGTACAGGGCGGTGGCCTTGGCCTTCTTGGGGGCCTCCTCCGGGCGGTGGTAGTTGCACACCACGATCTCCTGGTTCTGCTTCACGGTGCCCCGCTCGATCCGGCCCACGGCGATGCGGCCCACGAACTCGTTGTAGTCGATGGAGGACACCAGCATCTGGAAGGGGGCCTCCGCGTCGCAGTCCGGGGCGGGGATATAGTCCAAGATCGTCTCGAAGAGGGGGACCAGGTCGGTGCCGGGCACGTCGGGGGAGTAGCTGGCGGTGCCCTGCCGCCCGGAGCAGAACAAAGTTGGCGACTCGAACTGCTCGTCGGTGGCGTTCAAATCCAGCAGCAGCTCCAGCACCTCGTCCATGACCTCGTGGATGCGCTGGTCGGGGCGGTCCACCTTGTTGACCACCACGATGACCTTGTGGCCCAGCTCCAGTGCCTTGCTCAGCACAAAACGGGTCTGGGGCATGGGGCCCTCGGCGGCGTCCACCAGCAGGATGACGCCGTTGACCATCTTCAAAATGCGCTCCACCTCGCCGCCGAAGTCGGCGTGGCCCGGGGTGTCCACGATGTTGATTTTGGTGTCCTTGTAGTGGACGGCGGTGTTCTTGGCCAGGATGGTGATGCCCCGCTCCCGCTCCAGGTCGTTGGAGTC
>ERZ808040.755-NODE-755-length-25567-cov-6.597842_pt1 | contig 25567 bp, 24 predicted proteins | sample MGYA00380191_ERZ808040 | MGnify/ENA primary metagenome ERZ808040 (study PRJEB31490, sample SAMN06133395) | mouse gut metagenome | isolation source: J6 | host: mice | place: China: Chengdu | collected 2015-05 ...
AAGGTGCATTCCGTCCCTGACCGCATCGTGAGCATCAGCCAGCCATGGCTGCGCCCCATAGTCCGGGGCAAGGCCACAGCCCCAGTGGAGTTCGGTGCTAAATTCGACCTGAGTCTGGACACGGAAGGGTATGGACGGATCGAGAAGATATCCTTTGACCCCTATAATGAGGGATCCACCCTGCAGGAGGCTGTGGAGCGCTTCAAAAGGCGTACCGGGCACTATCCGGAGAGGGTCCTGGCAGACCAGATATACAGGACACGCGATAACCGTAGGTACTGCAAGGGGCAGGGGATACGCCTGTCCGGCCCCCGCCTGGGGAGGCCAGCCGCCGTAGCTTCCGTCACAACCAGGAAACAGGAATATCAGGACAATACAGACAGGATAGAGGTAGAGCGGGTTTTCAGCCTGAGCAAACGGTGCTATGGTATGGGGCTTATCGTGACCAAGCTGAAGGAGACCCAGCTGGCCACAATCGCATTGTCTGTATTCGTGACGAACCTCTTTAAGATTCAGCAGCGGTTACATTGTGCTCTTTTACGGACATGTCAATTTTTATGTCTAAAATGTGCCATATTAAGTTTTTGTGTGGCTTAGCTGAACTTAATCAGCAGACACTATTTAGGAGTGACATTTTTATGAACATGAACGCAGTAGGTATTGATGTTTCCAAACGAAAAAGCACGGTAGCAATCCTCCGTCCTGGTGGGAAGGCTGTTGGAAAGCCCTTTGATGTTCCTCATCTGTCCGCAGATTTCCAATCTCTGATAAAGCGGATCCGGGAGCTTGATGGTGAAACTCGCATTGTCATGGAATGTACTGGCCGCTACTATGAACCGGTGGCACGTGAACTTTCCCAGGCGGGCTTTTTTGTAAGCGCTGTGAATCCCCAGATCATCCGTAACTTCCAGGGACAGGACAATCCTCTCCGCAAAGTCAAGACCGATAAGGCAGATTCCGTAAAAATCGCCCGCTATACTCTTGACAGCTGGGCAAATCTGAAACAGTATAGTCTTATGGATGAATTACGTTCCCAACTTAAAACCATGAACCGCCAGTTTGATTTCTACATGAAACACAAAACCGCCATGAAAAACAATCTGATCGGTCTCACCGACCAGACCTATCCAGGCGCCAATGCCTATTTCGACAGCCCTGCCCGCGAGGACGGCAGCCAGAAATGGGTGGACTTCATTGACACTTACTGGCATGTCGATTGTGTTCGTAAATTGTCCCTGACTGCTTTTATTAACCACTATCAGAAGTGGTGCAGCCGTAAGAAGTACAACTTCAGCAAGTCGAAAGCTGAAGAAATCTACGGAAAGGCCAAGGAGCTCATCCCCGTACTTCCAAAGGACAGCTTTACCAAGCACATCATCAAGCAGGCCGTCGGGCAGTTGAACGTCTCGTCACAGACTGTTGAACAGCTGCGCTCGCTTATGAATGAAACTGCCTCTAAGCTCCCGGAATATCCGGCTGTTATGGCGATGAAAGGTGTAGGGCCGTCTCTGGGTCCTCAGCTCATGGCTGAAATCGGAGATGTGACACGTTTCACTCACAAAGGGGCAATCACGGCATTTGCCGGAGTAGATCCAGGCGTGAATGATTCCGGAGATTATTCCCAGAAAAGTGTACATGCCTCTAAGCACGGTTCGCCAGCGTTACGCAAAACCCTGTTCCAGATCATGGATGTACTGATCAAGACCAAACCGGATGACGCGGTATATCTGTTCATGGACAAGAAAAGGGCACAAGGCAAACCTTATTACGTCTACATGACAGCGGGAGCTAACAAGTTTCTGCGCATTTACTATGGGAGAGTGAAAGAATATCTCGCCGCTCTTCCCACGTCAAACTAACCATCACACTGCACTCTTTCAGACCGGCATATTCTGGCGGTCTAATTGTAATACCCATTTTTCAACCTGTATAAAATTTTCGATGTTCTTTAAAATTTAGCTTGACTTTTTATTTGCAGGCTTTATAAAATGATCTGATATTTCAAAAATACTACGGTCATATGATTGCAAAATCCTACTCATTCCAGACCCTAACTGTTCAACTAATCCTAAGTCCTTAAATACGCGCATCAGTTCTCTGTTTCTGGGCATACTGCTACAGCTAAAAAAATCTTCTATGCTTTGTCCCGGAATCAAACCACCATATGACGTAATCTCTATTCGATTATTAAAAATCTCAAATACAGGCGGAATTTCCCGCGAAAAATCATTATGCACAATGGAATTAATCAATGCTTCCCTTAACGGTACCGTTTCAACAAGATTTTTTTCAATCCTTTTTGTATTAGTTACCCTTGCTTTTGTAATATTTTCTATTTTCATTTTCTCCAAAACGTGATTTGTCGCCTTAATCAATGAACAATATCCATATTCTTCATTCTCAACCAAATCCACCTTTGTTATTCCAGCATATTTTGCAACTTTAATAGATACCCCGTTTTCATCGGCAAGCAAATATGCTATATAATTGTATTTTCCATCAGGAGTAAGTAATTCAAGACTATTAGCAAATTTCCTATTTAACTCAAATCCCCTTTCCTGATAGTATATCTTTAACTGTGCAAAAGTGAGGTCTTGTCTGGGTGCCGGAATATTACGCAATGTTGTATGTATTCTTTTTGCATACAGTTCGTCTATTAATGCAGTAGACATTGGCTGGGTTGATGTTCCAAGCCGCATATAACATCCGTTAGGTGACATTCCTTTATTTTTAATATAATATGGTTTTTTCAAGACCACTGCAAACAATTATTTTAGTTACCGGAATATTGTCCACATATTCAGTAACGATGTCAAACAATCCAAGCGTTGAGGGTAAAATATTATTTTTGATTCTATCTGCAATTTTTAATTGCATAGAATCTATATCGGAATTTCCAACCGGCTCCCCTTTGTCATCAACCCCTATATAGAGAATACCACCCTCACGGTTATTTAAAAAAGCCACTATTTCTTTTTCCAATTTGTCATTTAAATCAGCCTTTAATTCAATTCGATTACTTTCCCTCAGCATCCATATCCTCCCCTGCTTAAAGACAATTAAATATATGAATAATATTCACTCTGCGCTATCGCTTTATTAATGTTTTTATTTAGGTAATCCTTATATTCAGACTTCATTGTACCATAATATTGCGTTTCTAATCTGGAAAACCCAATACCTGTTATTTTCGATATAAACAACGGATTAACCATATTATCAACCATAATTGAAATAGCTCCATTCCGAATAGGCTCCACTGGATATGTTCTTCTATTTGTTTTTTCAATATATCCAATGTCCTGTAACAGATTGAGAAACCATGTATTTAAAGACTCATCTGTAAACTTTCCCCTATAACGATAAATAAATTCAAAAATCCTATCTGCTTTTTCAACCTGTTTTCCATTCCTGTCTTCAGCATATTGAATCGCCTGAATAATATCTCTTGATAGCCCACAGGGAATATTTATCCTAATTTTATTTATATTCAAAATCTTAAAGTTTTCTTCAAAATCATTCATTTTTATTTGTCCTATTACCTTCCTCTTAGCGGGTGCTATTAAAGTTATTTTAATAAATAAACGCATTATAATTCTTTGTAAATAACGTTCCTCATCCCTTATACCAGATTTTTCTTCTATGGACTGCTCTATTAGTTCTTCCGTAGATGCTAAGATCTCAATAAGTTCATCACAGCTAAAACTGCCTCTTTCCACAGGTTCAGACAGGTCATATTTTTTTACAATTGCTTCTTTATAATCTTTATAATCATAATCAGTAAAAATATCCGGAAGTTTATCTGTTCTACTTAAATAATCGTAAAAGCTTTTTAATGCTTCCAGATGTGCCTCCATAGTAGAACGGGTATTCAATTCACCTTTTTCTATTCTATAATATCCTATACAATCTTCCACTACATTTTTATCTATCACCTTCGGACGATTCTCTAAACCTGCCACTTTTAAGTAATCTATAAATTTATCTACATGCTTTCTATAAGAATGTTTATTTTTAAGAAGTTCTATGCAATCTTCAAAATACATATCTCTAAATCTCTCCATTTCACCCATGTCACATTCCTTCTTTCTATTAAATGTCAATTTTATTGTAATTTGTACGACCAAACTTGTCAATATATTTTGCCTGTGAACTGTAAAAATGCGGAGAGCCTACACTCTCCGCTTCCTACTGTCCTTCACCTTACAATACACCACCGCCACTCCCGTACTTACCGCCGTCGCCACAATCGCCGGCGCAATAATCCCCGCCGGATTCACACTGCCATACTGGCTTCTGTACGCGATCATATTGACAGGTATCAACTGCAAGGAAGAAATATTCAAAATCAAAAACGTGCACATCTCATTGCTGGCAACCCTGCCGCTCTTTCCATTTGCCGCCGCAGGCAACTCAACGCCGCTCTTACCTGTCTTGTTCCCCTTTTTCTTTCCATCCGGAAAAATGTCTTCCCCTGCCGGCGCATATCCTGGCGTGCCTCTTTCCATCTCCAGCTTCGCCAGCTCCTCCATGGCCTTAAGCCCTGCGGGAGTGCAGGCCCAACCCAGCCCCAGCACATTGGCTATCATATTTGTGGCTATGTACTCCCTTGCGGGATGTCCCTGGGGGATGCGGGGGAACATAAATTTCAAAAACGGAGAAATCCCTCTCGTAAGCTTTTGGATCAGGCCCGCTTTCTGGGCAATCTCCATCAACCCCATCCAGAGCGCCACCACTCCGGCCATTGTGATACACAGGGAAATCGCCTCCCCCGCGCTGTCCAGCGCCGCATTTGTAACTGCGCTCATATTCCCGCTGCAGGCCGCGTAAACCACCGCCAGCAGGATCATACCTGCCCAAATCATATTCAGCATAAACTCACCATACCGTACACCCTGTTACTTACCCTTTCCTTCTCGCCAGCCAAAAGCATTCTGTTCTTGGCATAAAATCAGTAAGTAATACAGATATTCTTTTTTAATCATATGAAAAAAAGCTGCCGGATATACTTCCGCCACTGTTTTCCCTCCGTTATGCATGATTACATGGCAAGCTGTTTACACTATATCCAGAGCGTATTTGAAAATTGCTTTCTGACAGATGTGCGTCACAATTTGCGGAGTGCTGCAGGCCGCGAAGCAGAGCGCACAGATGGCGGAAAAGAATGCGCCGTTCCACAAGCTTGATATGTAATAATGCAGCGAGAAATGAGGAAATCAATGGAAGATAATAAAAATGATACACTACTGACGGCCGCTTTAGCCAAAAATACCCTGGACGAAATTCCCAAACCCAAATCAGACGCAAAAGAAATTGTCGGCCTGATCCGGCACAGCGGAAAAATTGACGGCTACCAACTCTCTGACAGCTCCATTATAAGCAAGGAAGAGGGCGTCCGGATGGCAAAAAACGGAGAAATCAAAGGCGTGGGTGTGGCCCACAGGGGAGAAACGCAATACCTGAAGTCCATTCCCGACGGTTCCGAAAACAATAACTTGGGAAGCCTTCCCACCGTATCCGGATAAAAAGGACTGCCTTAAGGCAGTCCTTTTAGTAACCCACACCGTTTTCTTTCATTTAATCCAAAATGCCTGCCACGGGCCGGTTCTCCATGGCTTTTCGCCTGCAATATGCTGATGCAAGCTCCAGATAACGCCCCTCATTGCTGCTCTTCTCAAAAGCGGTCAAAATCTCCAGTACATGGAGAGTCTGTTGGACATCGGCACGGAATTCCCGTTTCGTGCGCAGCGCCTTTGCCATATCTGCAAGGCCCAGGCCCCTGCTGTTTTCTTTATAGCCAAATAAAAGCGGTATCTCTTTAAAACTGCCGTCCTCCGGGCGCAGCAGGCTGACGCTGCCGCCGAAGCCGTTAGGGTCCGGCACCCGCAAAGTCCCCTTTGTTCCATATACCTCCAAAAAGGCCTGCCTGTCATAATAGACATCAAAGGTGGTCAGGACCGTGCCGACTGCCCCGTTCTCAAACTGCAAAAGTCCGGCCGTGTGAGTAGGCACTTCCACGTCCACTACAGTGCCCCTCTTGGGTTCACTGGTAATGATACGCTGGGCAAATCCCTTTGCGCACATACCGCTGACGCCTTTTACCCTTCCCACCAGGTTTACCAGTGCGGTTATATAATAAGGGCCCATATCCATCATAGGGCCGCCGCCTGCCTGATAGTAAAATTCCGGCGCAGGATGCCAGCTTTCATGTCCGTGGCATACCATCTGCGCCTGAGCGCCCACCACATCCCCGATAAATCCGTCGTCAATCAGTTTACGGCAGGTCTGAATCCCCGCCCCCAGGAAGGTATCCGGCGCCCCGCCCAGCAAAAGTCCCTTTTCCTCCGCCAGCGCCGCCAGCTCTGCCCCCTCTTCATAGACTGCTGCCAGTGGTTTTTCGCTGTAAACATGTTTACCTGCAAGCAGCGCTGCCTTTGTGGTCCGGTAATGTTCATTGGGGCGCGTCAGATTTAAGATGATTTCAATTTCTTCGTCTGCCAGCATCTCCTCCATAGTCTCATATACCTTGGGAATCTTGTATTCCTCCGCTGCTGCCCTCGCCTTTTCTGCAAAAAGGTCACACACTGCTACTACTTCCACCTCTGTAAACAATCGGGTAAGATTCTGGAAATAGATCCCGCTGATCGCACCGGTCCCTAACACGCCTATTTTAACACTGTCCATAAAATACTCCTTTCCCGTGCAGCCGTTAATACATCTTGGCAGTATTTTCAAATCGCTCCGTGGTAAGATTGTGTTTTACTGCATACGCTTTTCCTTCTGCCGCCCACAAAAGCCCCCGCTCCATCAAGAGCGCTGCCGAAGGGAACTTGTCAAACACATCATCATGATGACCCAGGGAACAGTAAAACACTCTTCCATTTCCCCAGAACTTTGTCCATGCTACCGGCATATCCACTGCCTTATTGGAGCTGTGATAATAATTTACCACCGGGAACCTGGTTGTGGCCAGCACCTCCACCGCCGGATCCACATGAAGATAGTAATGCTCACTGCACACAGGGAAATCCTCCATTCCCTCCACAATAGGGCTGGAGCCTTTATGGATATTTACCATGTAATCGATTCCGTCCCCTCCCGGATGGCTGACCCACTGCCCTCCAGTCATGAATTGCCACTCCACATCCTGTCGGAAGGCATCGCACATTCCCCCGTGGCAGCCTGCCAGACCGGTTCCTGCGGCCACTGCAAGGCTGATATTTTTGGTGTACTCCGGCCTGATTTCCCCCATGGTCCAGCAAGGCACGATGAGATCCATTGCCATCAGCTTTTCCCGGTCAGCCAGCACCTCCTGGCTGTCGGAAACCTCACAGCTGTAGCCGTGCTTTTCCATCATCGCCGCAAACCTTTTTGCCACCAGCGCAGGCTCATGGCCATCCCATCCGCCCTGAAAGACCAAAACCCTTTTTGTTGTCTCCATAAGATTCCTCCTCCTGAATTTATTCTTACTTGCAGTATAACAGTTTCTCCTGTAAAATGATGGTCAGAACCCCAAAGAAACTACCCAAAAGTTGCACTGTTTTCATGTCGGATTTAAATGCCGAAGGAAACAGAGCGGTAGATTTTCCCATAAAAGGAGCCTTTTGCCCATGCAGCCGTTTTATGAAAAGAAAGAGGATGAATTTCACTGCTTTTTTTCAAAAGACCTGACCTTTCCCGCACATCTCCACCATGCCGCCGAGCTGATATTGATTCAGGAAGGGTCCATGGAGGTGACGGTCTCTGGCCAGACAAAAATACTCCGGGAAAATGAAATTGCCCTGATTTTCCCGGATATAGTCCACAGCTATATGACACAGGATTTTTCAGGCTCCATCTTGTGCATTTTTTCCCCTTCCCTTACAACGGGATATTACCACATGCTCTGCCAGAAGCAGCTCGAAAATCCGTTTTTCTCCTCCTTTATTCGGGACACGGACCTTTTGCCTGCCTTTCAGTATATGTTGCAAAATAACAGCCAGTCCCCTTCCATCAGTGAGGCCTGGCTGAACCTGATCCTGGCATATCTGCTTTCGGAGACTTCTTTACTTCCCAGGAGCAACCAGTACCATGCTGATATCGGCTATCAGCTTATTTCTTATATTTCCACACACTTCCAGGAACCTTTGACATTGGATAAAATCGCACAGGAACTTCATTTCAACAAATATTATGTTTCCCGTGTATTCTCAGGCAGGCTGCACTGCAGCTTTCATGAATACCTGAACCGGCTCCGGCTGGATTATGCCGCCCGGCTGCTGCGTGAGACAGACCGAAGCATTATGGAAATCTGGCAGGAAGCCGGTTTTGAGAGCCAAAAGACCTTTAACCGGACCTTCCGCTCCTGTTATCGCATGACGCCCTCTGAATACCGTGGAGAAATGCCCAGTCAGCCACAGGTGAAAGAAAAACGCACAAACGCCGCCGAATAAGTTTCGGCGGCGTCTGCGCTGTATCGCTATATACCTGATATTTCTTATTGCAATGTTCCTTACAATGTTCCCTGGGTAAACAGACTCTTCACATGCTGCACTTCTTCCTCAGTTGCCTTGCTGGCAGGTACATAGTAAGACTTCTCCCTTGCCAGCTGGTACAGCTCCTCCTGTGACTGCTCACAGGCGTTGCGGAACTGCTTTAAGGTGGTCTTTAACTCCTTATTCTCAGACTGTGCGATCATGCCCGCATAGCGGGTCAGTTCTCCGTTGATACCCGCCAGGGTATCTGCAACCATAACTTTCTCCTGCATATCTGCCTCCTGTTCCTCCATTGCCGTTTCGGCAATGGGATCATTAATTTAAAAACTTCATCAGCTGCTGCTTGTTTTCCATGGCAGACTTTGCGCCTTTCTCAAAAAACTGCTTGATCTGAGGGTCAGTAGCCTGCTGTGCATATGCCTGCATCTTACAATGTGTGGTGTCATAACCGCCAATCAGGTGACGCAGGTTCTGCAGATCCAATTCTGAAATGTTTGCCATATCCGTAACCTCCTTTTTTGTATTACAAAGTTATTGTTGACCCTCTGGGAAAAAATATACTAATCTTTTATAACATAAATTTCCTGCAAAAAAATCTCCGTTGTATTGGCAGCGAAGGTATCATAACCTGCACCGCATACAACGGAGATATCCATAGGACAAAGCTGTCCGAAAAACAGACGGAACAATCACGCCTCTGTTCGGTCAAAGGAAATATTTACAATAAACAAATCCGCATTGAATTCCAGCTCAAACCTCCCGCCGCAGGCTTCAGTGAAGCTCTGGGCAATGGAGAGTCCCAGGCCGCTCCCGCCGTCCGTCCGACTCTTATCCCCACGGACAAAACGGTCCGTAAAATTCTTATCCTCATCCAGCTCCGTATGAGAGGTATTTTTCACACTTGCCACCGCCAGTTTCCCGTCGGATTTCAAAGTCACATACACTCTAGAACCGTCCAGGGAATATTTCAGGGCATTCTGAAAAAGATTCTGGAACACGCGGTACATTCTCTGTCCGTCAGCCATGATAAACACAGGCTCCTCCGGCAGCTCGGTGCGGAAGGACACACTACTGTTCTGGATCTCCTCATCCATATCCGCCATGGTCTGGCGCAGCAGCTTTCCGAAATCCAATGTTTCCATATTCATGGGAAGCTCCCCTGAGGCTGCCTTGCTCACAGCAAATACATCCTGCACCATATTTTTCAGCCGCTCAGATTTCTCATCCAGGATCTTTATATAATCCTGCACATGCTCCGGCAAGTTTTCCTCATTCTTCAAAAACTGCACATAGCTGATTATGGAAGTCAGAGGAGTCTTAAGGTCATGGGATACATTGGCGATCAGCTCAACCTTCATGCGCTCGCTCTTCATCTGCTCGTCCACCGCGCTGGCCATTCCCTGGCTGATATTCTCAAGCTGGGCCATGGTATTTCCCAGGTCACTGCCCCATATTGCCCCATTTGGTGTTCCGCTGCCGCTTCCCGACTCTGCATTCCCCTCCATGCCAAACGTTTCACTGCCATTGTAATTCCCCCTGCAGATTTCATTGATGCGGGATGACAAAATATCCATTTCCTTTGCTGCCTTAATATTCTTTCCCCCCACCAGATAGGCTGCCAAAATAAAGCAGGCTGTGATCAGCACACACCACAGAATCATGCCCCATATATTGCAATACCTCCACAACCCATAGTCAGCTGCCACCAACGTACCTGCCAGAACCAGGAACCCACTGGCAATGATTACCGTTAACAGTACTGCATTCCGCCGTACCATTCTCTTGGCCATGGGCAATTTGACCTCCCTGGCTGCTATTGCATGGCTGCACTTTGCAATCAAGCCATGGCGCCACACCTTTTTGTTGCGCCGCAGATCGTTCCCTGTCAGCCATACTGTCCAGAACAGAATTACCCAGAACAACGGCGGCATATAGCGCAGGTTGGAAAGGAGGATACCTCCGTACTCGCTGAAAGCCTCCCATCGGTACTCATATACATACGCTATTTCCTGCCACATTTCGTATCCATAATCATACATCAGGCATTGCTGAAGCACTGCGGACAACACGGAGAACAGAATCAAAACCTTGAATTCCATCCAAGTTTTTCCTTGCAGACAGGCTATTTTTCCTGCTGCTTCCTGAATCCCTTTTCTGCAAAAGCAGGAGAAAAACAACAGGGCTAAACCAGCCGCCAAGCCAATCAAGTTCCGTCGAAAGAGCCTCCCGTCCATGATACTGTTGTGCCACATCCAATACAGGGAATTGTTTTGCCTGCGATACCCGCCGCTGTTATCCATCCCTGTGGTATACAGCAAAGGCTCCTTTGCGACGGCCATGCAGATGACAGCCTTTTTCATCTCCTCGTTGACCGGGAAATTGCGGTAACCGGGTACATACCAGTCAATGCCCTCATCTCGGTAATAACCGTCCCCATAGATATCCACTTCCTTCCCGTCCTTCACGATCCTGACCTTCTCACCGTCAAAATACAGCAGGAAATTGTACCCTTCCGGCATCTGCATACTGCCGTCTGCCACCAGAAGTTCGGAATTGGAATACAGCAGTTTTCCGTCATAAGAAATGCTGTAAAGAAGGTTCAGGTCACCTTCCATATCGGCAAAATATCTTTCCACCGCTCTTTGTGCCCGGCGTTCCAGTAACTCAATCCGCCGTTCCTGCTCCTCCGTGAGAGATTCCCGCTCCTTTGGATCCATCTCCTGATACCGTTCATACCATTGGTATCCATCCATGTACCAGTAGTCCCAATCATCATAACCCCAGTCACCATAGTCCCAATCGCCATAGTCCCAGTCACCATAGTCCCAATCGTCGCCTTCCCAGCTTTCCATGCCCAGCACCGCTGTGGCTTCATTCACTCCCATATCCTCCCGCAGCGTATATGCTTCCTCACCCACATACCAGCTGCCATCGTAATACTCACTGGCATAATAGCACCAGTCGTCCAGGCAGCCATTGACAGCAATAGACAGAAAGTTCTCCAACCGGTTTGTGATATAATTCTGAAATCTCCAGGTCTGCTGATAATCATTCTCCAGCGGACTCCCAATTTCCCAGGAAGGCTGCCTATCCGGCATATTCTGCAGCAGGCTGGAAGCATTCCATACCGTAAGGCTCACTCCCAGAAAAAAGACCATGAAACAAAAGATTTTTTTAATGCTTTTCCATTTTGTATCCAATACCCCACACCACCTTTAAATATTCTGGCTCTTTTGGATTCAGCTCCAGCTTTTCGCGGATGCGCCGGATGTGCACCATGACCGTATTCTCGGAGGCAAAAGCATCCTCCTCCCAGACCCGGCGGTAGATTTCCTCCGCAGGGAATACACGGCCGGGATTGCGCATGAAGAGTTCTACAATACCGGTCTCCTTGGCGGTCAGCTTTACAGGCTCCCCATCGGCGTAGAGGATTCTCTCGTCTGTACGGTAAAGCAGCCTGCCGTTTCGGATCTCTCCAATCCGGCTTCCCGCGTGGATATCTCCCAGACAGGTGTACCTGCGCAGCTGGCTTTTCACCCGGGCCGCCAGCTCCTGGGGATTGTATGGTTTGGACACATAATCGTCCGCCCCCATGGACAGTCCCAGCACCTTATCGGTATCCTCGCTCTTGGCACTTAAGACAATGACCGGGATATTCTGCTTCTCCCTGATGCGCATCAGGGCCGACAGGCCGTCCAGCTTCGGCATCATCACATCAATGAGCACCAGCCTGACCTCACGGGTTGCCAGAACGTCCAGCGCCTGCAATCCGTCATAGGCTTTCAAAACCTCATAACCCTCACCCTCCAGCAGAATGCTGATGGCTTTCACAATTTCCCTGTCATCATCCACAACCAATATGCATTCACTCATACCTCTTCCCAGACCTCCATGATGCTACTTTCGGTGTTGATCAGCTGTATCCTTAAGCTGATACCAGAATACATCAGCTTTTTTACAAATAAATGTGTGGTTTTCTTACAAATTTCTTACAATGCAGGCCTCTTTGGGGCGCCCAACGGCAGTCACCAAATCCCTGTACCACAATTATATCTGGTGTTTCACCACCCCGTATTCGTCATCCAGACGGAAATAAGGACATTCTCTCTGAGTCCCGGACAAAAAGCGATACATTTCATCTTCATCCAGGTTCACCAGACAGCAATAGCACTCATAATCTTCATCATATATATAATTGACACATGCGTCACAATTTTCGGAAGCCATTCCTCATTTTCCTCCTGTCTGTTCCTATGCCATGGCACAACTGCCCAATTGATTAAATCATAATCTTTTCTTTGGCCAAATCTCCTTTAATTATTTCCTGAATTCGTTTTGCAAGTTTAACCCGCGTTTCAACGATCCGCGGCATGCAGATATGCATAGATTTCACGCTTCCCTACTCCCCGGTCCTTTGCCACCTGTTTCATGGCCGATTTGCTGTCCATGCCGTCCTGTTCGTAAAAAGCCATATGCTCCTCTATGGACATGGCTTCCCAGGAAGCAATCTCCTCCCGGCGTTTCTCCTCCCGGCTCCTTCCTTCCAGCACCAGCACATACTCCCCTCTGGGTTCTCCGCTCTTATAATATTCCAGCGCCCCCGTCAGGGTGGTGGGCATGATTGTTTCAAATTTCTTTGTCAGCTCCCTGCAAAGAGTAATTTTGCGCTCTCCCAATGCCCCATAGAGTTCTTCCAACGTCTTCGTCAGATGGTGGGGGGACTCATAAAGGATTATGGTGCGGCTCTCTACAGCCAGTTCTTCCAACACCTCCCGCCGCTCCTTTTTTTCCGCCGGCAGAAATCCCTCAAAACAGAATCGCCTGGTAGGCAGTCCCGACAGTGTCAGGGCGGTGATGCAGGCCGCGGGCCCCGGCAGTGATGTCACAGGCACATTGCTCTCATAACACATCCGCACCAGAACCTCGCCGGGATCGGATATGGCAGGAGTTCCCGCATCCGTGACCAGTGCGATATTCTGCCCCGAAAGCAGCTGCCCCACAAGCTGCCTGGCCTTCTCCACTTTATTGTATTCATGATAACTGGTCATGGGCGTGTGGATCCCGAAATGGGTCATCAGCTTCATGCTGTTCCTGGTATCCTCCGCAGCAATCAGATCCACCGTTCTCAATGTATCCGCTACCCGGGGCGTCATATCTTGAAGATTCCCGATGGGGGTGGCGCATAAATATAATGTACCTGGCATATTCTATTCCTTTCTGGCAGCAAAACAGCTCCCTGTAACGGATATTTCACAGTTGCCCTTAAAACTCAAAATCCATAAACATCCTGAATCTCCGGCATATACTCACCGGGAGACCGAAACACGATCAATGGCTTCTCCACAGTCATACGGGGATTCCCGCCCCGCACCGATTCCAGGAGCACCATATTAGGCTCCTTGTCCACATAGGGGTAGACCAGCTGCATACGTTTAGGTTCCAGCTTATACTTTGTCATTAGCGTAATGATCTCCGCCAGCCGGAAAGGGCGGTGCACCAGAAAGAAATGCCCACCGGGTCTTAGCAGCTTTGCCGTCTGTCTCACCACATCCTCAAACGTACAGAAGATCTCATGTCGTGCAATTGCTTTTGAGTCCTGCGGGTTGACGATTCCGTGTTTCCCTATCATATAAGGCGGATTACAGGTGATGCAATCGAAAGAAGCAGGCGGGAACAAGCTGCCTGCTTCTTTGATATCTCCGGTGACAATCTCTATCTTTTCCGAAAGGCCGTTCAGCTCCACACTGCGCATGGCCATATCCGCACTCTCCGGCTGGATCTCCAGTCCGGTAAGGCACCTGCAGCCATACTTTGCCTCCATGAGCAAAGGTATGATACCTGTTCCCGTACCCAAATCCAACAGTACATCCGTTGCCTTTGCATGGGCAAACCCCGTCAGAAGCACGGCATCCATCCCAAAACAAAATTTCTTCGGATTTTGAATGATACGATATCCGTTTCTCTGCAAATCATCGATTCTCTCATTATCCTTAAGACTGACTGTCATTCTGCCCCGCCTTTCCTTCCTGTCTCCTGGTATCATGGCGGTATCTGGGTTTGTAGTCACGGCGCTGATACCCCTCCTGCCGGGAGGCATCCTGCCTGTGGTTGTCCTGTCGCTGGCGGTTATACTGCCTCTGCCGGTTATCCTGGCCGTCACGGCGCTGTCCCTCCCGGTTTTCGCGGTGTTGATAGCCGTCCTGGCGTTGGGTATCTTGCCTGCGGCCTTCGTGCTGGCGGTTATACTGCCTCTGCCGGTTGTCCTGGCCGTCACGACGCTGCCCGTCACGCCCGCCCCGGTGCTGACCGTTTTCCTGGTAAGGCATTTCCTGTTGGCCTTCCCGGCTGCCACGGTATTGGCCATGCTCCTGGTAAACTCCCTGCTGCCGGTTATCCTGGCCGTCGCGGCGCTGCACGTTTTCCTGGGGATTACCCTCCGCTGAAATCTCATGGCCGTCATTGCGATGTTCGTTTTCCGGATATGAACCTTCCTGCTGTCCATCCTGACGATGCCCGTTGCGACGCTGATGATTGCCCTGGTATTGAGATTCCTGCTGCCCATCCTGGCGATGGCTGTCGCGGCGCCGGCTGTTCCCCTGGCCGCGATTCTCCTGCTGCCCGTCCTGACGGTGGCCGGTACGGCGCTGGCCGTTCCCCTGCTTCTCCTCACTCTCCTGGATTTCCTGTGCCTCTTCTTCCTCCAGGCGCTCCAGTTCCTTTAACTCCTCTTTAGAAAGCTCCATGCTTTCTTTTTTGCCGTGCCTGCGCTTAAAGGCAAGCCTGTCTACCTCATATTCGCGGATTTCTTTCTCATCCCCCACATCCACTACTACCTTGACTAACTGCCGGAGCACATTAACGCTCTGCACCTCTCCTTTCAGACCGTCATCCGTGGACACAAAATCGCCAATGCCAGGCAGCCTGCGGTTCAGTTCCTCATAAGTCTCCTCCTCGTTTTTCAGGCAGCACATCAGCCTGCCGCAGACGCCTGAGATCTTCGTGGGATTTAAAGACAGGTTTTGTTCTTTTGCCATTTTTATGGACACCGGGACAAAATCCGAGAGATAGCTGTGACAGCAAAGCGGCCTGCCACAGATCCCTATGCCTCCCACAATTTTTGTCTCATCACGTACGCCGATCTGGCGCAGCTCTATCCTTGTCTTAAACACACTGGCCAAATCCTTTACCAGCTCACGAAAGTCAATACGGCCGTCCGCTGTAAAATAAAAAAGGACCTTATTATTGTCAAAGGTATATTCCGCATCGATCAGCTTCATCTCAAGGCCATGCTTTTGGATTTTCTCCAGGCAAATCTTGTACGCTTCCTTTTCCTTCTCCTTATTGCCGGCCTCCTGTTCCATATCCCGCTGGTTAGCAAGACGGATCACAGGCTTGAGAGGTTGTACTACCTTCTCATCCTCCACCTCGGTAATGCCGGACATTACCGTTCCAAACTCAATGCCCCTGGCGGTTTCCACGATCACGTGGTCACCTCTCTTTATTTCAAACTGCAGAGGGTCAAAAAAATAAATCTTACCCGCTGTACGAAATCTAACTCCGATCACTCTAGTCATCTATCCACCTCACCGGCATTTTCAGCCTTACTTTTTCAGGGCCACGCTAGAGCGTGTTTAAAAACAGTGCACTAGTGCAGCCAAAACAATTGCAGCCGATAGCGTATACGCCATCGACTGTCATTTTAACATACTTTTAGCCAAAAAGCCACTGTTTTCAGGCCGTTTTACTGCAATTACCATTTCCGCAGACTACTCCGTTTTCCGTAATCCGCCTCCAATATACGGGGAAATCTATAGACACTTTGAGGCTGCAGTACCCTGTACCCCGTCAACTGTTTTCCTGAATAGTTATCATAAGCAGCTCCATTGTCAGTTCAAAGTTCACATTGGCATCCAGACGCCGCTTAGCCTTTTCCAAAGCTTCTATTACATTCTCTATGCCCTCGTAACTGCTGTGTTGCGCCGTCTTCCTGAGAGACTGTATCTCCTCCCTGAACACCAGATGGTTTACATCATTTGTGGCTTTGAAAAGCAGTACATCCCGGTACCAGATTGCCATAATATCCAGATAGTCATTGATCTCCAGTTTATATTCCGTTATTTTCTTGATGGCGGCAATCATCTCGCTCAGCTCCATCTCTCCCACATATTTCAAAAAGGACAGCGCTTCCGCTTTTACATTTTCGAACTCCTCACTGGATGCCAGTGCTTTCGCCTTACCGATATTCCCCCGGGCAAAGGCCACGCAGACTTCCGCCTTGTAATCCGGCACTTCCATCTGGCGCATCAGGAATTTCTTCACGGCTTCATCTGCAACCGGCTTCATATTCAGCACCACGCAACGGCTTAGTATGGTCGGTAAAAGCGAATTTACATTAGAGGTGAGCAACAGGATCACCGTATACTCAGGCGGTTCCTCCAGGGTCTTCAGCAGAGCGTTTTGAGCCTGTACCGTCATCTTTTCCGCCTCATTTACTATGTATACCTTCCGGGGACTGCTGTAAGGTTTAATGGCCACATCATTATTTACCTGGGCGCGGATATCGTCCACACTGATAGTATTTGGTTTTTCATGCGTCACCCGTATAATGTCAGGTTGATTATCAGAAAGTGCCTGTTTACAGGAGCGGCATTCCTGGCAGGGTTCTGTCCCCCCTTTTTCACATTGCAATGCCATGGCAAATATTTTGGCAATATACTCCTTACCGGAAGATTTCTCTCCGTTGATGATATACGCATGGGATACTTTCCCTGTGGTAAGGGCATTCCGCATGTGCTCCTTGATCTGTTCCTGTCCGATAATATCCTGAAAACCCGCCATAGCCGTCCCTCTCTTTTGTTACAGGCGCTTCTCTTTAAGTAAATATGTCTAAAAGCAACCCTTTGATCTCGCCGATCTTGTTGAGGATCGCGAGATTATCCTTCTCATCCTTCATCAGCTCCTGCGCCAACTGGTCCAGATTCTCATCTACCAGGCGTATGATACCATATACCCTGTGGCGCCCTCTCCTGTCCAGGAAATTTTCTCTGGAAAAGGAATGGGACCTGGTCACCACTTCATTCATAAATTCCTTCACCAATCCCCTGTAACGCTTCATATCTTTTACATCGCGGTGTTTGGAGAGCTTCTCACCCTGCATGGTGATCTCCTCCATCAGCGACTGTAATCTCGCCTGGAGTTCCGCCTCCTCCACATGGTTGGCAAGCATAAATTTAAAAGTACCGTCGGTAGGCTGGTTTGCCTGCACCTGTTCTATTGGCGCCGGCTGACTCACCTGTCCCACTTTAATGTCCATGGGCTTGCCCTCCTTCCATTCATTTCCCACTGATTATGGGCGTTCTTTCTATCTATTTTATCGTCATATTTCCCGGAATTGTAACTGTCCCAAGCATGATTTATAAATTACTTTCTGCCAAAAATGCGTCACAAGACACATGGCAAAAATTTACGCTTCCCCTGCTCCGGCTATGTATGCACAAATTTCTTCCAGGCAGCTCTCCAGGTCCTCATTTTTAAAACGACGGCAAATACCCGCCGCCTGTATCTTCTCCTCCGAAAAGTCCTCGCTGTCTGCCAGGAATCTGCGGCACATTTCCTGGTATCTAGGCTGTTTCTGTTTCCGTTCCCTGCTCAGGGCACGCTCCAGCCTGACCCCGTCATCTAATTCTATCATAACAGGGAGCATTTTGTCCTCTCCAAAATAATCCTTCATTTTCAGGTATGCCTGAAGCGTCCCAATCATAATGTAGTTCTGGCCGTCCCATGGGATTTGTCCGTCATCTATAGTAAAGTAGCGCCATAGTCCGTGAAAAGTTTGGTAGGAGCGCTCCTCGATAATCCTTCCCTCCAGCTTCAGCTTCTGATAGCCTTCCTCATCCGTAAAAAAGTACTCCAACCCATCCTTCTCACCGCTGCGGATAGGCCTGGTAGTATATGGAACAATTGTCTTAAGTCCCAACGAAGCGTTTGACAAAAGCCTCTTGAAGATGGTGTCCTTCCCTGACGAACTTTTTCCCATAAGATAAACGATCTTTCCCACGTCTAGGCCACCTCGACAACATGAATCATATTCGTTGTTCCTGCAGTCCCCAAAGGCACGCCGGCAGTTATGACAACTGTGTCGCCTTGTTTTACATAACCTGCCCTCTTAGCCTCCTCCACAGCTGCCGAGAACAACTCATCGCTGGTTTCCTTCCGCCCTATGAGCAAAGGATTTACGCCCCAGAGTAAATTCAGCTGTTTGCAGACCCGGTCGTTGACCGTACACCCTATCACGGGGCATGTGGGTTTAAACCGTGAGATTGCCTCCGCAGTAAATCCGGACATGGTAACCGTTATGATTGCAGCAGCATTTAAGTCGGCGGCAGCAGTGCATGTGGCATATGCAATGGCCATAGTGATATCGGTTTTATCTCCCTTGTCGTTCTGTTTCATCCTGCCGCGGTAATCGATATCACCCTCTGTATTGACAGCGATCCTTCCCATGGTTTTTACCGCTTCCACGGGATACAGTCCTGCTGCGCTTTCGCCGGAAAGCATAATGGCCGTTGTCCCGTCGTAGATCGCATTGGCTATATCCGTGGCCTCTGCCCTGGTAGGCCTGGGGTTCTTAATCATGGACTCCAGCATCTGGGTAGCCGTGATCACATGCTTTCCACGGGCATTTGCCATCTTGATCATTTTCTTTTGGAGCACGGGAACCTCCTCTAATGGAATCTCCACTCCCATATCTCCTCTCGCCACCATGATCCCGTCGGAAGCGTCTAAAATATCCTCCAGATTTTGTATCCCCTGCATATTCTCAATCTTGGCAATTATTTTCATATCGCTGCCATGCTCTTTTAAAATACTGCAGATCTCCTGGATATCCTCCTTTGTCCTCGCAAAAGACGCCGCAAGGAACTCAAATCCCATCTCAATGCCGAAGAGAATATCGGCTCTGTCCACTTCACTGATATAAGGCATGGAGAGGATTGCACCGGGCACATTTACCCCTTTATGGTTGGAGACAAATCCGCCATTTATCACCCTGCAGATAATCTCCTCTCCGGCAATCTCCTCCACCTTCATTTCGATCAACCCGTCATCTATTAAAATGGTGGTTCCGGTAGAAATATCATCCTTCAGATTCTTATAAGAGATTGACGCTTTCGCAGAAGTCCCCAAGACCTCCTCCGTGGTCAATACAAACTGCTGCCCTGCCACCAGTTCCACCCTGCCGCCTTCAAAATCCCGCAGCCGGATTTCCGGCCCTTTTGTATCCAGGAGGGTAGCAACCGGGAGCCCAAGCTCTTCACGTACCTTCAGGACACGCCGATACTTTTCCTTCTGTTCCTCATGGGTACCATGGGAAAAATTGAATCTTGCAACATTCATTCCGGCAAGCATCAGCTCCCTGAGCCTCTCCTCACTTTCACTTGCAGGGCCTATGGTACAGATTATCTTTGTTTTTCTCATTCCAATCCTCTTTCCGCGCATCCTTTGCATAAGCGCTTTCTATTTTATATCTTTATTCCGATTTATACCGGTTAGGAGTCAATCATATCCTCCAGGACACAGATCAATGTCTTGTCCCCAACTGATTTCAGTCCCTGTACGTTTAATCCTCTTTCCAGATAACGCCGGAGATCCGCAGCCATCTGTAAAGTAATGCGTTCACCCGGCACTAAAAGGGGAATTCCGGGAGGATACAGATTCACAAACTCTCCCCCACGGCAATCCACGCTCTCCTGCAGCTCCACATAACATTTCCCCATATCCCAGGCCTTTGCAAGAGGCAGGGCGTCCTCCGAAGCTTTCCGTGCGGAATATGCCGCATCCCTGACAGTACATGCCCCCTCTGTAAGCATCGAAATCGTATGACTCTCTTCCCCGTCCAACGCTGCGTCTATTTCCAAAAGGGCCCGCCGCATACGTTCATATCCCTCTCCCCTGTCGTTCACAGTAAACATGGCCAGCACATAAGTTTCCGCCGCCATTTCAAGCTGCAAATGATACTTTTCCAACAAAATATCATATAACTGTTTTCCTGTCATGCCTGTCATTTTTGTAGAGACCAGCAATTTCCCAATGTCCTGCTTCTTCTGTTCCAGAGGCAGGCAACGCAAATGTTTACAGGACGCAAGGTCTTCGGACAGCTTTCTGTAATGTTCTGCAAAAACCGTAAATGCACTCTCTCCTGCTTTCTCCACATATTCCAGGGCATTGTCAATACTTGCCATTAAAAGATAGGATGGACTGCTGGATTGATAAATATGCAAAAAGCGGCGAAGCAGCATCCTGTCTATGCGGCAGCCGTTTACATGCAGCAACGCCGTCTGGGTCAAGGCAGGCAGCGTTTTATGGACACTGTGAATGACTATGTCTGCCCCGGCCTTACAGCTGTTTACTGCAAACTCCCCGGAAAAACCCAGATGCGCCCCATGAGCCTCATCTACAATCAACGGCAAACCCTTTTCATGGACCACCCTCGCAATCTCTCCGATATCGGAAATGCGGCCTTCATAAGTGGGTGAAACAACCAGCACCGCACCGATATCCGGCTCCCGTTCCAACACCTCCCTGACCTGTTCCGGCAAAACCACATCAAAGATGTCATACTCTTCCATCACCCCAGGGTACAGGTATGATATGGATAACTCCCTCAAATAGGCAGCATGGTAAGCCGCCTTATGGCAATTCCTAGCCATAAGGATACGCCCCCCTTTCGGAAGCGCTGCGCTGATTGCGCTCAATATGCCGGAGGTACTTCCATTTACCAGATAAAAGCTTTCCTCCGCACCATAGAGAAGGGCCGCATGTTCCTGGAGCTCCCTGAGTATGCCCTCCGGCTGATGCAGATTATCAAAACCGTCTATTTCCGTAATGTCCCTGCGGTACATCTCCTCCGGGAGTTCTCCCCAATGCATTCGCTTATGGCCGGGCATATGATAGGGATAAATATCGCCTTCCCCGTATTCCCCCAACTTGTCAAATAAATGTTTCAAGCTATCTTTTCCTTAATTTAGGCAGGAGTACGCCATGCCCTTTATGAATGTGTATCGTCTCCATCAACGAACAATATTTATCTGCCGCCGTAACGATCCATGCCTCCCTGCACATAGGAGGTATGGCCGTCAAAGGCCACATGTGTTTCCTGATAATTTCCTTTTCCCGGTCCGTCAGGTCATACTCTTTGAGGGCATTGTTCAATGCAATACCCGGGTGGAAAAAACCATGCAGCTTCAACGGATTTACTTTATGTGGCTCATGCCAGTCATAGAGAAAATAGTCATGAAGCAAGGCTCCCCTGATCAGTTCCTTCCGGTGGCAGGGAATATGGAGTTTATCGCTGAGTCCCACACTGTACCTTGCCACATTCAGCACATGCTCCTTCACCGTCATATCGCCGTGCTGGATGTGCTGCCTGGTTCTGCGGAAATTTGCAGAGTGTAGTATATCCGCAGCATTGGCCTCTATCTGACGTTGTACTTCCCTGTGGCGCTCCAATGCCCTTTTCCATTTTTCTGCCTGCTTGGCCGTTCGCCTCTTCCTTACCGGCTCTGACATTTCAATTACTCCTCATCATCATCGTCATCCCAATTATCCACATACTGATTGGCAAGAGGATCTACCTGATAATAATAACAAATAACCGGAAAACCGGTGGACATATATCCATAGATCGTTGCCGCCGAATCCAGAGGAAGGTTTAGGCACCCATGAGAACCGTTTTCAATATAAATCCCTCCGCCGAACTCACTCCTCCAAGTGGCATCATGCATGCCATAATTCCCATAAAAGGGCATCCAATAATTTACCGGCGTGACGTAATCTGCTCCCCGAAGAACGGCATTTGTGGTCTTATAACTCAACCCGAAAACACCCTCCGGAGTCACGCAGTCAGGTGTCGAGGACATGCTCCCTGAGACAAAATCTGTCTCAAAAATAAGGGAACCTCCTTGATAAAGATAGAGATGCTGGTGCGTAAGGTCTGCCTCCACATAAGAATTGCCGATATCGCTCATGCCCTTTTGCCTGGCTGTACTCGCATAGACCGGTTCCCGTGTCACTGTTTTCCCCTCACGGATTGCCTTAATCAGCTCCTTTATCTCAGCCTCCTGATCCGTCAGCCAGCCGTAATAACCGCTGGGAAGGGATAATTCCACGCCAAGCGTAGTCATAAAACTCCTCCTCTTCCCATAGGTATCATACTCCTCCGCCTGCTCTTTCACAAATTCTGCCACAGCCGCCTCATCCAGCACAGGCCCTTCCTTCCCGAGAGCAACCCATTTCCGCAGCAGCTCCTTATCCACAATAACCTCGGCGCCGTTCCAGTCATAGGTGATCCTTGCCCCAAGCCACCTGTTCGCGGTTTCTACAATCTCTGTAAGGCTGTCGTCATCCTGCCTGACTGCAGGCGACTCATAGAATCCCTCCAGCTCCAGGTCAAGAGAACTTTCCTGGGAAAGTATCGCTACATCCATCAACTCCAAAAGACTCTGTACGTCAAATTTTGTCCCTTCCACTTCGGGTATGATCTCATAACCGTTAAGTTTTTCGGAATACTGACTGATATAAGCGTCCTGAGGTTCCGTCATATTCTCCGGTTGGCATGCCGCCCATCCGTTCACAATACTCTTTAACTGTTCATTGTCATATGAAACTCCCTGTGACAGGCTAAAAGAATAGATATTGTCAGACATTCTGCGGAAAAGCCATGTAAAAATATCCTGCTGTGCCAAAAGGGCATCAACCGCTTTCCTATTGCTAATACCGTACGTAAGATCAATATCGTCCGCCGTTATCCGTCCCAGAGATATCTCCTTGTCTCCGCTCACATAGTCGCGCCCTGTCACGTCTAAATAGTATACCTGCAGTTGATTCTCCAACAATCCGGCAACCTGGGCCCCGCTCATTTCCGAACAATCCATCCCATTGACCCATGTTCCCGGCAGAAATTTTTCTTTGTAGGAAAAAGCGACCACACAATAAACGCAGGAACATGCCGCCGCCAAAGCGAGCAGAGCACAAATCGGGATCCATATTTTTTTCTTCCCTGCTGTCTTCTTCTCTGTCTTCTTTTCTGTCTTCTTTTTTCTGTCTTTCTCCGCCCTTTTTTCTTTTGGAGCTTTTTCGCCCGCCTTGTCTTCTAACCAATCATCTGTCAGGCTACTTGCGGCAGCCTGGTTGTTTTCTACTTTCTCTTCCGTAAAGCCTGACTTTTGTTCCGTTTTGTCTTCCGTCTTTTCTTCGCCGTTAGCCAAGTTCTCCGTCCGATTTTCCATATCACCTTGTTTCATCCTATTTCTCCAGTATCTTAATTTTTCCGCTCTGCATAATACATAAAAAATTATAGCATGATTCAAAGTAAAAAAATAGCACTAAAAGGATAAAACTTTCCCCTCAATGCTATAATTTCTATACAATATGCTCTGTTTTTGTCAAATGATCCTTTATATATTTCAAAGTTTCATTAACCCCAATCGCCATATACGGCAGCTGCATGAGCAAATATGGAAATACATACCTTGTTTTTGCCTCCCATAACAAGCTAAAGAGAAAACCTCCTATTACCGCAATTAATAAAATATACTTGTCAATAGAATCCCACTCCCTATATTTTACGATCAACATAAATAAAATAGCCCCGTACAGTACCAGCTGGAATACTTTCATATATTCATTTACCAGCTTAAACAAAATTCCATGCCCATAAATATTTTTCGCAATTGCCCCCTGTTCGGCTATGATCCTGCTATTCATGGCAATACATTGATACATTGGCGCATTCCATTGTGCAAACATCTTCCTGGTAAAAAAATCTACCATATAAGAAGGGTCGTTTCTGTACAAAGCCATATAAGATTTCAAATCTGCCATCGCATGCTTTGTCGTTTCTTCTGCATCCATGCCACATTCATAAAAAAGATTATATCCATACCAGTTATACCATCCGGAATGTTCATAATCGTCATTCAACCCCATGACAATAAATGCGCTTGCAGGAATCGCATCTGCCTCATTGTCCCTCACATTATGGTATGCCAAGCCTATGACACCCTGAAACATAATAATCCCAAAGGCCATGGCAAACCCCATTGCCAAAAAGCGCCGCCGCCCTTCCGGATAAAATATGAGTTTAAGAATAACCACAATCCCCATTGCAATGGCCAAAATAATTATATTTTGCCGCAGCAAAACTGCAAGTCCCACAGATATTCCCAGCCAGACAAGCTTCCACCCTTTGAATCTCTCAAGACAGGAAATAAACGCCCACACTGCCAACATACCCATTTCCAGGGAACATAAATCACCATAAACAAAAGGTGTGTAGGCATACATAGGAAAACAGGTCAATACAAACAGGATATAAAAAAGCTCTGCCCGCACATTATCCGCGGAAAAATATCTCACTGCTTTCACACCGGGTATTATAATCGCAGGCAGCATAAGCGCGGTCAGGTACTGAAATGCTGCATATTCCCTGTTCTGGAAAAAGACTCTTATAATTCGCAACAAGGTAACAATGCCAAGCTGCTGCGGGTAAATCGAAAGATATCCTCCGTCTTCCAGCGCAGAAAAATCACCTGAATTAAAAAGCCTGGCGTAGATTAATACGTATTCCTGGTCGCCTTGTGGATATGTACAGGTAGTTTTTACCCAAAAAATCCCAAATAATACAGCAAAAAAACATGCAAATACAGCCAATATGTTTCGCCGCTTTTTCGTCATAAAAAATCGGTCTAACTTTCCATAGAAATAAAGAATCGCTGATGCCGCCACAAGCAGCAATAGATTAAAAAGAATAGAATCTTTCTGGAAATAAATATATTCATCTACTGCCTCATCATAATGTATTCCCCTTCCCCCAAGGCAAAAATAAAGAAGCAGTGCAAAAACCACCGTAGCAAAACTACAAAACGCTTTACAGAACCACTTTTCGTTTATTTTTCTTTTGTACAAGTTTTTCAGCATATCCCAATCCTTTCCCACTGAACGTAAAAAAAGGCATAACAAAATGCCCAGAACCGGAATCGAACCAGTGACACGAGGATTTTCAGTCCTCTGCTCTACCAACTGAGCTATCTGGGCAT
>ERZ808040.756-NODE-756-length-25541-cov-6.438344_pt1 | contig 25541 bp, 28 predicted proteins | sample MGYA00380191_ERZ808040 | MGnify/ENA primary metagenome ERZ808040 (study PRJEB31490, sample SAMN06133395) | mouse gut metagenome | isolation source: J6 | host: mice | place: China: Chengdu | collected 2015-05 ...
AGAAACGGATTCATTGGATCTGTGCGCCTAATTTTGTGGTATAGTTATAAAATCTAACCGCACAGGTAGAAAAATTTCGTTGATTGTGATGGCAGCTTTATTTAATGTAGTCCGCATGATCTGGTTTGGCGTATAGATTTCCTCGTTTGTGCCAAAATAGGTCACACCAGGCGTCTTGCGGTTGCTGTGCAGGTGGATTTGTCCGCACACCTGATAATAACTGTTCAGCCGCCAGTAAATATTCCATCCTTCCGGCTCATTGTCGGGACAGATAATGATGCGGTCCGCCTGATGCATAAGTGCGTGGTCTGCCTCCCACAATTCTTTATGAAAAATCAGGGAATCCGTCGTCGCAGAGACGCTGTCCAGAGAAAACATCTCATGCAGATGGCTGTGCATGGCAAGAAAAGCAGCCGCGTCGCCAAAGATATGATAGGCGACATGCTGGTCAACCGCGATAATGTTTGTCAGGATTGCGCGCTCAAGGATACAGTGCCCATAATTGCCAAAGCCGATGATCACGATGGTAGATTCACTGCTGCACAGCGGCTTGGAATGCCAGTACTGTCTGGCGCAGCAGTCGTAGCTGTGAAAAAAGTTAATGTTGCCCGAGAGGTGATCCTGCCCGTTTGTAGTCCTTGCGTAGACTTCCACAGGCAGCGTATGTAAATCCACCGCGCGGGTGTTGGTGCCGATGTCATTTTCTTTCATCAGAAAGATTTTGCACTTGGGACCGATATTTTTCTTGTGGGCTACGATTCTGGCGGGAGAAGCGTTGATAAATAGGCAGGGATAGTCTGGAAATTCTGTATGTTCATCCCGCTTTTCACCAAAGATGATCACAGTGTCGGGTTCTTCACAATGAATATTGGCGGCTAGTGTGTTGGATTCCTCGCTGCAGTCCGCAAAATAATACCAGTTTTTGTGGCGCTGGAAACTGAGCAGAAAGAGCGGAAGTCCCTCGCTGGTGACAAAGGAGACGGCTGCGCCGAACAGGGTCATCATAATGCCGGCAGACATCAGCAGGAAAACGACGCCGACTGCCTGCCCAAGCGGTGTCACCGGTGTCAGGTCGCCGTATCCGACGGTGGTGAGTGTAACCAGCGAGTACCAGAACGCATCCTTAAAAGAGCGGATTGTCGCGCTGCTGTCATGGTACTCTGACAGGCAGAGGAGGACAAGCAGCCCGATATAGATGGTGAACAGAAAAAATGTCATGCCCAGATAAATTTTATGCTTTCTCTTCATATGCTGCTGCCTCCTGTTTTACATTGTTTTATAAAATACCGTATGAGAATAGTATACGCGCTTTGTCTGGAAAGGTAAAGATGTGCGCGTAAATGATGCAAAAATGATGCAGTGTTTTGATATACTCATATGAATGCAGTTGGATGGAGCAGCTATGGGAAGTGATATGAGGTGAAGAGAATGATAAAGAGTATGATAAGGAAGTTTCGAAGCTATACAGTGTTTACGGCGGTGACCGTATTTTGCATGACAGGGTGTCAGCGTTCGTCTGCGCAGACAATACAGCCCGCACTGCAAGATGATACGCTGTCTGAGGATGGTTTGTTATCTCTGACGGACTATCGTCTGTGCAGCCAGAAGATGGAGACTGGCGGGAAAACGGTCTGCGTAGAGCTCTGGCTTGACGAGGGCGTGTATGGAAGCGGTGAGGCATTTGGATGGGGCGGGGGCATCTATGAGGAGAATTTTGATGGAACATACCGCCTTCTTGTACGGGATCAGGAGGGAACGATACTGTCAGAGCGGGATTTGGGAAGGCAGAATTTTTCCGGTGAATTTGAAATATTAGTAGAGGATTACAATCAAGATGCCTGTCCAGACTTTACGATCGGTGCCTTTGCCTCCTCCTCGACCAATTCTTATACCATGTATACGCTGTGGGAAAATGCCGAGATTGGGGTGATCGGCGAGGAGCTTCTAAAGTGCGGCAGCGATTTTTCTACAGTGTTTCAGCGCGGCGAGGGTACTGCATTTTATGGAAGCATCTGGAACAATGCCATTGGGGAAGAAGAACAGATTCTGTATGAGTGGGATGCAGAACAAAAAATTTATAAAAACACTTGACTCTCACACTATGTCATAGTTTAAGATAGAGACATTCCCGGGAATACAAAAATACATGCGTGATATTTTCAGGCAGGAAAGGTATATAAAAAACGATGATGACAGTAAATGAAGTAAGCAAGCGTACAGGTGTGAGTGTCCGTTCGCTGCACCACTATGATGCGATTGGGCTGCTGAAGCCGGCAAAAGTGACAGCCGCAGGCTATCGGCTGTACGGAGATGAAGAACTGGCGCGGCTGCAAAATATTATGCTGTTTCGGGAGCTGCAATTTCCCCTGAAACAGATCAAAGAGATTTTAGACAGCCCGGGCTTTGACCAGAAGGAAGCGCTTGCGCAGCAGATTCAACTGCTCGAGCTTCAACTCAAACATACGCAGGCGCTTATTTCATTTGCGCGCAACATTCAGGAAAAGGGAGTGGAATCAATGAAAGAAACAGATTTTAAGGCGTTTGATAAGAGTGAGCTTGTGCAGTATGCAAAGGAGGTCAGCGAGCGCTGGGGAACGACTGCGGCATATGCAGAATACCAGCAGAAGGCAAAGGGCAGGACAGACAAGGAGCAGGAGGATCTTGGCAGCCAGCTTTTGATGCAGTTTGCCGAGCTTGGAAAGCTCAAAGCCTATGCGCCAGAAGAACCGGCAGTGCAGGAGAGAATTGCAGCGATTCAGCAGTTTATTACGGACCATTATTTTCAGTGTACGAATGAGATTTTAAGCGGGCTGGGGCAGATGTATACAGAGGATGCGCGCATGCAAAGCAATATCGACAAGGCGGGCGGAGAAGGCACGGCGGCGTTTGCCAGCCGGGCAATTGAAGTGTATTGTAAAAAGGCATAAAAAGGCATCAAGAAAGAAGGGAGCTGCGAAAGTAGGTCCCTTTTTGTGTTGACAAAAACTTCCAGAATGCTATAATAAGAATTAGAATAATTCTATTTTAATACATTGAGTGAGGACTTTTTATGACCAAACGTGCCGAACAAATTTTAGAGATTGTGAATCATTCCAAAGAACATTTGTCTGCTGAGCAGATTTTTCTGCGTTTAAAGGAGACAAACAAGGGGGCTGCACTGGCTACCGTTTACAATAATTTATCCTATTTGTATCATGAGGGGTTGATCAGGAAAATTTCTGTTGAGGGGTATCCCGACCGCTATGACAATGTGAGGCGGCATGATCATCTTGTATGCAGGCGTTGTGGCAAATTGTCTGATATTGAACTGGATGATCTGACAGAGACGCTTCAAAAACAGGTTGGTGTTTCGATGCTTTCTTACGATTTAAAGATTCTCTATCTGTGTGAGGAGTGTAGCAAAATAGAAAATAAATTGATAGAAAGTGAATTTGTTGAAGGAGGACACGATGAAAACCAATAAATACGCGGGAACGCAGACAGAGAAAAATCTTGAAGCGGCATTTGCCGGCGAATCACAGGCAAGAAACAAATATACTTATTTTGCGTCCGTTGCCAAGAAGGAGGGCATGGAGCAGATTTCGGCGCTGTTTCTCAAGACTGCCGACAATGAGAAGGAACACGCCAAAATGTGGTTCAAAGAGTTAAACGGAATCGGAAACACCGCAGAAAATCTTGGCGCAGCGGCTGAGGGCGAAAACCATGAATGGACAGACATGTATGAAGAATTTGCCAAGACTGCTGAAGCGGAAGGGTTCGCGGAGCTGGCTGCAAAATTCCGCATGGTCGGGGCAATCGAGAAGCATCACGAGGAACGTTACCGTGCGCTGTTGAAAAATATAGAGACGGCATCAGTATTTGAGAAGAGCGAGGTCAAGGTATGGGAGTGCCGCAACTGCGGGCATATTGCCGTGGGCACAAAGGCACCCGAGATCTGTCCTGTATGCAGCCACCCGCAGAGTTATTTTGAGATTCACGCGGAGAACTATTAATCGTTCCCGCAGAACCCCTTTTCCTATAACTTCATGCAAGAACGTGCTTTGGTATAGAGTTTTAATATAGTATATTTATATGGAAAGGATTGTGCACTATGAAAATCAGAAAAAAGTCTTTTGACACGGCGCTAAACGCTGTTTCCCATCTTGTGAAGATGGAGTATCTGCCACAGAATCAGGAGTTAAATGAAATCCACCAGCGTTTGATGAAGGGGCGGAGTGCGTTTGAGCAGGCGGCTACAAAGACGATGGATGCCGTCATCCGCATGAGCGCCATGGACCTGACCCTCGAGACAAACGCTGCTGCGATCGAGCAGATTAATGCCTCGATGGGAACGGCAATAGACAGCATTGGCGGCTCGGCAGCTTCTACGGCAAGGATAGCGTCCGAAGTCTCGAAGGCACACGAAAATCTGACCACCACAATCATTGAAGTATCTGATGAATCCGGCAGAATCATGGAGGATATCCGCAGCTGTGAAAACGAGTTAACCTCTGTCACAGAGCTGTCTGGTGCTGCGATTGCCACGGCGCAGGAGATGAAGGCAGATATTGGCGGATTGATCGAGACGATTCGTCACATGACGGAAGTCATCGCTGCGATCAGTTCCATTTCTGCCCAGACCAATCTTCTTGCCCTGAACGCTTCTATAGAAGCTGCGCGCGCCGGGGAGGCTGGCAGGGGATTTTCGGTTGTAGCGGAAGAAATCCGCAGCCTTGCGGAGGAGACAAAGTCCCTGACAGGGCGTATGGGGACGTTTGCAGCGGCAATTCAGGAGGCTTCCAGCAAAAGCTCTGACAGTGTGGACACGACTGTCGCCGAGCTTGAACATATCAATGACAATATCCAGAACGTGTGGAAGATTACCGGGCAGAACCGCAAAGGCGTAGACCACATCGCAGATTCCGTCTCTTCTCTGGCTGCTGTCAGCGAGGAGATCAGCAGCTCCATGCATGAGCTGGACAATCAGATGCAGAATATTAACGGGGAGTGTCTGGATTTGCGGGGCAGCATGGACTTACTGGCGGTTTCGAGCAATGCGATTGCAGAGCTTGCAGCGCCCTCAAAGGTCATTGAAAAGCACTTGGAAGAATCCACACAGATGATGGGCGCCATGGTACAGGACACATTTTACATGCTGGATAATAAAGTACTTTTAAACTGCCTGAACAGTGCAGTTGAAGCGCATCGCAACTGGCTGGGCACCCTTGCGCAAATGGCACAGACGGGAACGCTAAAGGTTTTGCAGACGGATTGTACGAAATGCGGGCTGGGGCATTTTTATTATGCGTTCAAACCAGTTCATCCGCAGCTTGTGGATATTTGGAAGGGGCTTGAGGCAAAACATAAAACGTTTCACTCGTATGGAACGGAAATGATTCGGGCTATCCAGTCTGGAAATCACGGAGAATTAGAACAAATCTATAAGAAAGCGGAGACGTGCTCGAAAGATTTGAATGCTGATTTTCAGTCAATCATTCGGATTATTGAATCGTTGTCCAAGGACGGTGTCCGCGTTTTTGAACGGGGGACCACGCCACAGAACGAAAAAGTATGAAAACAATATTTGTAGTGGAGGATGACCATCTGCTGAACAAAACATTGGTCTATAATTTATCGGAAGAAGGCTATGAGGTCACTTCGGTATTCAATGCGCGGGCGGCTGCGGACATGCTGCGCCGGTCTGCATACGACTTGGTTTTGCTGGATATCAATCTGCCAGACGGTGACGGGTACGATCTGTGCAGACTGGTGAGGCTGCAAAATCCTGACACGATTGTCATTTTTTTGACGGCAAACGATCAGGAGTGCGACCAGATGAAGGGGTATGACGCAGGAGCGGTTGACTATATCACAAAGCCTTTTTCCATTTATGCCCTGCAACGCAAAATCAGCGCCATGTTTGCCATGTTAGAGCATCACAAACCGCCGCGGGATCTCTATAGTGACGGACGGCTGTTTCTGGATTTCTCAGAGCAGACAGCCTCTTTGGACGGCAGACCGCTGACGCTCACCGCGATGGAGTTTCGGATGCTCAATCTCTTTTGTAAAAATGACCGCGTGGTGCTGACAAGGCAGCAGCTTCTTGAAAAACTCTGGGATGTGGACGGAAATTTTGTGGATGAACACACACTGACGACTGCGGTCAGCCGCCTGCGGGGGAAGATTGAGACAGAAGGTGCTGCGTATATCAAGACTGTTTACGGAATGGGGTATCAGTGGGTAGGCGGCGAGCGGGTGTGAATGACGCTAGAATTTTTATGAAGAATAAATAAGTGTTGAAACACAGAAAATATTGTCATATAATAAATACAGTATAAAAGTGTGTTTTACGAAAGTATATTACAATTCACAGAGGGGTTATAATCGAGTGATAATGTATCATGGGACAGAGAAGGAACGAGGGAAAAAGATTGTTGCGGAGCAGAAAATGATTCCAAGTATATCAGATGACAGAAGGCAACATTGGCTGGGAGATGGCATATATTTATATAGGGAAATGCTGTATGCATTTCGGTGGATAGAATTAATGTATATAAACCATTTCGGTGATACGAAAATAAAAGAGGATTTATTAAAGAGATACGCTGTACTGCGCGTTACAGTTCATTATAATCCAGAAAGAATTTTTAACTTGGACAATCCAGAACACCTTATGATTTTTAAAAATACGGAATTGGCATACAAGAAGAAAAGTGCTTTTTCATCAAAAATTCAAAAATTAGAATATTCAGATGGCGTGATAATGAATATATTGTTTAAAAATTTAACTTACGGGGAAAACTATGACGCAGTTGAAGCTGTGTTTCCAACGGTTGATTTAGATGAAATGCTGACGGAAAAATCGAGATTTCAGTCAATTCATGAATATCAAATATGTATTAAAAATGATAACATAATTGGCAGGATTGAAGATGTGTCAGAAGAGATAGATTTTGATATATACTATCATCGGCTGGCAGATTTTGAAAACTTTAGAAAACGATGGGGAACGAAACACTGCGGTACTGTAAAGTACGTTGGTGGTCAGAGAGGTGGAAAATATGGTAAATGGCAGAAGTCTTGAGGATGAATTAAAAAGAATAAATGATTATTTTGACGCGTTAAGTATAGAAGCGTTTGAGGAGATGGCTTTAGACTGTGGGGCAGGAGTCATTGCACCAAGCAGTGAGAGTGTGTATGTGGAAGTGCTGCCCAAACAGTATTCGAGTACAGGAAACAGGGGAGATTGTTGTTTGGAAAAGTCTGTGTATACAATGACGCCTGAGGAGACAGAGGCAGCTTGAAGCTGTAAAATACAAGTTGGAGAGAACAGATATGGATAAACGGGGTGCAATTACTTTTTTGGATTATAAAGTAAATAAGGTGGAGTTTAAAAATAATGATGTATACGATGGTGAGGCAGTTGATATTGATTTCGATGTCTCATCGTACTGTCATGTCTCTGATGATGGTGAGGAGATGATTGTGGGATTGAACACAGATATATTTGTTCCTAAGGAGGGAAAGATTTATCCTTTTTATATGTCAATAGAGATCGAAGGATATTTTAAAAGTCATTTTGAGAATAGGGAACAGAATATAGCACAATATAAGAAAAATGCAGTTGCGATTTTATTTCCCTATGTAAGGGCGCTTGTTTCTACGTTTACGGCAAATGCAAATGTTGCACCTTTAATTTTGCCGACGGTCAATGTAAACAAAATGTTGAATGAAGAGTAAGCCAGAGGTGTCAGGCTTCTCTTTTTTTGTCTGCTTTTTTATCGTATGCGGACATTTCTGTAACATTTCAGTTTTATGATAAAAGTATCCTGAGATCAGGAACTGTCTTGAAAGGAGAATGAGAAATGAATGTATTACAGACAAGGGACTTGAAAAAATATTACGGTGCAGCGCCAAATATCACCCGCGCGCTGGATGGTGTGAGCTTTTCGGTGGCGCAGGGGGAGTTTGTCGCCGTGGTGGGGACGTCGGGCAGCGGCAAGTCCACGCTGCTCCACATGATGGGCGGTCTGGACACGCCGACATCGGGCAGCGTGTTTGTGCGCGGAGAGGAGCTTGCAAAGAAAAAGGATGAGGAGCTTACGATTTTCCGGCGCCGCAATATCGGCTTTATCTTTCAGAATTATAACCTTGTGCCGATTTTGAACGTGTATGAGAATATCGTGCTTCCGGTGGAGCTTGACGGGGGGACGGCAGACCGGAAATTTATGGATGAGATCATACATCTGCTCGCGCTGGAGGGGAAGCTTGAGCAGATGCCAAACAATCTCTCGGGCGGGCAGCAGCAGCGCGTGGCGATAGCGCGTGCGCTGATGACAAAGCCTGCGATCGTGCTGGCAGACGAGCCGACTGGAAATCTGGACAGCAGGACGAGCGCCGATGTGCTGGGGCTCTTAAAACGCACAAGCTCGGAGTTTGACCAGACGATTGTGATGATTACGCACAACAATGAGATTGCGCAGCTTGCCGACCACATTGTGCGCATTGAGGATGGCAGAATTGTGAATGCAGGAGGTGTGCAGTCATGACATGGCCTTTTGCAAATAACACAGAGAAAATAGAATGGAAGCTTGCGAAGCGCAGTCTGGCGGCTGACCGGCGGCGAAATCTGGTCGCAGTGTGCACAATCGCGCTGGCGGTCTGCCTGATGGGGCTTTGTGCATTTCTATACACCGCGCAGCAGCAGCGCGCACTTGCGCACATCCGGGGACAGTATCAGTCTGGCTGTATGGGGCTTTCCTATGAGGGGATTGAGCGGCTTGTGGCGGCAGGCAGATTTGAGCGCTGGGGATATGAGCGTTCCGCACATGACATCCGCTGGCTGGACACAAATCTGTCTGTGAAATTTTATGACGAAGGAATGCTCGGGCTGATGCAGGTGGAGCCCATCACAGGCGCATATCCTGTGCAGAAGCAGGAGATTTGTGTCGAGCGCGCCTTTTTAAAATATCTCAAAATGCCCGAGGAAACTGGACAGACGATTTGCCTGAATCTGGGAGATGGCGAACAGGAGTATCTTATTTCTGGGATTCTGGAAAAAGAAAATACGAGCCGCGTGTTTGATGTCTATATCTCGGAGGCACTCGCTGTCATACAGGGTGGAGCGACGCCGTTTGACATTCGCTTTCGGTTTGCGGGAAGCAGCACGCTTGAGCCAGAGCGGCTTCGTGTGGAAATCATGGCGTTTTATGAGGAGATGGGAATCCCGGAGCATGCGTATTTTTTCAGTTCCAACTACTTTGATATGGCAGAGCTGTATCTGGGCAGCAGCCTGCCAGTTTACGGTGTGGCGCTGCTGGTTGCGGTGGTCTGCGCGGTCGTCATCTATAATATTTTTTATATTTCGGTGATGGGGAAGCTGCGGGAGTATGGGCGGCTGAAAGTGCTTGGCACGACGCCCCGGCAGCTTCGCAGTGTGGTGCGGTGCGAGCGGCGCGTGCTGATGGGCGTGGGTATTCCAGCCGGGCTAGTGGCGGCGGCAGTGCTTTGCATACTGTTTCGTCCTGATGGCTGGAACTGGATGAAAAATTTGCAGTATGCAGCTTTTATCGTGGTGATAACGGTTCTGATGGTGGTGGCCGCTACCCGGAAGCCGATGCTGCTTGCAGGGCGTGTCTCTGCGATAGAGGCTGTGCGCGCGAATGTGTATCAGGCAGTATCAGGTGGTCCGCGTACATTGCACCGGCGTCTATCCGTGTTCCGCCTTGCCAGCCTGAACTTTGCGCGCAACCGCAGAAAGATGCTGCTGACACTGGTGTCGCTTGGAATGACAGGCATTTTGACAGCGTGTATTGCATCCTATGCAAATTCCGTGAATGCGGAGGAGATGGCACGCAATAGTTTCGGGGATGGCAGCGACTACACAGTGGAAATTTACGAACCTGAATTTCTGGCACAGAAACAGCAGGAAGGGGCGCTGGGCGAAGAGATGCGCGCGCAGATTCTGGCGCTGCCAGAGATCGATAGCATTCATGCATGGTCGATGGTATTTTGTACTGCGGCGCAGTCTCCCAACCCGGCGGACTGGTATGCGGTGGGCGGACTGACGAGGGAGCAGATGGCGCTTTATCAGGAGCGGGATTTGGTGAAGGATGGCATCGTGGACTATGATACGCTTCTTCAAAAAGATGGGATTTTGGTCACGCGCGACAGCGAGAACCTGATGAATCTGCTGCATCACATGGATTTGTCTGTGGGGGATACAATTACCCTGCAAAGCACAGAGGGCATCACCAAGGAGTATACAGTGTTGGGAATCGTGGATTTTATGAAAGACGCAGGAAGCTATAAGGAGTTTATTCTGCCGGAGGAGGCACTGCACGGATTATATCCAGATTTTGAAGATTTTACGAATTACATCTGTATTCATGCAAAACATGTCTCGGATACACAGCGGCGGGCAATCTATGCATTGCTGGATGACCCGCGCATGGAGCTTGCCACGCTCGAGGATGTCATCGCGTTCACCAAGGACCAGTTGGACAAGATGATTTGGATGATGTACGGTGTAGCTGCGTTTATGGGGCTGTTTGCACTGATTAATCTGATCAATACGCTGATGACAAATCTGCTGGCGCGGCAGCAGGAGTTTGGCATTTTGCAGTCGGTTGGCATGACAGGACGCCAGCTCTCCCGCATGATTTCTGCCGAGTGCCTCTGCTATGTGGGGGTAACAATTCTGATGACATTTACGGCCGGCGGTGTGTGCGGCTATGCGGCGGTCGGACTGTTTAACCAGTTTGGGCTGTTTGGAAAGCTGACATACCATTATCCAGCGGTGCCGCTTTTCATTTTTGCGGGCGTGCTATTGCTGGTCTATGCAGTGTTTTCATTGACGGCGGTGCGCTATATGCAGCGGCAGTCTCTGGTCGATCGGATTAAGACAGTCGAATAAGCAGGAATGACTTTGGTTTGAGAACGCTAGAGATGGAGAAAGTTATGGTGGTGGAGACGAATGAAAATAGTATTAGCGGATGATGGGACTTCGGTTATTACTTTTCAATGTAATACAATAGAATTTATATTTGTGTAACTTGCAGGCTTATACAATTGCATCCTCTTTTGTATAAGCCTCAAGAAAGTTTTCTTTTACAGTTGTTTTTCAAGTTTTTCTATAAATTTCTGCACAGTCTCGTTCCACTCTATCGCAAGTGATTTCTCTGCGCATTCTTTCGCCTTTGCAGGATTATTCGCTGCCATATACACCCGCGCAAGTTCAAAATAACGGTATTGGATATAATTTTCACGGCATAGCGCGGGCGTTTTGCAGTAGCCGATACAAAAAGTCAGACAGTCTATCGCATCCTGAATCAGTTCAGGCGTAGCCTGTTCCTCGTCCTCCACAATCTCCTCGAGCGAGGTGTAATATCCCCAGTGCATTTTGTAGGAATCCGGGCAGAGCGCCAGCGCCTTCTGGTAGTAGAGCCGTCCTTGATGGAGGTTGTAAGTGTACACCATAAATTTACTGCCAAGGCACGAAAGAAACGTTGCCAGCGCCATTTTTTCTGCGGTGTCCTGAACACTGGATTCATAGCGGTCAAGAATTGCTGCGGCGGCTGAGATATACGCCGCTTCCTCCGCTGGCGTCTCAAGATTGTTTCCCCGAAACTTTGTATAAAATTCATTGATTTCTGTGGTCATGTCTGTATATAGCTGCGCTTTTTCCAGCAGCGCCTGTACATCGTCTCTGGGTTCCAGCGCAAATGATTTTTCTGCAAAGCTTTTTGCCAGCGCGAATTGCCCTGTCTTCATACCAAGCTGTGCGAGCTGGCCGCAGAACGAAGCAAAAGCCTGACGGTCTGTGTCTGTCTCAAGGCTGCCGTAATCGCAAAGGAGTGTGTCCGGGTCGGTGTTTAATATCAGATCAGGGTCTTTGGTGTAATGGTCTAAGGAATAGTCGCTGTATTTTTGGCAGAGTGTGTTGATATCTGACTGCATTTTGTTTGTGTTGAGCATTGGGGTTCCTCCATTCTTTTGATAAAAACATTATATACTGATCTTGGAAAAGCTGCAAGAAGCACTAAACATAATGATAGTATTTTCCTTTTTTAATAAGGAAGAAAACCGTGACAACCAGTGCGAGCACTTCCGCCGCCACAATGGCAAGCCAGATGCCGTCAAGTCCCAGTAACAGCGGGAGAAGCAGCACTGCCGCGACTTGGAACAAAAGAGTCCGCAGGAAAGAGATTGCAGCGGAGACCACGCCGTTTCCAAGCGCTGTGAAGAAGGCAGAGCCAAAGATATTAAGTCCCATACATAAAAATGACATAGAGTACAGTGCTAGTGCCCGTCTGGTCAGGGCAGTCAGGCTGGCATCATAGCCGACAAAAATCTGTGCGAGCGGCTGCGCCGTCAGGACAGCTAAAATGGTCAATATGATATTCCACAGTGTAATCAGGCAGAGACTTTTGCGAAATAGCCCTTTCAATTCTGTATAGTTTCCGGCGCCGTAGTGATAGCCGATCACAGGCGCGCTGCCGATGGAGTAGCCGATAAAAATCGCCGCAAAGATAAAGCTCACATACATAATGATGCCGTAGGCGGCGACGCCGTCCTCACCGATATAGCGCATGAGCTGAAAATTGTACAGGATATTCACGAGTGACATGGAAATATTTGTCATCAGCTCGGAGGAGCCGTTGATGCAGGTCTTTCCTAATATGCGTGCGCTGAGGCTGGTTTTTACAAGCCGCAGCCTGCTAGTGTTGGGTCTTATGAAATAGACAAGCGGTATCAGCCCGCCAATCAGCTGACTGGCCGCAGTGGCAGCCGCGGCGCCGGCAATGCCCCAGTGAAAGACTGCGATAAACACAAAGTCGAGCACCATATTGGCCACGCCGGCGGCAACGGTGACAGCAAGCCCAAGCTGCGGGCGCTCTGCCGTCACCAGAAAGCTCTGGAACACATTTTGCAACATAAATGCGGTAAGGGTACATAAGATAATGCGCCCGTACACAACGCAGTTGTCAAGCATCTCGCCCGTGGCACCGAATGCAGCCGCAATCGGGCGCAAAAATAAGAGCCCGGCAAGCGTCAGCACAATGCCGCTGCCAATCACGACATAGACCATCATGGAAAAGTACTGGTTTGCCTTGTCTGGCTTTCCTTCGCCGAGTGATTGTGACACAACAGCGCTGCCGCCTGTGCCAAACATAAATCCGACAGCACCCATAATCATCAAAAAGGGCATAATCAGATTCACGGCGGCAAACGGCGTTTTTCCGACATAATTTGACACAAACAGACCATCGACGACCCCGTAGATGGAGGTGAAGATCATCATGACGATGGAGGGAAAAACGAACCGCAGCAGCCGCGGGGTGGTGAAATGGTCTGACAGCTGTATTTTCATTTTGCTTATCCTTTCTACAATTAATCTTTTTTCTGTACAGTATTAAAAAGCTGGCTTGACTGGCTGCGCAGGCAGTCAAGATATTTTGCGGTGAGCCGCAGCAAAAGGTCTGTCTCGTCCGGCGGCATCTGGGAGATGACTTCATTTTCCATAGCAATGACTGGCGCTATTTTCTCCTTCATAAACTGCCCGCCGGCAGGTGTCAGATAAATATGCATCTCGCGCCCTTTTCCAGACGCAAAGCGCAGAAGTCCTTCCTTTTCCAGCTTGTGTATGGCAGAGTGTATCGTCTGTTTGCTGGTAAAGGCGTAATCACAGATATCGCGTTGGCAGCAGCCATCTCCGAGCGCCGCGATGGCATAGAAAATGTCAAATACGCTGTCGGATATGCCGTTCTGGACACAGAGGTCATGGTAGAACTCCGTAAAGGCTTTGTTCAGGCGGTTGATCTCATTTTGTTTTGGCAGGGGCCTTGGCGTCATGGTGTGTTCCTCCTTTTGATTCAACAAGTCTGATTTCGTACTTTGTATTTTAGTCTGAAATCAGACTCGTGTCAAGTGATTTTTTCTTGTATTATAAAAATAAACATATATTTATCCTAAGGAGTGCATTTACTATCTTGCAAAAAATATGTATTATATGGTAAAATATCGTCGTGGGAAAGCGAATTTTTACGAAAAGATACGCAAAAGATTATGAAAAATGGGGGATTTTTATAATGAAAGCGGGTAAATTCAAAGAATCAAACAAGCTGCAAAAGCGCAGTATCAAGCAGATTATCATTCGTTATGTGACACAGATGTCAGTTTCTCTGGGTGTAGTTTTGGTGATACTTATGATTGTGGCGTCAGTGCGCTCGACATCGTCGGTGCTCCATGACAATCTGCGGAGCACAGCACGGATTTCAGCACAGAATATCAGCTCTAACATTCATTTGCTGGTGGACAGGATGGACAGCATGGCACAGAAGCCGGAGTGGTCGGATTCGCGCATGACGAAGGAGGATATGCAGATGCTGATCGACCAGTGTGAGGAGCGCGTGGAGTTTGTGTGGATTGCTGCCTATGACACTGCGGGGGCGAAGCTGTACGGGGACAGCCAAGCGCCCGTAGCGATTACAGAAAAAGACTATTATAAATATCTGGTTCGGACACAGAACCTGACGGTCGGTTCTCCGGTGCATCAGGACGGGATTTGGCAGCTTGGTGTGGGGATTCCTGTTTTGGATAAAGACGGCGGACTGCTTTTTTATCTAATAGGAAGTTATAAGTATGATATGCTCAACGATGTGCTGTCAAATATCAATATCGGCAACAAAGGAATTGCCTATATTGTGGATGAGGACGGCAGCATTATAGCGGACAAAAATATGGCGGATATGGACAAGGCGAGAAATCTGTATGAAATGTACGACTCCGGCGCGAACCGGCGCGCTTTTGATGCCATGCTGGATTTCCGCACAGATTCAACCTCTGTGTTCCTAAAGGGCGTGCATCACTATATAGCGTACTCTCCGGTCGCAGGGACGAACTGGACACTTTTGATTGCTGCGCCGGGCGCTGATTTCCTTCAGACACTGATTTGGTCTGTAGCTCTCAGCATTCTGCTCATCGCCGGGCTGCAAATCTACATCACGAAAAAGACGGTACAGATTGCAGACCAGATCTCAGGCTCCCTTTCCCATGCGACCCAAAGGCTCGCGCTGCTTGCGGCAGGAAATCTCAAGGAGGAGGTAGTCTTTGCGGACAACAATCAGGAGGCAGAGCTTTTGACCACCGCACTCTCGAGCACGGTGTCAAGTCTCTCTGTCTATATTGACAATATCACCAGCTATCTCGGACGGCTTTCGTCAGGAGACTATTCCATGCAGGCGGAGGGCAGTTTTGACGGGGATTTTGCGGCGATCCGTGAGGCGATGGCGCTGATTACGGATGCATTAAATGAGACGATGCACCGTATCCAGCAGGCGTCACAGGCAGTCAGGAACAATTCGTCAGAGACGACCGCATACGCTAAAAAACTGTATGACGGATCGATAGAACAGTCTGATGCACTCAACCGCCTGACGGAAAAAATGAAATTGATTACGGACAAGACAGGTGAAATTGACGATAACGCGCAGCATGTCAAGGAGAGCGCAGGGACAGCAAAGGAGCGTGTCGGTGAGGGGCAGCGCCAGATGAAGGACATGCTAGAGACAATGGACAGTATTCACAGCGATATGCAGGAAATTATCACCATCAGCCAGTTAATTGAAGATATTTCCTCGCAGACAAGCTTGCTGTCGCTCAATGCTTCGATTGAGGCAGCGCGCGCCGGGGACGCCGGGAAGGGTTTTGCAGTCGTGGCGCAGCAGATTGGGCAGCTCGCACAGCAGACTGCGGCGGCGTTAGAGCAGACGGGGGAGATTATTGGAAAGGCAAGCGCCTCCATCGATCAAGGTATGAAAATGGCGCAGGACACAGCGGAATCATTCCGCAAGGTCAATCAGGCAACAAATGAGTTTACAGAGATTTCTGATAACCTGATTCAGATTACTTTGCAGCAGAAAGAGGCGATCGATACGGCGTCACAGGAGGTGCGGACAGTGTTGTCCATCGCAGATACCAATCAGCAGTTTGCGCGGGAGACGGACGAGACTGCGGCAGTTTCTATGAAACAGGTGGAGGAGCTCGAGCAGATTGTTTCCATGGTCAGGCTGCGGGCGTAAGAGACGATATCAGGAGGAAAAATTGATGAAGGATCTATACAGGAAATTCGTACTTGGCGTGATGGTGTTTGTGATCGCGGCGGGGGCGCTTGCGGGATGCGGCAGCACAAAGCGGCTCAAGGATGGCTTTTACACGGCGGAGATGGCAGAGTTTTCCCACGGGTGGGAAGAGTATCTGATAATACAGGTCAAGAATAACAAGATTGTGTCAGCGGAATATAATGCCAGAAATGAGAGCGGATTTATCAAGGCGTGGGATAATGCCTATATGAAAAATATGATGCCGTCATGCGGTACATATCCCAATGATTATACACGGGTGTATGTGCAGCAGCTCATTGACGGTCAGGAGGAGACAAAGGTTGATGCAATCACGGGCGCGACAAATTCAGGGAAGAATTTTGAGAAGCTGGTCGCTGCGGTGCTCGAACAGGCGGCAGCAGGAGATTCTGAGACAGTGGCTGTGGAGTGAGAAAAAGCCGCTCTTATGAGCAGAGCGGCTTTGGGTCTAATAGTGATGATCTATCAGGCAAGTTCAAATTTTTGAACCATTTTATTTAGAATGTCTGCCTGCGATGCAAGTTCGTCAGAGGTTGCTGAGGTCTCCTGCGATGCGGCAGAATTGTCCTGTATGCCGCGGGCAATCTCGTCAATGCCCACACGAAGCTGTTCCATGCTTTCTGCCTGTATAGCAGCATTCCGTGCAGTATTTTTAATCATTTCATTAACATGGTCAACGGCATTGACGGAGTCTTTTAATGCGCTCATGGCATCTGTGGCAATGCTGTTGCCTCTGGTGATTTCTTCCATGGAAATTTCAATGAGGCTTCTGGTTGAGTTTGCCGCCTTCGCGCTTTCCATCGCTAGCTTGCCAATCTCGTCCGCCACGACAGCAAAGCCTTTTCCTGCTTCTCCGGCGCGCGCTGCCTCGATGGACGCATTGAGCGACAGCAGGTTAGTCTGGTCTGCGATCTCCTCGATAGTCTGGATAATGCCGACAACTTGCTGGGAGGTTTTGCGGATTTCTTCCATAGCGTTCATCATCATTGTCATCTTTTCCTGATTCTGTTCAATCATGGCAGTTACCTTGGCAGTTTCCTTTGCGGAGGCCTCGGCGTCGCGGTGGCTTTTCTCCACATGGTCTGCGACGGTGTTTGTCGTCGCCGCAAGCTCCTCCACAGATGCCGCTTGCAGTTCTGCACTTTCCGCCAGCATCTGTGAGGCGGTAGCGAGCTCAGAAGCACCCACGGAGACGCGGCCAGAGCTGGCATTGATGCCTTCCATCACGTCATTCATGGAGGATGAAATGTTGAGCAGTGCGGTCTTTATTTTCTGAAATTCGCCGACATAATCATTTTTGAGCGTGATGCACAGTTTTCCGTCCGCAATTTGCGCAAGCACTTCGGCAGTTTCATCAATATAGGTGATGTACTCTTTTAAGCGGCTGACCGTTTTCCCGATGGATTCGCCCAGTTCTCCGATTTCGTCCTCGGAGGTGATGTCAAGCTGGACATCCAAATCGCCGTCCGCGAGCTGCTGGGCGGTATGGTTGAGCGCTAGGATTGGTTTTGTCAGGTTTGCGGCGCTCTTGCGGATGCTGAGTGCGATGAGCAGGATGCCAGCTGCAAAAAGGATAACCAGCGAGATGACCATTGCAATCAGGATGGCATAGTACTCTGACAAGGGAAGGCTGCTGAGCACGAGATAGCCAGTGTCTCCGACAAGCTCCAAGGAACCGTATTTGGTCACGTGGTCTGCCTTGTATCTTAGAAATTCACTGCGCTTTGACAGGACTGCATCAACGACATTGCCAGACAGATTTACGTCCTTGATATTTTTTTGAACATAATCCTCCTGCGGGTGATAGAGGAATGTGCCGTTTTCCGAGAGGAGCAGGATATATCCTTTGCGTCCGATTTTGTATCCGCGCATAATGTCTGTCATATGGTCGAGTGAAATGTCCATGCCGACTGCGCCAAGTACAGTGCCTGTGGCATCGTCGTAGACTGGCGCCGCGGCGCTCAAAATCATTTTTCCAGTTGAGGAATCTATATAGGGCTCAGTCAGGACGGTTTTCTTGTCCGTGATGCACCCATACCAGCCGCGTCCAGTGATATCCCAGCTCTCGTCACTGACATAGCCGTCAGACTGTGCCAGCGCGCTTGCATCAAGGTCAGAGAGCCAGACTGCCATGACATTTTCGGTGTCAGTGTTTGCAATGCGGATGAGATAGTCCATGACAGTGTCCATTTTCTCTGCCTTTAAAATATCGTCACCGGGTTTGATCTCGTTCATAATGTGCTTGATATCGGGGTTGACAGCCAGTTGTTCCACGCCTCTTGTATACTGGTCGATAAAGGCTGTCAATTGGTTTGATGCTGCCTTGGATTCCAGAGTTAGCTCTTTTTCCTTGGAGGACATGATAGTCCATGCGACCATGCAGATCGCAACGGCTGCAACGATCAGAAAGACAAGGATGACGCTCTTGCCGATCTGGGTCATGATTTCGTCTGCAATCCGTTTTCGTGTCGCGGGTTTTTGGGTGTTTTGCTGGTTCATAGGAAACCTCCTTTACGGTTTTGATGGGATGATTTGGCGCATGCACAAGCGCGCATCCAAATCATACATGTTTGAACGATTCACCAAAAGGAGCTGGTTTTCGGGAAAAGAAAAAGCTTTTATGGAATCGCTGTGTGTCATAAGTTTATTGTATCGCTGTTTTGCAGACAATACAAGTGTTGTGGTTAAAAATGGTTGATTATTCTATATTTTCATGATACCATAGAGCATATATTTGTGGCTGTGTAGATAAAATCATGCATAAAATCATGCAAAGAAACGAGGAGGAAAGACGATGGAAAAAGGACATTCCGCAGGGAAGGGACTTTCCGGTGAAAAAGTAGTTGTCATTGACTTTGGAGGCCAGTACAACCAGCTTGTGGCACGGCGCGTCAGGGAATGCAATGTGTACTGTGAGATTTACTCGTACAGGACGGACATTGAACAGATTAAGGCGATGGCGCCCAAGGGTATCATACTGACTGGGGGACCTAATAGCTGTTACGAAGAAAATGCCCCCGCTTATACAAAGGAGCTTTTTGAACTGGGTATTCCGGTGCTGGGGCTTTGTTACGGTGCGCAGCTTATGATGCATCTGCTTGGTGGCAAAGTAGAAAAAGCACCGGTGCGCGAGTATGGAAAGATACAGGTTATGGTAGACCCGCATTCCCCCTTGTTTGCCGGTGTGACGGAGACAACGGTCTGCTGGATGAGCCATAATGACTATATTTCTCACGCTGCTGACGGATTTCAGATCAGTGCACACACGTCAGACTGCCCTGTGGCAGCAGCGGAGTGTGCGGACAAGAAACTGTATGCCATCCAGTTTCATCCTGAGGTGCTGCATACTGTCGAGGGAACAAAAATGATTGATAACTTTGTGCGTGGCGTCTGCGGATGTGCGGGCACATGGCGGATGGATTCGTTTGTGGAAGAGTCCGTAAAACAGATCCGTGAAAAAGTGGGTGACGGCAAGGTGCTGCTCGCGCTGTCTGGCGGAGTGGATTCATCTGTTGCTGCGGGTCTGCTGTCTCTCGCAATCGGAAAGCAGCTTACCTGTGTTTTTGTAGACCATGGCCTTTTGCGCAAAAATGAAGGGGACGAGGTGGAAGCTGTCTTTGGTCCGTCTGGAGATTTTGACTTGAACTTTATCCGCGTCAATGCACAAGAGCGGTATTATGCGAAGCTTGCCGGCGTGACAGAGCCTGAGACAAAGAGAAAGATTATTGGCGAGGAATTTATCCGCGTATTTGAGGAGGAAGCAAAGAAAATTGGTGCAGTGGATTTCCTTGCGCAGGGAACGATTTACCCAGATGTGGTGGAAAGCGGTCTTGGCGGAGAATCGGCTGTGATTAAGTCGCATCACAATGTTGGCGGACTGCCGGATTATGTGGATTTTAAGGAGATTATTGAGCCGCTGCGGGATTTGTTTAAGGATGAGGTTCGCAAGGCAGGACTGGAACTGGGGATACCGGAGAGACTGGTATACCGTCAGCCGTTTCCGGGACCGGGTCTTGGCATTCGGATTATCGGGGAAGTTACTGCCGAAAAGGTGCGGATTGTGCAAGATGCGGATGCGATCTACCGTGAGGAGATTGCGAAAGCAGGACTGGACAAGAGTATCGGGCAGTATTTTGCGGCGCTGACGAATATGCGGTCTGTTGGCGTTATGGGGGATGAGCGGACGTATGATTATGCAGTGGCGCTCAGGGCTGTGAATACGGTTGATTTTATGACAGCGGAGAGTGCAGAGGTGCCGTTTGAGGTGTTGCAGACGGTGATGAGCCGGATTATTAATGAGGTGCGGGGGGTGAACCGAGTATTTTACGATTTGACTAGCAAGCCGCCGGGGACGATAGAGTTCGAATAGCGGACATTTGGGCTGAAAATCCAGTAAAATCAAGGGTTTTCAGCCCTGCTTTTTTGCTCGTGAGATTCGTATGAGATTCATATTTGAATGCTGTCCATATATTCCATAAAATGACAAACTGGTTGAAATCTCTGTCAGATTATGATAATATTTATCTGGAACTACCAAGATGGTAGGCGGTTAGCCCTCCCCGGAGGGACTGTGACCCTCCGTTTACATAGAGATCCGTACAACGTGCGGAAATATGGAAGAAGAGGGTGATTCTAATGATGACTATTGATAGTCTGATCGCTATAATCAGTCTTGTACTGACTGCGTTCGGACTTGGATATACAATCGGCAGTAACAGTACAAAAAAATAACCGCCCAGTCCTGAGAAAGCTGACGGTTATTCTTTACAAAAATTATTCAATGGGCTAACCGTCTATCGGTAGTTCCATGAAAGGCATCTGTTGACGCAGATGTCTTTCTTTATGTTTAATATACCATAACGAGCAGAAGATTTCAACCTTCATTTTTGTCGTGGTCTGCATAAATGTTATCTATTCCTCGCCGGTAAGCATTGAGCCGTTCTGCCAGCTGCTTGTCTTTGTCCGGGTACAGGTGGGAATAGGTATCGAGAGTTGTTTTTACGGACTCATGCCCCAGCCGTTCCGAAATCTCCAGTATATCAAAGCCCATGTCGATCAGCATACTTGCATGGCTGTGGCGCAAGTCATGTACTCTGATCGGCGGGAGTCCTGTCTTATTGGCTACCCGCTTGATTTCTTTTTCCAGAGCAGACTTTGTAAAGTAGAATATCCTGTCATCAGGTTCTATTTCTCCAATTCTGGATAGATACTGCTGGATATCATCATAGAGAAATTCAGGAATTGCTATATCCCGTCGGCTTTTGGGTGTTTTGGGTTCCAGAAACAGCTCTTCTCCATTTAATTTAGCAAAATTCTTATTTATAGAGATCCGTTGGTCCGGCAGAATGTCAGCAGGAGTGAGCGCGAGAAGCTCGCCAGAACGCATGCCGGTGTAGAACAGGATATCAAACGCAAGCTTAATGGCGGACTTATGAATATTCTGTGAAAAGAGTTCATACTGCTTCTGGGTCCAGTAGTTCATCCTTCCAGCCTTGCTCTTGCCAATGCTTCCGGCTGCTCTGCATGGATTGGAAGCAAGATTGTAATGCGTCACAGCGTAGTTCAGGATCGCCGAGAGCTGGTTGTTACACGTTTTAAGATAGGTCTGTGAATAAGGATTTCCATTTTCATCACGGAATGAAAGAAGCTCGTTCTGCCATTTGCGGACTTTTATGGTATCTATATCACAGACTTTTAAGCGTGAGAAATAAGGAAGCAGCTTGCTTTCAATAATGTTCCGCTTATTTTCCATAGTGGTAGGCTTCAGGCGGTTCTCCATGTCCTCCATATAGTTTTCGACAAGGGAGGAAAAGAGGATGTCGCTGGAAGTTTTCTGCTGGTTCAGGATGGAGGCCTCATATTCCTTGGCCTCGCGCTGCGTCTTGAAACCGCGTTTGCAGGTATGTCTGTTTTTTCCAGTCCAGTCGGTGTATGTAAATGCGGCGTACCACATGGTTTTTCCGTTTTTTAGGGTATACTTATATGCTGGCAAAATTGTCACCTCAATTAATACTTATTTGTCACCAAATAAGAAACTATATTGTGCATCGGTTCCACTTACCTTTTTTGATTGTTCACCGATAATATGGGTATCGAAAGTATCATATGAGGCAGAACCATCAGAAGAAAAATTACTCAACGAAACCTCTGAATTAGAAATAGCATGATAAAAACTTACAGTTATTATTGTGTCGATGCTATTTATTGGGCTAAATGAAAAGTATACATAATCTCCATTTGTAACAGAAATTTTGATGGTTGCGTTAGTATCATTAGTTGGCTCAACTATTTCTGCCGTGTAACCACATGAATTTGCAAAGGTTTTAACAGAATTAAATGTAAATGTTTTTTCTCTGTTGGCGTATGGGAGATATACATCTTCAAATAGTTGCAATGATTCATCTTGTATATTATCTTTTTGTGTTTCTGGATTGGTAATCGCATCAAATTCTGCTTGCAAATTGATAAATTCTTCATGCTCCTTGTCATATTTGGTTTGTAACTCTAATAATTTTTTTTGAATGCTTTCAAGTTCCTTGATTTTTTCATCATTATCAGCTTGTAAAAGTTTGAGCTCATTCTTTTGGCTATAATAGCTTTCTTTTATTTCTTCAAGTTCTTTAAGTACAGCATCATAGTCTTTTTGCATAACAGTAGAACCAGAAGAATCACAGCCCGCTAATAATAAAGTTATTCCTGCCATTAATACAATTAATTTCTTTTTCATGATAAATCTCCTTGTTATTTTCCCCTTCGGTACCACTCGAAGGGAATTATTTTCCCAGATTGTCGGTTCCTGTTCTTTTTAACGGTTCATCTGCTGCAACAGAAGAACGTTTTCTTTCTGCAATACTTTCAATACTAAGCTCTTTTGCTCTCTTGGAAATATTTTCTTTATAACAAGATAAACAATCGCGGTAATTTAATATTAAATTTAACTCATCACTATTTAGGCTAGATAATTTTATATCTGTTTTTCCGATTAGGTAATCCATAGATACACCTAAAGCATAAGAAATTTTTAAAAGTTCTGATAAAGTTGGCATGCGATTATAGCGAATATCAATATATTCTTCATTTGTTAATCCAAGAAATGCAGCGATATCTGTTTGTTCCAATTCTTTGCTATGACATAACTCTTCAAATCTCGCTCTGAAATGATAATCACTAATAAAATCATTTACTGGTAGACAGTGACCGTTTATTTCTAAGATTTTATCTGTTGGAATGGCAGTATGATCTTTGGCACCAGTAAGATAATCTATATCATACTTAGTAATTTCTGATATCTTCTTTAGTAATTTAAGTGAAGGAGTATACTTGCCAATTTCAATACCAATATAAGTTTTTGTATTAATGTTTAGTAATTCAGAAAATGAGTGTTCAGACAAGCCTTTTTGTATTCTGTAGTTATTTAGAATAGTTCCCAAACGATTTGAAACCGTGGGATATTTCCATCCGAACTCATTATTGTAACGTTCAGTTAAATTATCTTTATTGATACCTAACATAAATTCTGTGGTAGTGTTAAAAACCTTGGCAATCATTTGTAACATATCTGGTGAAATGCTGGTGGTATATCCACGTTCCCAATTGGAAATAACTTGTTTAGATACTCCTAATTTTTTGCTCAAATCTTCTTGAGTCATGTTATTCATTTTACGTAATTCTTTTAATATTGATTGAAATTCTGACATTTTGTACCTCCTTGTAAAATACTATAACATAAATTTCCGATTATGTTATAAAAATAACGGAAATTGAGAAAAAAATAACGAAATATATTGACAATCACGCAATTGGTTGTTAATATAAATACGAGATATAACAAATATGGTTATTTTGGAGGTGATTTAGCGTGCGTCGTGTATATGAGAATTTAGAATTAATAAGAAAGTATAAAGGTATTACAAAGAAAAAAATGGCTGAAAATGCAAATATCTCAACAATGACCTGTACACGACTTTTAAGTGGAAAAACAAATCTTTCTGCAGAGCTACTTAGAAGTTTTTCATCTACACTTGCAGTTGATGATATTGATACTTTTTTTGATGATAATCTAACGGATTCAGTTATATCTCAAGATTAATTATTTAGTTTAATTATATCGATTGGAGGTGAGAAAGAAAATGTCAAATATAACCGCAGAAACCAGCTCAAACGCATTCTATCAGGCGCGTTGCGCAGCTTCTGCACACAATGAACAGCTAAGGAGCAGGGAAGGGGCAGCGGACATCATGTCCATCGACAGGGGACGGTTATACAGAATAGAGAAAGGATTGATTAACCCTTATCCAGAAGAAGTACACCTGATGGCAGATTTGTATAATGCACCAGAGCTTAGAAATTATTACTGTACTGGCATGTGCCCGCTGGGATGTGAAATGCCAAAGGCTGATGTAACCAATCTGGACCGTATTACAGTTCAGGCAATAGCCTCCTTCCGGCGGTTGAATGTCACAGAGGAGATTCTTCTGGATATTACAGAAGATGGTGTGATCACAGAGGATGAAAAGCCAGATATGCAGAAAGTTCTGGAGGAGTTGGAGGAGCTGGAAGCTGTTACTCAGAATTTAAGAATATGGGTCAAGAAGAATTTGTAAGAAAATATGAAAGGGGGCTGAACAATGCGGAAAACAGAAACAGCGCCGGGCGTGCTGACAGCACCAATACGGTCCTATGTGAAAGTGAAAGACGTAATGATTCTTATGGGATGTGCGAAGTCTAAGGCGAGTACTTACATTAAAGATATCAATGACGTCGCCAAAAAGAATGGAAAAATGGCTTTACCGGCAGGAAGGGCGAATAAGTATTTATTCTCCAAAATGACAGATATGCCTATTGAGGATATTAATGCCGTGTTGGTAGCAAACGACAAAAAGGAGTGATGGCATCGTGGCATATTACAACGTTTGCCCGGACTGTGGAAGCAACTTAGATCCGGGTGAAAAATGTACATGCTCGGCGGAAAAGACAAAACAGCAGGATTTTTTCAGTAAACATCTGAAAAAAACAGCTTCAGGGCAACTTGCATTAGTGTTTGATGACAGAAGCATAACTGTATCAGGTAGGAGGGAGAGACATTGAATGACAGCAAAGTGTATCAAATATCTAAAGACATGGAACATCAGTACCTTACAGAAGATTCCAAGATCCGGTTATATCTGTCCCCAGTGCGACCGGAAGGACGAAAAGAGACCATTGCGAAAAAAATAATGGCGGCAGCTGTGGCATTACCTTACAGCATATTCATTACATATATAGCAGGAAAGTGGATGATCGAATCCGCAGAGAAGTTCCGCGGATATGATGCCATAGGCGGTGAATACATAGTGATCGTTCTGATATTCGTAGCAAGTTTCTGGCTGGTATGGAGCGTGCTGGAATGAGGGCTATATCAGGATTCTTGCCTGCAATGAC
>ERZ808040.757-NODE-757-length-25531-cov-4.500196_pt1 | contig 25531 bp, 22 predicted proteins | sample MGYA00380191_ERZ808040 | MGnify/ENA primary metagenome ERZ808040 (study PRJEB31490, sample SAMN06133395) | mouse gut metagenome | isolation source: J6 | host: mice | place: China: Chengdu | collected 2015-05 ...
GCGCATTTCCCCGGCACGCTCAGGCAACCTTCGTTACCCGTCTGTTCCCCGCTGGTCTCCACGATCCTGGGATTAATCAGGATATGGGGATCTTCGCCGGTGGTGTCGATGACCACGATGCGTTTCAGGATCCCCACCTGGGGCGCCGCAAGCCCCACGCCGTTAGCCTCGTACATGGTTTCCAGCATATCCTCTATCAGCTCTTTGACGCGGGGAGTCATCTCCGTCACTTCCCTGCACTTTTTAGTAAGTACCTCGTCACCCATCTCACGAATGTTGCGAATCGCCATATTAAACCTACCCTTTCTCAGCAGCCCCCTACATGGTATTCATGGGGTCAAAATCAAACTGTACCAGCTCGTTCATCGGCTGCATCATCTGTATTTTTTGTTCTAATACATCTTTTATATGTATCAGTTTATCATATTTTGCACATTTCACATAGAAAACAAATCTAAAAATATCATTAATTCTCCCGATAGATGCGGGGGCCGGGCCGATCAGGACCATCTTCTCCGCACAGTCCGCCTGCATTTCAACCTGTTTCTTTGCGGATTTGCCCACGTCCCCCGCCTTTGCCCTGATCCCGGAAAGGACTGCCAGCTGCTCCGCAAGACATCTTCCCCGTCCTTCCTCCGGGGAAAAAACCTGCACCGCCAGCATATGGGATGCGGGGGGATATCCCATCATCTCCCGGTAGAGGATCTCCTCATTATAAAATCCCTCATAATCCTGCCCTGCCGCATAAGTGACCGCATAATGATCGGGTTGGTAAGTCTGGACCACCGCTTCCCCCGGCAGCTGCCCCCGGCCGGCCCGGCCCACCGCCTGGGTCAGCAGCTGGAAAGTCTTCTCGCCTGCCCGGTAATCTCCCATACTCAGGGACAGATCCGCAGCCAGCACACCCACCAGCGTCACCTTGGGAAAATCATGGCCTTTCACAATCATCTGCGTGCCGATGAGCACATCCGCCTCCTGGTTGGAAAAAGCGGCCAAAATCTGCCCGTAGCTGTCCTTTGCCCTGGTAGTATCCGCATCCATGCGCAACGTGCGGACACCGGGAAACATCTCCTGCAGCTTTTCTTCAATCTGCTGTGTCCCCGCCCGGAACCCGCTGATATACTTGGAGCCGCACTTGGGGCAAAGCATGGGCCGAGGCTCGCTGTAACCGCAATAGTGGCAGATCATCATGCCGTTCCTGTGCTCCGACAGCGACACGTCACAGTGGGGGCATTTCACCACCTGCCCGCAGGCTCTGCAGGAAATAAACCCCGCATACCCCCTCCTGTTCAAAAACAGAATACTCTGCTGGCCCTTCTGCAGCCGGTCGGCCAAAAGCTCCTGCAGCTTTCTGCTGAAAATAGAGCGGTTCCCTTCCTTCAGCTCCTGCCTCAAATCCACGGTGTACACTTTGGGGAGCTGCCCTCCCGTAAGGCGCTCCTTCATGGTAAACAACTTATATTTCCCCGTTTGGGCCCTGTAGTAAGCCTCCAGGGACGGGGTGGCGGATCCCAGCACCACGCTGGCGCCGTGGAGCCTTGCCACCTCCAGGGCAGTCTCCCTTGTATGGTATTTCGGTGTGGTTTCACTTTTATAGCTTCCCTCATGTTCCTCGTCCATGACAATAATGCCCAGGTTGGGGAAAGGGGTGAAAAGCGCTGACCGGGGGCCGATGATGATATCAATATCCCCCTTTTTTGCCCTCTCGCACTGGTCATATTTCTCTCCCTGGGAGAGTGTCGAATTCATGACGCTGACACGATCCCCAAAACGCCGGTAAAAACGAAGCAGCGTCTGGTAAGTGAGGGCAATCTCGGGGATCAGGACTATGGCCTGCCTGCCCCTTGCAAGCATTTCTTCGATCAAAACCATATAGACTTCCGTCTTACCGCTGCCGGTGATCCCATGGATCAGATAAGTGCCGGGCCGCCCGCCGTCAAAGTCTTTCATGACCTCCCCGGCAATTTCCGTCTGCCTGCCGCTTAAGATATTTCGGTTCTCATCCGCCCTCTCCAGCTTCACCGGATTTCGGAATTCCGAGGCGGACACCACGCGGATCGCCCCGGCCTTTTCCAGGCTGTTTATGGTCTGTGAGGAAACTCCCAGCTTCCCTGTCACCCATTCCCTTGGAATGGACTCCTGCTCCGCCAATTCCCGCAGCAGCCTGGCCTTGGCATTCTGCCTCTTTCTCTCGCTCTCCCCCAGCAGGGAAATGATCTCCTCCCTGGACATCAGCCGTCGGATCGTCTTACGCTCCAGCTTTTTCACGGATTGTTTCGCAGGGAGCACCGTCTTTAATGCCTGGATCATGGTGCAGCCATAGTTACGCCTTAACCAGGCGGCAAGGGCAATCATTTTGTCCTCCACCCCTACGCCGTTTTCGCAGACACCACGGATATCTTTCGTCCTGGCAGGGTCAAACTTACAGGCCTCGCTTATGCCGATGACATATCCCCTGATCAGCTTATTGCCGCTCCCAAAAGGAATGGTGACGCACATCCCTGTGTCCAGCACTGCCCGAAGCTTCTCCGGCACGCGGTACTGAAAGCTTTTATCCAGTTTTTCATGTGAGATGTCCACTATGACATCCGCGTAAAGCTCTGCCACGGCCTTCCTCCGTACTTTATTCTTTCCTCAGATGTGCTCCAGGCCGCCATCCAGCAGTTCCCGTACCATGACGCGCTCATCCATGGGATACTTCTTCCCTTTGATCTCCTGGTAATCCTCATGCCCCTTGCCCGCAAGGACAATGATATCCCCCTCCCGGCCATGGGATATGGCATAAGCGATGGCTTCCCTGCGGTCACAGATTTCCACGTATTCCCCTGCAGTCCTGGCCATGCCTGTCTTGATGTCTTCAATAATAGCCTGGGGATCCTCATCCCTGGGGTTATCTGAAGTAATGATGCTGAGATCCGCAAGCCGCCCGCTGACCTCCCCCATTTCGTAACGGCGGAGCTTGGAGCGGTTCCCCCCGCAGCCAAACATACACACCAGGCGGTTTGGCCGGTACTCCTTCAGGGTGGCAAGAAGGCTTTCCAGAGCCATTGCGTTGTGGGCATAGTCAATCAACACGGTAAACTTGTCGGAAACCTTCACCTTCTCGATCCGCCCCTTGACCTGCGCCTCCAGCAAAGCCTGCCGGATGGTTTGCTCCTTCACGCCGAAATGGCGGCAGATGGCAATGGCACACAGGGCGTTGTAAACGCTGAACTTGCCCGGCATGGGGATCTCCGCGTCGAAATCCATCAGTCCGGCCACATGGAAATCCACCCCCAGCCTGCCGGGGATGTGCACCAGTTCCGGTTTTTCGGCACGAAGCATACATTTTTCGCCCATGCCGTAAGTCTCCAGCGTACAGGAATGTCCCGCTGTCACCTGCTCCATATGCTCATCATCGCCGTTTACAATGCCCACCCGGCACTGCCGGAACAGCAGTCCCTTACAGGCCGCATATTCCTCAAAGCTTGCATGTTCATTAGGGCCGATATGATCCGGCTCCAGATTGGTAAAAATACCGTAATCAAAGGTAAAACCCTGGGTGCGGTGCAGCTTCAGCGCCTGGGAGGATACCTCCATCACAACCGTATCCAGTCCCGCATCCACCATCCTGGCAAAATCCTCCTGCAGCAAAAGAGATTCCGGCGTGGTATTCACCGCTGCCAGATGCTCCTCCCCTATGATCGCCTCAATGGTCCCTACCAACCCCACCTTAAAGCCTGCATGCTCCAAAATGGATTTCACCAGATAAGTGGTGGTAGTCTTGCCCTTTGTGCCGGTGATGCCGATCACCTTCAGCTTCTCTGCCGGGTACCCGTACCAGGCTGCGGCAATAAAGGCCATGGCATAGCGGGTGTTTTCCACACGGATCACCGTCACGTCACAGTCCTCCACGCCCTCCACGGGTTTGGAGGTGATCAGCGCCCCCGCCCCCTGCCGTGCAACCCAGGCTGCCTTTTCATGGCCGTCATCCTTCGCGCCCTCTATACAGAGAAACAGGCATCCGGGAGGGCATGGCTTGCGGGAATCATTGACCACCGCCGTGATCTCCCTGTCCACACTCCCCTGCACACACTCATAGTCCAGTTTCTCCAATAGCTGCGATAATCTCATTCCCATTCTCCTAATCATTTCCTGTTTGCTGTCTCCACAGATTTTTGGCATTCTATTTTATTTTACTCCAATTCACCGATTTCTACCACCCCTTTTTTGCGCCTGCCAACGCCCACATGAATAAGCGGCATGCAAAACTGTCCGGAATCGGTCACAGGGGATGCGTTCGGGGATCTACAGGTTAAAATAGCATGGGCGCAGTTTATTTTCACCCTGCGGGAAAGCAAACAACGGCTCGCGAAAAGACCCCGGTGTAAACCGGGGCCTTTTCACTAATTCTTCTTATGAGGGGGGAGATAGTGAGTTCATCAACTATCTGTAATACATAATAACCTGTAAATGTGTCCAAACTGTGTTCAATTTCTAAGGAAAAAATAAAATAAATATGAACAGGGAATGAACTGGATACAGCGACGAAAAACCCCGGTTTACACCGGGGCCTTTCGCAATTTCTTATGAGGGGGGAGATAGTGAGTTCATCAACTATCTGTAATACACTATAATTGGTAAATGTGTCCAAACTGTGTTTAATTTCTAAGAAAAATATTAAATACATATTAACACAAAATAAAAATGAAACAGTAATGAAAATGTGATACAATATCCTCAATGGGCAAAACCAGACAGAAAACACATAGGAAGGCCTACGGCGATATGAAAATAGTGATTTGCGACGACAATATGGAAGATCTTTTACACATAGAAAAGCTCCTGCAGAAATACGCAGAATGTTTACCCGAAATTGATTTTAATATAGAAAAATACTCCGATTCCTCCAAACTATACAACCGCATACAACAAAAAGAGCTGGCGGATATTTATCTGTTGGATATGGTCATGTCCCACAAGACAGGCATTGATATTGCCACCCAGCTCAGGAAGACGGGCAGCGATAGTGTTGTCATCTGCATCACCTCCTCCGATGACTTCGCGCTGGACGCCTATCAGGTGCACGCCGCAAGATACCTTCTGAAGCCGGTGAGGGAACATGACTTTTTTGAAGCATTGGACTATGCCCTCTCCCACATGGAGACGAAAAAGGGGCCTGTCTACCTGGTCAAGACGAGGGAAGGCCTGGTATCGCCGCCGTATTCCAAAATAGAATATGTAGAAAATGCCGCCCGGGCGCTGGAAATCCATCTGACAGACGGAAGCAGCATCCGAAGCATCTTCCTTCGGAAATCTTTTGATGAAGAAATAGGGAAACTTCTGGAAGACAAAAGTTTTCTCCAGATCCACAAGTCCTTTGTGATCCACTTAAAATATGTAGAAAAACTGATGCCCGACCGTGTCGTCATGGAGAGCGGAAAAGTGCTTCCCATCAGTAAAACAAGAGCCGCCGGAGTAAAAAAGAAATATCTTTTATTCGTCTCGGAACAATACAGATAGGACAAAACTATGGATTATTTTAAAAACATATCATATGCCATCAGCCATATCTTCCTGATGCTGTTTATTTATTCCTTTGTGACACACCGCTACTCCCGCAAAAAGACCCTGTTGATCTGCGCTGCGGCAAGCATGCTCCTGATTCTGTCAGATCTGATCAAGCTGAATTTGTATCCCGACAGCAATTTATGCTACGTCACCGTTACGCTCCTGCAAATCTTCGTGACACAGTCCACCGGCCTTCTGATTTCCCGCGCAAGGGATAACAGGATCCTGTTCATGACGCTCAGCGCGTCCAACTATGTCATTGCCGGAAACATATGCGCCACTGTCCTCCATATCTGTACGGGCAGCATGGCGCTGGCCCTGGTGGGCGGATTTCTCATACACCTTGCGTTCCTGCTGGTCCTGTATGTGAAAATACGGGATTTCTGTCTGAAAGCATATGAGCGGAAATCGCCCAAGGGCACCTGGGGCCTGTGCCTGGTACCTGTATTTTTCTATTCCGGTTTTTCCTTTTTAGCTTTCTTCCCCAACACCCTTTATGATAATCCGGATAATATCCCGGGCGTCATACTCATTATGGTGACCATGTTCGTGTCCTATGTAACCGTACTGCGCTATGTGCAAAGCGAATCGGAGAATTCTAATATTTATTTGAAAAACGTTTTGTTTGAATCGTATATCAAAGGATTGGAAAGCCAATATTATCTGGTGGAGCAGTCCGAGCGGAACCTGAAAATACTGCGCCATGACATGAGGCACTATTCCAATTTGATAGACTCCCTCCTGGCTCAGGGAGAGTACGGGGAGATTGCAAAGATCACGGCGTACATCAATGAGGTGGCGGATGACAATAAGGTATCCAAGTATTGTGACAACCTCATCGTCAACTCCATTCTCTCTGAAATGATGAAAAAAGGTGCCGCCCTCTCCATCGATGTCCGTTATGATATCATTGTGCCAAGGGAACTGCCGGTGAACGGCTATGAGTTTGCCTCCGTCATCGCCAACCTTTTAGAAAATGCCCTGAACTGTGTCAAGGATCTAAATGCCAATCAAAAATATGTAAATGTGAAGCTCCACTGTGGGCAGGACCATCTGCTGGTCCGTATGGAAAACGAGTACACGCAGGAAGTGCTGTTTGACTCTCTCACCGGCCTCCCGAAAAGCCGGAAGAGAAAGGGGCACGGCCTTGGAATGCAGAGTGTGACGGCTTTCTCAGATAAAATAGGCGGAAATTTCAGCTGCTTTTGCGAAAACGGCATGTTCCATATCATGCTCTTTGCGAAATTTTAGGACTTTATGTGAAAAAAAAGAAAACTGCTCCTCTTGGCCAAATGATATAATTATAGAAGAAACTGCTGTAAATAGAGCAAATATCCTTTCATCAGGAGGAGACATTTCCATGCAGAAAATATTTATTAAATATACCTTTTTCATCATTACCGCCGCTATCTTCGTAATCCTCTTCATCAATTTCCTGTTTAATCTTCATTTGCTGGAATCCCAGCAGTTTTACTCGTTTAACGCCAAGATAGATCAGGTGATACACACCCTGGAAAACAACCAGGAGGAGCTGGCCCTGCTGCAGGACAGCCTGGACGAAGACTACCTGACCAGGGCAAAGGCCGCCGCATACGTGCTGGATGGGCAAAAGGAAATTTCCCTGGATGTGGGGGAAATGCAGTATCTGGCAGATCTGCTGAATGTAGACGAACTCCATGTTATCGATGAAAATGGAATAATTGTGGCCGGCTCCGTCTCACAGTACGTAGGCTTTGACATGGCTGCCCATGAACAGACCAGTCCTTTCCTTGACCTTCTGGGCCGTGAAGAAGCCTTTCTGATCCAGGAGGCGCAACCCAATGCGGCAGAAAGCAAGATCATGCAGTATATAGGCGTTTCCAGGAAAGAACAAGTGGGAGTGGTGCAGGTAGGCTTCACACCCACCAGGCAGCTGGATGCACAATCCCGGAATACCTACGGTTATATTTTCTCCAAATTCCCCACCGACATAGGTGAGGAACTTTTCGTGGTAGACACCTCCACCGGGGCGCTCCTGGGGCATTCCGACGGACTGGGCAGGGAATTCACCGACGACTGCTACCGGCTGGGACTTCTCATGGACTGTGCGGACGGCGCATACAGAAAAGGGCCGGACGGGAAGAGCATGTATGTTGTCTGCAGAAAATATGAGAATGTCCTGTTGTGCGCCGCCCTGCCCAGGAGCATCCTCTTCCGGAAGCTTTTGGGAAATGTCCTTGCCGCCTTCCTTTATCTGTTGTTCATTGAAGCAGTGGTAATTTTCCTCCTGAATTATCTCGTCCGCAGAAAAGTAATAGACGGCATCCACGATATTCTAGGAAATCTGGACTCAATCACCAACGGCAACCTGGACACCATGGTAACCGTCGGCGGCAACCGTGAATTCGAGGAGCTGAGCGGCGGCATCAACACCATGGTAAAAAGCATTGTGAATCTATCCGACCGCATCTCCTCCATCATAGAGATCAGCGGTATCCCCCTGGCTGCATTCGAGTACGAGCGGAACATTAACCATGTATTTGTCACATCGGGATTAAGCAGCCTTCTGGGGTTACCTGACAAAAAAGCTGCCCAGCTCTACCATGATTCACAGCTCTTTGACCAATATATCCGTTCCATCACACAGGATCCCATAAAAGGGGAAGAAGAGATCTATCAGGTAGGCAGTGACAAGTATCTGCGCATCTATCTGTCGGAATCCGCCGACGGATATCTGGGTGTCATTACCGACGTGACCAGGGATATTCTGCTGAAAAAGCAGATGCAGTACGAGAACACACACGATCCTCTCACCGGATTACTCAAATATGAGCATTTCAAGGAAACCGCCGGGAAAAAACTGGCGGAAACAGATAAGCAAAAGACAGCCGCCATAGCCATGCTGGATCTGGATCATTTCAAATCCATCAATGACAGCTACGGGCATGATGCAGGGGATCGGTATCTGCAGGCCTTCGCCGACGTCATGGGTTCCATGCCGAAGGAGCATTTCCTGTCCGCCAGGCGTTCAGGGGACGAATTCTGTATGTTGATCTACGGCTGCAGGGACAGAGCCGAGATCATTGATTGTCTGAACCTGTTTTACGAAACGCTCCGGAAAAGCGCCGTCATGCTTTCCCACACGGAGTCAAAGGTCATCAGCGCCTCCTGCGGCTTCGCACTGACAAATCATGGAGAAAACGACATGGCAGAGCTTCTGGCCCATGCGGACGAGGCCCTGTATACAGTGAAACGTGACACCAAGGGGCGGTATGCGGAATACGAGGCCCATACATCGGCAGCTTCCCATGTTTGATAAACAATAAGTACCGATTCAGCAATAATGCTGCATCACGTACTGCAGCTCTGTCTTCCCCCTATAAGTGTTTAACCCCAGCCGGTACGCCACGGAGACTGCAAAGCTGCCCCTGCCCGCATAGAGCGCCTCCCGGCTGCCTGGGCCAAACTTCTCCTCCAGGAAGGCTCCGAATTTCTCCAGGTCCCCGAAAAACACAAGCTGCCTGACCTGCCCTTCCGGGGTTTCCACCCGGAAACGGGCACAGGCCTTGTTTGCTCCCATTTTATGCCCCGCCCGGAACAACAGCTCCTTCTGGGCAAAGAGAGGTTTCGGGTTCCCCACCCCAAAAGGTTCCAATAACTCCAGTTCCCCTGCAAGCTTCTCATCTGCATAGACAAGGGGCATTGGCACATCAATATGTACTTTGGGAATAAAGTCTTCCTCTGTCAGCGCAGCCTGTTCGTTTAAAGTACTTCGAAGGGCCTCTATGTCTTCCTCTTTCATGGAAAAACCCGCCGCCAGCTTATGCCCCCCGAATTTGGTAAAGTACTGCTTTGCGGCCGTCATGGCTTCATACATGTGATACCCTTCAATGGAACGGCCGGAACCCTTTACGCCCTCCTCACCTCTTGTCAGCAGAAAAACGGGGTGGTTGTACTTCTCCCGGATCCGGCCTGCGATGATCCCCGCCAGGCTCTCGTGGACATCCGGCAGAAAAACCAGCATCACCTTATCCCGTTCCATATGGCACTCCCTGATGCGGCGTTCCGCCTGCTCCACACCCTGTAATGTCAGGTTCTTCCGGCTGTCGTTCAGCTCTTTTAATTCTCTTGCCGCACTCATGGCTTCCACCCTGGTACTGCTCTGCAAAAGCTCCAGCGCCCGCTTTGCGGTGTCAAGGCGCCCCGTGGCATTAAGGCAGGGCCCCAGCACAAATCCCAGGTGATAGGCGGAGAGCTTTGACGGTTCTATGCCGTTTACCTCCATCAGCGCCCTGATTCCCCGGTTTCCGGTGTTTTGCAGGCGTTTCAGGCCCTCTTTTACGATAATGCGGTTCTCGTCCCTTAGTTCCATCACATCGCAGACGGTAGCCAGTGCCGCAAACTCCAGCAGTTCGTCCATGGCTTCCCTCAGTTTCCGGTAATCTGCCTTCCTTTTCAGGGATTGGTCCCGGCTCTTAGCTCCCTCCGCCACAGCTTCCCTCTGTCCACAGTTCTCCAGCCGCTCCGCCACAGCTTCCCTCTGCCCACGGTTCTCCAGCCGCTCCGCCACAGCTTCCCTCTGCTCACGGTTCTCCAACCGCTCCGTCACCGCCTGCATCAGCTTATACGCCACCACCCCGCCGCAGATGTCAGGAAAAGGGTAGGTACACTCTTCCCTCTTGGGATCCACCACGGCCAGCGCCGGGGGAAGCTGCTCCCTGCGTCTTTCCACACCCTGCCCGTCCATGTCTTTTACAAAAGGGATCTCATGATGGTCTGTGACAACGACCTGTATGCCGTAGGAATTGGCCAATTCAATCTGGGGCGCTGCGGCAATGCCGTTGTCACAGGTAAGGATCATGCCCACATGGTCCCTCTTTGCCTCCTCAATCAAATGTTCGTTCAATCCGTATCCGTCATGGATGCGGTGTGGAATGGCCGTATCCACCTTTGCCCCCAAAAGCTGCAGGCCCCTGGTCAATATGTAGGAAGAGCAGATCCCGTCCACGTCATAATCCCCGATGACACGGATTGCCGTCTGCCCTTCCACCGCCTGAAGCAGCACTTCCACCGCTTTGTCCATATCCTTCAGCAGCCAGGGGGAATAGCAGTCCTCCAGCGTGCCGTACAAAAACCTGCGGATATCACCGCTCTCCGTCAGGCCGCGGTTTCGCAGGATCCTGGCCACTACCGGACTGATCCCGAACTCCTCCGCCCACTTTTCAAAATCGGCCTTTTTAGCCGCCACATACCATTTTTCCATTTGAACCTCGCGTTTTATGTCTCTTATGTTTTATGTCTCTTATGTTTTATGTTTCTTACCTTTTATGCCTCTTATCTTTTACTTCCCTGCCCCCGCCTTGCCCTGTGTTTCTGCCATGTAATGCAATAACATATAACAGCTTATCCCAGTACCTTTTTCAACAGCCCGCAAATGCGCCTGACTGTCCCGTTTCAGTCCAATTGCGCAAATGAAACGTGTCGCCATAAGGGTATTTCAAGACAAAAAGGGCGGGAACCTGCTTTCAGATTCCCGGTTGCGGTCTTTATTTATGCACTTGATTCTGTAAGCACAATAATTACAAATCTTTTATAATGAATTTATAATTTCTGTTTCTCTAAGCGTTTGCTTTAAAACGTTCACTTCTTGCTCTCTTTGAAAAATCTCACCCTGTCCGCCAGTGTCCCATAGTACATATCTGCTGCGTCTGTGCAGGAGAAGCCATGCATGTCTATCTGTTCCGTCACCGTCAATCTTCCCACCTGCTTTCCCTTCTGTTTTCGCATCTCCATACTACCATAAACCTCCCCATTTTACAAGCACATGGCTATTTGTGCGGGAACGTTCTTGCATCCAAAAGTCACCTGTTATATAATAATCACTGTAACAGAACAGATCATTACATATGCGGATAATTGCAGTTTCCTGCAAATAGGAAAGGAAGAACCTAAATGGAAAAAGAAAAAAAGAATGGGCGCAAAAGTAAAAAGAAAATTGCGCTTTTTGTAGTCATCAGCATTGTTGCAATTTTTTTTCTTGTCTTGATGCCTGCCCAGACCATCCTGATCTATAACGACAATTTTGGCAGCAGGTTTGAAACGGAGGAATGGATGGCATATTCGGTAAATGACTTTGACGGTTTGAACGTTACGGAATGCACTTTTCCGTCCAATGACGGACAGCTCCTGGCGGGTTACCGATATTCCAAAGATGGCCAGCAGGTGAAAGGGGTACTGGTGATTGCCCATGGCTTTGGAGGCGGCGGGCACAATACATACATGGATATTGCCGATTACTTTGCTTCCAACGGTTACCTTGTCTTTGCCTATGATGCCACCGGAAACGATAAAAGCGAAGGCGATTCGGTAGGTGGACTGCCCCAGGGCGTCATCGACCTCGATTATGCCCTGCGCTACGTCAAGCAATCGGAGGAATATCAGGGACTGCCCATAGTATTATTCGGCCACAGCTGGGGCGGCTATTGTGTGGGCAATGTGCTGAATTGCCATAAGGATGTACGGGCGGCGGTGCTTGTGGCCGGATTTGACCGTTCCGCCGATTTATTCGAACAACAGGGTGAAGCTTTGGCAGGCCCTGTCATCAAGATGTTTATGCCTTATTTTTCCCTGTATGAATGGCTGAAATTCGGAAAGTATGCCACTTACAGTGTAACAGGAGGCTTTGCGGCTTCCGAAGCAAATGCCATGGTACTCCACAGCAAAGATGATGAAACGGTCCTTCCTGAAAACGGGTATGACAAATTCTATGATGAATACAACGGCAATCCCCGCTTTTGTTTCATTGAGTATGAAGACAGGGGACATGATAGTGTGTACTATTCTCTGGCGGCACAGCAATATAAAGAACAATTAAACGAAGACTACAAGTCTTTCGTGGAGGCAAACGGCGGTGAATACAGTGCCGAACTGAAGGCGGAATTTATGGAAAAGAATCTTGATAAAGAGAAGTGTTACGAATTTGATACTGATCTGATGCAGCGGATCCTGGACTTTTATGATCAAAGCTGTATGTGACACCGGCTTTCCCCCGGAACATTTGCGGGAAAAAGGCAGGTAAGACGCTGTATAAGTGTCACACTTTGTCCACGCTCAGATGCCGGAAACTGAACTTGCACCCGGCAGCTCTGCCATGGTTCTAAAATTCCATGGAGATATCGAAAAGCTTATATTGGCAGAAAATTGGACGAATTGCGAAGCCTCAGCCTTAGAGAGTGTTTGAAAAATACGCTCCAGCAGGAGAATGAATATGCACTATGTCAACGCAAAAGGGATCCTTTCCCCCCAAAACGGCATGAACCTGTACCGCGGCTGCTCCCACGGCTGCATTTATTGTGACTCCAGAAGCAAATGCTATCACATGGAACATGATTTTGAGGACATCGAAGTCAAGGGAAACGCCCTCCAGCTTCTGGAGAGCGCCCTCCGGCGTAAGCGGAAGAAATGCATGATCGGCACTGGTTCCATGACTGATCCGTATATTCCCCTGGAGACAGAGCTGGAGCATGTCAGAAAGGCACTGTCCCTGGTCCGCGATTACGGCTTCGGTTTTACCCTAATCACCAAATCCGCCAGAGTCTTGAGGGATTTGGATCTGCTGCAGGAAATCAACCGCCAGGCAAAATGTGTGGTGCAGATGACCCTTACCACCCGGGACGAAGCGCTTTGTAAAAAGCTGGAACCCAACGTGAGCACCACCAGGGAACGCTTTGAAACCCTGAAAAAACTGCGTGACGCAGGGATCCCCACAGTCGTATGGCTTTGTCCCATCTTGCCCTTCCTCAACGATACGGAAGAAAATATTTCCGGGATTCTGGACATGTGTATCGAGGCAAAAACCTACGGCATCATCTGCTTCGGCATGGGCCTGACCCTTAGGGAGGGGAACCGGGAATATTTTTACCGGCAGCTGGACAGGCAGTTTCCCGGCTTAAAGGAAAAGTACATACGGGCATACGGTAACCGGTATGAGGTATCCAGTCCCCGAAATAACCAATTAATGGAACTATTCCATCAAAGATGCACCGAAAACGGTATCCTCCATGACAACAACCAGATTTTTAAGTATCTGCATACCTTTGAGCAGAAGCAGGCAGCGGAACAGCTGAGCCTGTGGTAACGGCATGCGGCAAGGCCATCTGTGCGGAACTTCACAGGCTTACTCTCTTTGCTGAAATTTGCGGGGATCCCCGGAGTTCTGCCCCGGCAAAAAGGCAGAAACGCCTGTTTTCAGAACAGTTCATCCAGCAGAATGTAATACCGTATCTTCTCCCAGTCCGGTTCCAGTCCCAGCTCCCGAAACAGAAGCAGATCGTCATAATCCGAATACACTCTCCCGTGATACTTCCCGCTGTAATTGTGGGACAGGCTCCGGTAACAGAGGGCGATATCGCACCACTTGTCAGCAATCCCCGCCCTGCCCAAATCTATGTAGCCTGTAACCTCATTCCCTGCGCCGAACAGGTTGGGAAGGCAGTAGTCGCCGTGGGACAGAACCGGCTCCTCCCGGGGCATATGGTCATACAGCCATTGCAGCAGATGGGAAGGGTCTTTGAAACCGCCGTCCCCAAAGGTATCCGGTTCCACATTCTCAAGATCCACCAGGCCCTTCTCTACATTATACTCCGCCTGCCGAAGCTTATGGGACAGCCTCCAGTCACAGGGACAACGGGAAATGTCCACACTCCACATTTTTTTCAGTCCCTCGGCAAGGAGCCGGCACTGTAGCAGCGGAGCCGTCATATATTCCGGGGCACAGGCCATCCGGCCCTGGCACCTTTCCATCAACAGGTAAGACATCCCGTCTGCCGTCTCCCGGGCATACACCGCCGGCACAGGCAGCTTCCCCTGTAAGTACAACAGCATATTATACTCATTCTCCGCTTCTTCACTTTCCTCCTGCACTTTCAGAACCTTGTCCCCATAAAGCAGGACAGAAGCTCCGGACATGCCGGTATCGTCTGTTCTGTGCGGTTCATCCGCAAGTAATTTGCTGATCTTCTCAGGTAAGTACATTTTTCCCCACCTCCGCTGTTTCCAGCTTTGCTTTTCTCACCCCGGAGCCGGCGCGTGCAACAGGCTTATGGCTTTTCGTTACGGAAGCGCTCAATTCGTCAAAGCAAAACTCAGTTTTATCCTTTTTCACACTTTTCCAAGACGGATTACATTCCAGCTCCTGCTCTTAAGCATTGCGGTCAGGATGCCTCCCTCCACTTTGGATATACCGTCGGCCTTAGGCGTTACTTCGCCGGGATTTGCCTCCGTGTTCACCGCTTTTAAATCTTCATGATGCAGGGTGATGTGTTCCTTCACGGCATAACCCGCATACTGTCTTAAGTCCATTGTGATCTCCGTGTCCTCCTGGAGATCCTTGTTCACCGCGAACACCACAAGCTCCTCACTCTCCGCATTGTCCACCGCCACGCAGTCCAGGCTGGGAACCTCCCCGTATTTTTTCGTCTCAAAAAGCGGAGACTGTACCAAAGTATTCAGCACCGTGCCCTTTCCGAAAGTGGAGGCGTGGAGATAAGGGTAAAATATGGTCTGCCGCCATGCCCCTGTGTCAGAGGTCATGATGGGGGCGATCACATTGACCAGCTGCGCCATACAGGCCATCTTCACCCTGTCCGCATGACGCAGGATGGTGATCAGCATACTTCCTACCAGAAGCGCATCCTCAAAGTTATAGACATCCTCCAGCTGATGAGGCTTCTGCACCCACTTTTCCAGCTTTTTGTCCTGCTCGTTGGAATGGTACCAGACATTCCACTCGTCCAGGGATATATTGATATTCTTCTTACGGTGCAGCTTGCCCTTCACATAGTCACACTGTGCCGCCACATTGGTGATGAACTCGTCCAGATCCACGCTGTTGGCAAGGAAGCTGGCGGAGTCATCCTCCCGGTTGCCGTAATATTGGTGCATGGATATGTAATCGACCGCGTCATACCCCTCTTCCAGTACCGTAGTCTCCCAGGTTCCGAAAGTGGGCATATGGGAACTGGAGCTTCCGCAGGCCACCAACTCAAGATCCGGATCCATACACCGCATGGCTCTGGCCGTCTCCGTGGCGATACGTGCATATTCCACCGCTGTCTTATGCCCTGTCTGCCAGGGGCCGTCCATCTCATTGCCCAGGCACCAGGTGCGGATATTGTGAGGCTGCTCGTAACCGTGGGCCCTTCTCAGATCACTGAATTTGGTGCCCCCCTTAAAATTACAGTACTCCAGCAGGTTCAATGCCTCCGCCACTCCCCTTGTGCCCAGGTTCACCGCCATCATCACATCACTGCCCGCCATCCTCGACCAGTCGCAGAACTCGTTGAGGCCAAACTGGTTGCTCTCCACCACCTGCCATGCCAGATCCACCCTGGCAGGGCGTTTCTCTTTCGGCCCCACGCTATCCTCCCAACAAAACCCCGAGACAAAGTTTCCGCCGGGATAACGGACAATGGGTACCTGCAGCTCCTTTACCAACTCCATGGTGTCCTTCCGAAATCCCTGCTGGTCCGCAAAGGGACTCTCCGGCTGATAAATGCCCTCGTATACGGCTCTCCCCAAGTGCTCGATAAAAGAACCGTACACCCGGCGGTCGATGGGACTGACGATAAAATCTTTGTCAATGATCACTTTTGCTTTTTTCATATGTCTTCCTTCCTGCCCTGTATTTTCCGTACTCCTGCCCCTTCACCACCCCGTATGTCCCGCACAGCAGACAAGGGGCCGGATGGGCCTGTTTCACTCCTCTCTATTTTCCTCCCGTAGGCAGTACTCTGTCAACCTCTTATACACTTTAAATGCAAAAAAGACACCAGAGTGCCTCTTTTGCCTGTACTTCATTCTCCCGATGCAACTACATCTACATTTTTTCCACTCACTTTTCTTTCCTGAATCTCCTGCACGATTTTGTTATAGGCTAAGTACATACAAAACATACTGGCCCCTGTAAGCAGCGCAAATATAGAGGCAGAACGCCCTTTATTGTTTGTCAGCCGGAACACCACCGGGAAGCAGGCGCATCCGCATTTCTCCTTTTTTTCATTGTTTTGTCCGGTGCTGTTTATCTGCACTGTCTACTCAGCAATGCGTATCACTGCTTTCACAATATCGGCTTTATTGTTCACGCTGTAGTCCATGGCTTTCTGTACCTCGTCAAGTCCGAAGACATCCGTCACGATGCCTTTCAGGTTTACCTTGCCTGCCGCAACAGCCTCTATTGCCATAGGATAGATATGGCGGTAACGGAATACAGTCTTGAAGGTCAGCTCCTTATCCAGGGCAAGGCTCATGGGCAGCGTCATTTCCCCGCTCTTGCTGTAACCAACCAGCACGATCGTAGCGCCCTTCTTCGCCATATGTATGGTCTGCACCGTGGTCACCTGTGTGCCTGCTGTCTCTATTGCCAGGTCACATCCTCTGCCTTCCGTCAGTTTCCTTACCTCTTCCACTACATCTGCCTGCGCTCCGTTAATGATGCCGTCTGCCCCCAGCTCCAGCGCTTTCTGAAGACGCTTTTCCATGATATCCACCACATACACCTTTGAAACGCCCATTGCCTTTAACGCCATCATCGTCACCAGGCCGATACAGCCTGCCCCCATGACAACCGCAGTCTGTCCTGCCCTTGCGCCTCCCTGCATTGCTGCATGGAATCCCACTGCCAGAGGCTCAATCAATGCGCCCTCCATGGTGCTTACATGATCCGGCAGCTTAAAGCAAAGGTCTGCCTCGTGAGCCACATATTCCTGAAATACCCCGTCTACCGGAGGCGTTGCGAAAAAGACCACGTCCGGGCAGAGGTTATAATTCCCTGTTTTACAGAACTCACAATGGCCGCAGGTCTTACCCGGCTCCAATGCAACCCTGTCTCCGACTTTCAGATGCTTCACATCCTTCCCCACTTCCACAACGGTTCCGCCCGGCTCATGGCCAAGCACAAAAGGCGGTTTTACCACATAGTCGCCGATCGCCCCTGTCTCGTAATAATGCAGGTCGCTGCCACAGATCCCCACATACTCCAATTTGACAAGCACCTCATTGTCTTTTGCTTTCGGGATCTCTCTCTCTTCAAATCCCATCTTGCCGATTCCCAGCATTACCGCTACTTTCATTTTTCCTTCCATGATTGTTTCCTCCATCTACTTTTTTTGAATTTATTATTGATATTCCACTACATCAATCCAACTGATCAAAAAAATATTTTCTTTTTATACATCACTTTAATTATTACTTTATTAAATAGTTTAATTATGTATTTTATTCTAGTTCCAGGCACTTATTTTGTCAAGAAATTTTGGATAAATTCCCCACTTTCGTCACTTTTTCCAAACCCCCATCTCTCTTTTCATTAAAAATGCACACAAAAAAAGAAGCCTCATTTCTGAAACCTCTTTTTGGCACTGTTCCATCTTAATTTTATATCTGGCTGACAAACGTCTCTATCACTTTCAATGCCGCCCCCAATGCTGCCGCAGCCACCTTATAATTGCAGGCTTTCACAAAGGAATCTTTTTCCCCAAATGTATTCCTTCCGGCGACTTTATCCCATATTTCCTGAAGATGTGTACCCATGCAGCTTCCTACGTACCCTCCCAAAACAATGTCACAATCCAGAACCATGTAAATATTGTTCACTGCAATAGCCAGGTAATCCGTATAAGAATCCCATATCTTTGCCGCCTCTGCATCGCCCTGGTCCAACATGCTGAAAAACTGTTCCAGTTTTCCATCCGCTGCATCGGATAAATGCCATGCAGCACAGTAGGCGTCCAGGCATCCCCTTTTCCCGCAATAGCAGCTTTCCCCGTCCATAACGACTGTCATATGCCCGACTTCACCACACCGGAAATTATTCCCCTGTACCAGCTCGTTTCCGCCGAAAATTGCCCCGCCTACAGTATTGCTTAATGAAAGATAGAAAAATCGCTCTGTCTCGTCTCCATGGAACCCCTCCGCATACGCACCTGCATTGGCATCATTAAGGAAAAAGCAAGGATAGGGAAAAAAGGCGCTTACAGAATCAAGGGGCACAGCCTCTACGCCCAATATGTGAGAATAAGTAATCTGCCCCTTATCCAGATTTATAATTCCCGGAAAAGAGATTCCCACCCCCAAGACCTTATGCCTGTCAACGCCATCTTCATCCAGAAAATGCTCCAGCCTTTCACTTATTTCCCGATAGTAAGCCTCTCCGGAAACGTATGGCTGATGGATGCGCTCATAGTTTAAGATTTCCCCCACAATATTGGTAAGCACCAGTGAAATGTGGTTTTTCGTAATATCCAGTCCCACCGCCAGTCTGGCATTGACAACTGCCGACAGGGCTTTCGCCCTTCTCCCTCCGGTTGACTGCAATTCCCCTTTTTCCTCCAACAACCCTTCCGCCATCAGCTCCTTTGTAATCTGTGTTGCCGTGGGCAGGCTGATCTTCATGTTATATGAGATATCGGGATTTGATACCGTTCCCTGTCTGCAAATATAGCGAAAAACCTCATTCCTGTTTTTCTTCTTTACTTCCATATTGGTTATTTTCTTCTTATCCATGTCAACCACCTATACTTTATTAAAGTATTTTTTAAAGTGTATCATCTCTTTTATCAAAATGCAACTTTAGTTTAACATGCCTTATGCCCCATATCCTCATAGAAACGTAATTCCTGCAGACGGTCCGGATAAGATACTGTAAACACTCTTCTGGATTTGCTCGTCTTCCGCAATGGTAAACCCCCACGGTTCCCTGATAACACACGAAAATAATGAAACTTGCATGGTTATGTAATGCCAAGAATACTGTGTTTATGTGCCGGTTAAAGCAAAAAGCTTTAATGAATACTGTTTCCGCTCTAACCCGCTGAAACAGTATTAAGATACGACACCAGATCCGGAGGGATTCCGCTTTATCTGGGGTAGCTGCGCCAGGATCACCGCCGCGAACACCAGGCCGCAGCCCAACAGCTCCCGGCCCGAAAGCTTCTCGTCCAGCAAAAGCCACCCGCCCAGAACGGCAAAGACAGACTCCAGGCTCATAATAACAGCCGCCACCGACGGCTCCGCATACTTCTGGCCCTCCATCTGCAGCGTGTAGGCGATTCCACTGGAGAGGATGCCCGCATAAAGGATCGGCCCCGCCGCCAGAACCAGCATATGTAAGTTCGGCTGCTCAAACAGGAGCATTGCCACTGTGGAAAGGATTCCGCTGACCACAAACTGCATACAGGAGAGTTTAACACTCTCACAGTAAGAGAAATGATCTACCACCATTATATGCGCAGTAAAGAACATGGCACAGATCAGTCCCAGCACATCCCCGAAATAAATACTTCCGACTCCTCCGGACATACACAGCAAATACATTCCCACAAGGCATACCGCCACGGCGGCATACACGCTTTTCTGCAGCTTTCTGCCCAGGAAACGGGCAAAGACCGCAACCATCACCACATAGGTAGCAGTAAGGAAGCCGGAACGCCCGGAAGCTGCCGCACCCTCCGGGTATGCAGCAATACCGCCCTGCTGGAAATTCATGGCCGCAAAAAGCACAATGCCGCAGATGCTCCCGCCAAACACGGCGCCTTTTTTCTTCGTACCGGCTCCGCCTGCACATACCGCCCCGGTTTTCTCTTTCCTGCCTGTGCAGGATGCCTCTGTCTTCTCTTCCTTGCCAATGCAGGACGCCACGGTTTTCTCTTCCCTTCCTGCGCACAATGCCTCTGTTTTCTCTTTCCTGCCAATACAGGATGCCTCTGTTTTCTCTTCCCTGCCAATGCAGGACGCCACGTTTTTCTCTTCTTGGCTGGCGCATACGGTTTCCCTGTTGTCTCCCCTGCTGCCAGATTCCATGTTGTCTGTAGGTTTCCGCCCCTTTTTCCATTGCCCCGCCAGGATCAGCAGTCCCAGAAATGCCGCACCCACAAAAGACCGGGCGGCAGTAAATGTAAATGTGGGGATATTGTCCGCTGCAGAGGACTGGGCGGCAAATGTGGTTCCCCAGAAAAGCGCCGCCAAAAGCAGCATAAGGCTGCCTTTCAATCTTTTTAACTTATTCACAACATCCATACCTCCGTATTTCTTTTCCTCGTTTTTCAGGCAATCTCCCTATCAGGCGTTATACCCGGAATTACTGTAAAACAGTTACCCAGCTATTATCGCATCTGGAACTGAAAAAGGCAAGGCGTTTTCATTGACCTATTAGAAGGTGTTTGAAATGCCTGTAATATTTTTTAATAAATCCTTGACTTTGCCCCAAGAAAGAATATACTTCTAAGGAAGCACTGATGCATCCGCCGCATGATCTGAGTCTACGGCAGATGCTCACGGACTTGCAGCAGAAATGTGCTTGCCTCTCGCAAATCCGGCGCCGGAAACGCCTTACTCAGTGTTTCTTCAAGAGATTGTTTGGTTTTATGCATGTGCACCATGCGGAAAGGTTTAAGAATATCCATGAAATATCTGCGTCAGTTTGGAATCATTTTATTTGTTACATTTCTTGGGGAACTGCTGCACGCACTCCTTCCCATTCCCGTCCCCGCCAGCGTATATGGGTTGGTCTTGATGCTGTCAGCTCTGTGCACCGGAATCTTAAAAACAGACCAGGTAAAGGAAACCGCAAATTTCCTCATAGAGATCATGCCTGTGATGTTTATTCCCGCAGCCGCAGGACTTTTGGATTCGTGGCCTTTCCTACGATCCATTTGGATGCCCGTAGCAGCCATCACCCTGCTTACCACCGTCATTGTAATGGCAGTTACGGGACTTGTGTCCCAATTCCTGCTTCGCAAAGGCCATGGAAAAAAATGAAAATAGAATTTTTATGAAAGGAGAACCATGAAAGACTTTTTAACCGGTTCCGCATTTTTTGGGGCCTTTATCACTCTTGCAGCATACGAAATCGGACTATTGTTAAAGAAAAAATATAAGTTGGCTGTTTTAAATCCCCTCCTTATAGGTACGCTATGCGTCATGGCTGTACTTCTTCTTTTGAAGGTGGATTATCCGCAATACAACGAGAGCGCAAGATATATCAGCTACCTGCTGACTCCCGCCACGGTATGTCTGGCGGTCCCTCTCTATCAGCAGCTGCATCTGCTGAAGAAAAACAAGAAAGCTGTGGCAGGGGGCATTCTATCCGGTGTGCTGGCAAGCCTCCTGAGCGTTTTTCTTCTTTCAAAACTGTTCGGCCTGAGCCATGAACAATATGTCACCCTGCTGCCCAAATCCATCACTACTGCCATCGGTATGGGAATTTCCAGGGAGTTGGGCGGTGTTGAGACAATCACGGTGGCTGCCATTATTGTCACCGGGATATTCGGAAATATGATTGCGGAATTCGTCTGTAAAGCCTTCCGGATCCAGGAGCCTGTGGCAAAGGGCCTGGCCCTTGGAACCGCCTCCCACGCCATCGGAACTGCAAAGGCCATGGAAATGGGCGAGGTAGAAGGCGCTATGGGCAGCCTTGCCATCGCTGTGGCAGGACTGCTGACTGTATCCGGGGCTTCCCTGTTTGCTGGTTTCCTGTAAACCTTGCACATAATTCACCACTAAACGAATCATGCTTTTCTGATACATTGGCGCAGAATGAATTTCCATCTGCAGCGTTAGAATTCCTAGACGTAGCCACCACTACGCCGTCGGAATTCTGCCTTGCAGGCTGAAAATTCTTTCTGCGCTATTTGGCTGAAAGTAATCTGGTCAGCACACTAGAATGGCTGTCCCCAGCACCACCAGGACTACGCCCGTGGCACGGTTCAGGGTGATGGCGCTGGCTTTGTTGGCAAATCTGGCCGCAATCCTTGCCCACAATAATGTGGATGCCACACAGAAGACCAGACACCACAGGTCTGGCATACCGTCGATGGCAAAATGGCTCACCGCCCCTGTAAAGGCGGTAAAGCTCATAATGAATACACTGGTTCCTACTGCCGTCTTCAGCTCGTACCCCAGGATACTGGTCAGTATTAACAGCATCATCATGCCGCCGCCTGCGCCAATAAACCCACAGATAAAACCTACGATCATTCCGCTGATTACCGACTGTATGATCCTTTTGCGTCCGCTGGCCTGATTCATGGCTTCCCTGGTAGTCATCACCGGCTTTAATATGAATTTGATCCCCAACAGCAGCGTCATAAACACGGAAAAGTTTCCCATTGTTGCATTCGGAACCCTGCTCGCCGTCCAGCTTCCCACCAGGGTGAACAGCAGCACGGCAGCCATCATCACCAAACCGTTTTTAATATCCAGGTTCTTATTCTTTCCGTAGGTATAGGCGCTAACGGCGCTGGCCAGCACATCGCTTGCCAACGCTATCCCTACCGCTTCATATGCCGGCAAACCTAAAAAAGTAATCAGCATGGGACTGATCACAGCCGCAGCGCTCATACCCGCAAATCCGGTACCAAGTCCCGCCCCTATCCCTGCAATAAAGCAAATCAATAATTTAAACATTACTCCGCCTTCTCCTTTTAGTAACTCCCTTTTCGGAAAAGTCTACACACTACATAATAATTTGAATTATCATACATATTCTTGCATATGATTACTGAATTTACGCTCAACTGGCGATTCTCTTTCACACTGGATTTATACAAACCATTTCACCTTCAGCATATGGCCGAAACAACGCTTCCTGTTTTCAATATCATCCCTTGTCAGGCCCTGGAGAATAATTGACAAAAACTTCAGCCTCTCTTTCTCAAAGCTTCCTTCAGGTATTCATACCGCAGCCGCTTCTCTTCTTTTGCAAAATGGACTTCCCGAAATTGCTCCGGATTATTCTCATATGACAAAGCTTCCTCTCCAAACTGTTCACTGGTCAGGTCAAAGACGCAGTTCCCTACCACATTATAGCAGTGATAGTTTCCGTCGGGCCTATGGATCCCGTAGACTTTACCTCCAAAAATGTCCTGGGCGAGAAACGCCGTGATGGAACACTGCCCTAGTGTTTTGTTTTCCGGCGTCCAGGCCGGACGCATTCTGGGAGCGCATGTTTCCGCACACCATAAGCCGGACAATGCATCATACAAATCCGTGGGTGTCTTTATATTCCCGTATTCATCTGTGACCGATGGAACCGTTGCCTGCTCCCATCCATAAAATCCGTATCCCATATCTTCTTTCCCCTTCCCAATAATATCTAGTACAGCATTGCGTTAATCTTGAAGTAAATCAGTGCTTGATGTTTGCGTCAGCGTAAGGCGGAGGAAGGAGGCGATGCAGGCTGAAGATTTATCCTGCGCCAAACATACGGGCAATTAGGGTGGATTATACTAGTGTACTGACCAGATTGCTTTCAGTTAGGCACTTTACCCGCAGAAATCATTACCGTGCTGATGCCGAAATATGCCTGCCTCCTATTGGCGGGCGCTATAATTCCAAAACCATGATCTCTTCTGTTCCATAGGCCGATTTCTTCTCTGTCTTCCCACCCTGGAAGTAAAATGCTCCTCCATAGGATCTGGGCCTGCTGGAAATGGAATTGACCATCACCGTCCTGTCCGAGGCCAGATACGCCTGTTCCGCATACTCCGCTTCATACCGGCTCCACTCTTCCGGCGAAAAATCAACGTAGACCGGCCAGACCAGAAGCTGCCCACCCTGAAACCTTTCCGGGAAATCCCACAAGTCACCGCACAGAGCTACCTGCACCTGCTGTCCCCGATACCAGAAGCCGTCGGTATCCGTTCCCTCCCTGTAGTGACCGTCTGTGATGCTGCGCTCTTTCCACCCCTGGGAAATACGCCTGTAATTTTGTATCAGCTCACCCTCCCCAATCACTGCACAGGAAGAATAAATTGCCTCTCCCATCTTTTCAATGTATCCAAACATCAAATCTATTTTATAGTGCTTGGAAATCTCACAAATCCGTCTTATAATATCGGACTCCAGAGAGACAGCAACATGCCTGTCCTCCTCATATTTCCAGGTAAGTGCATCAAATCCCTGCAGAAAAGATTCCCCGAAACATAGTAGGTCAACCGAACCCTGCGCCGCCTTTGACGCTTTTTCTATCTGAGAAATGTTAAACTCTATGTCCTTATTTATAAACTCATATGAAGCCAACCCGATTTTCATTCTTGCATCCGCGCCTTTCCCGTACCACTCACTCTAACGTGAATACTGTTATTTATCAATGTAGAAACCGAACCTGCTATTTTCACAAAGGCCTTCAGGAGGAAATTGGGGATTGCCTGTGAATATACATTCTCGTCAATCCTTCCGAACAGTCTTTTACCATACACAGAAACTCCCATCCATACCTTTCGTAGAAAGCAGTATGGTCTGTGACCAGATAAAGGGTATGGATCCCTTTATCAGCAAATTCATCACAGACAAACCGGAGCATATCTCCTGCGATCCCCCGCCTGCGGTATGGCTCCTCCACATATACCGCACACACATTGGGTGCCAGGTCCCTTCGTTCATGGAAATCATTTTCAATCACTCCGCACCCTGCAATGATCTCCTCCCCGTCCATAACCACATACCACTGCGGGACGGCGGAACTATTCTTCAGGCATTCCTCCATGCTTTCCCTGTAGGCGCTTTCAGGAATATTCCATTTCCGGTGAAACCAATGCGCCGCTTTGTCTATCAGCTCCACATGCTCCCCTATAGTCAAAATATTGTTTTTATTCATCAATTTCTCCTGTCGTTCCCAAATCGTGTCTGAAAAATACTTTCTCCGAATTGATTTTTCAAGCTCACTCCAGCACATCCTGCCACTGTTCCAAATACCGGGAAATTCCGTCTAAATAAGCAGAACTTACCACAAGGGCAAATCCTGCTTACTTTTTAACTCGATGGGTAATTACCTGATTCCCATTTTACAGACAGGAATAGCCGTTGTAATTCTTCTTTACTAAAAATCTTTGTATCTCTATATATAATTTCCATTTTAATCCCCATTCCGAAGCGTTTACGCGACGGGGCGACGCAAATATCAAATTTGCGTCTGCCATCAAACAAATTTGTGACGCTCCGGCACAAA
>ERZ808040.758-NODE-758-length-25514-cov-4.661320_pt1 | contig 25514 bp, 21 predicted proteins | sample MGYA00380191_ERZ808040 | MGnify/ENA primary metagenome ERZ808040 (study PRJEB31490, sample SAMN06133395) | mouse gut metagenome | isolation source: J6 | host: mice | place: China: Chengdu | collected 2015-05 ...
CCCTGCCGATATGGACACCCGGAAGAATGGATGTATTTGCCCCGATAAAAACATTGTCATCAATTTTTATTTCCCCTTTATATTCTGCTAAGTATAGATCTGCCCCCCCCCCGGTTATTTATCATCCTGTGAACCACATCATGCGTGATCAGCGAAACATTGGATGCGATCCAAACGTTATTACCGATAGATATCAATTCCGGATATAACGGAATTTTCCGGAACATGACCATGCAGTTATCACCAATATGCTTCAATACTTTATGCTTTTTCAGATACTTGGCACGTTTTACACCGCTGCCACATAAGCACATTCCCAAGGTATGCTTCACACGAAACCAATCCAAAGCGTTGATCCTCCCGTCCAGCCAATGAACTAAATAATTATATTTCTTACGGTCATAAAGCTCTCCGCATACGCAAGGCCGGCCGTTGCCCCCCGATACATTGCTAACGCCTTGATCCCTTCTGCCGAACGCGGATTCGGATAAGTTTTAATCTGCGATCCGTAACATTGCATCGCTTCAATCTTTCTGTCAATATAAGCCGAGATGTCAACCCATGTATCCGGGATAAAGCTGCGTTCCGCACTTGGTATGTTCCAGCCTGTCTCGGACAGGGTTTCATACATATAAACCGTTCTTACAGGGCAGCCGTTCATCGGTCTGACCGCTACCAGCACACTTTCCGTAACCTCCCTGTGGTCAAGATGCAAGTCCCATATAAATGGCATAAATACGGTTTCTGGTCTGACATCATCAATCACTGCCGATATTTCTTTATTGATCTGTGCTGTCTCCGTGAACTTGAGCCGGACAAACGGCAGATTTAGAAATATTGATTTTTTTACTCCCAGCTTACGATGGGCATTTCCGGCTTCTTCCTGCATCATTTTGTACTTGGGACCGCTCGTAACTTCACATACGGTAACAAAATGGCCGGCATCCGCTAATTTGCAGATCGTCCCTCCCACACCCAGCACTTCATCATCATTATGCGGCGCAAAAACCAATGCGTTCATGTATTCCCTTCTTTCTTCGCATCCTCATACAAATTCCGTCCATTAAATTCCCTGCGCGTATCGCCTGCCCTATAATCGCTGCCATAGATCGCTTCTTTGGCCATCGCGGTCATCATCTTTACATCCACAAGGAAACTGCAATTCTCTATATACCAGATATCATTTTCAAATTGGTCGTTCCACGTCCATGTTTTCATCGGCTTTAGCGGGACGCACGCAAGACCCGGACGAACCTTATGCCGCGCGCGGTGTCTTTTGGAATATAGAGGTAAATACCTGATATGTAGCGGTCTTGGACCGACAATACTCATATCCCCCTTTAGAATACAGAACAGTTCCGGCAATTCATCTAACGACAATTTTCTGAGCATCCGGCCAAACTTTGTCACACGCTGTTCCCCGGGCAAAAGCACCCCCTTATCATCCCTTTCCTCCGTCATGGAGCGGAACTTATATAGTTTAAAAATCTTGCCATTCAGCCCCGGCCGTTCTTGCGCAAAGATCACCGGTCTGCCGTGACAGATCAGCTCCAGAACAGAAAGGATCAAAAACAGAGGGCTAAGCATTATAATTGCAGTACTGCTCAAAACAATGTCAAGCAGCCGCTTGACAAAAATCGTATATATTGTTTTTCTGGCTTTCGGCATCTTCCCGCCCATATCATCCAACCCTTTTTTTCAGTTTAATCGATTTCATGTAAAACCTGTTTGCGGCAGTCAATTATTCTTCCGAAAGACTTTTGCAGGATTTCCTTTTACCACAGCTTCATCCTCCACATTGCAGACCACAACAGAACCCATTCCAACCACCGCTTTTTCGCCGATGTGGCAGCCATCCCGTATCGTACTGTTTCCGGAAATGAATGCCCTCCTTCCGGTTGATGAGCTGCCGAACAGAATGCTCTCGCCTACCACAAAGGTATCTTCCCCGAGAACTACGTTGTGTGATATAAACGAACTATTATCAATTTTCGTTCCGCGTTTTATGACCGTATTGTCGATCGCCCCGCGGCCGATGACCGTTAATGCCCCGATCTGCACATTGTCCCCGATGACCACTCCCCCAAACTGCGGCATGGTCAAAGCACTTCCGTCCTCATCCCGGTCTGTCGATAAGCCGTCAGCGCCAACCACGGAATTTTCTCGAATGATCACGTTATTCCCGATGTGGATCTCACCGACGAGGCGTACCCCAGTCCCGATATAGCAGTCATCACCGATCTCGACCTCTCCGCCAATGTATGCACCGGGAAGTATGCGGCAATTTTTTCCGATCTTTGCGGTTCTGGCAATATACGTTCCGTTTACGACCTCAAAATCCTCAGCCGGGGGATAATAAGTGATATGGTTATCGCGGAAAAACCCACAATATCCCCTGCGGGGCTTTTCACATTTTACAACGGCGTGCCTCTTTTGGATTTTCTCCGGTACTTCAAACGCCCTGGGCCAAAAAACAAGGCAATCCCTGCACTCCAGAAACACATCCGCCCGATCCATATATCCGTCCGACAGAAACATCACGGCATTATCTTTCGGATTATTTAGAGATGCCGGTCGATAAACAGGAAAATCTTTCTCCGGTATATACTTACAAACATTTACTTCAAAATATTTCTTCATGCCCCACCTTCCAGCACTTGTAACATCCGTTACCAATACTCCGTCCAAATCCGATTTTTCTTTCGCTTCCCTGACAAAAAAAATATCTTACCGAAAGCAGCGGTGGATAATATCAATCACAACCTCCTGCTGCCCGGCGGTCATTTTATTGTCCGAGGGCAGGCACAGCCCACGGCGGAATATATCTGCCCCAACATCAACTCCCGTACCGCGGATATAGGCATTTGATCTTCCCCTGCCATTTCCTGCGGCCGTAACAAAAGGATTTGTCCTATAGACCGGCTGCATATGCATCGGCTTCCATATCGGTCTGCCCTCCGCACCGAATGCCGCTAACGCATCCAAAATTTCCCCCGGAGAAGCTTTGCCGGATTCATGTATCCAAAGTTCCTCTTTCTCCCCACGGCAATGCATCGCCATCGCCGCCTCATCAATTAACATGCAGGAAAGCCAAAAGTTAGGCTGTGAACAGGATACATCAAAAGGGTTCATGGATACCGGCAGATCCTTTAACCCTTCTTGATATCTCCTATAGATTTCCTTCTTCTGCTCAATGTGTTCCTGCAAGTATGGGATCTGTCCCCTCACAATGCCAGCCACAATATTGGACATCCGGTAATTGTACCCGATCTCCTCATGCTGATACCAAGGTGCTGCCTCGCGGCTTTGTGTTGACCATTTCCTGACCTTGTCCGCGTCTTCACGGCTGTCCGTGAAGAACATGCCCCCAGAGCTTCCCGTGATGATCTTATTCCCGTTGAAAGAAACCGCATTGTAGCGGCCTAACGTCCCAGTCTCGACCCACTGGCCATTCAGCTTGTACTTCGCTCCCAGTGACTCGGCAGCATCCTCCACAATAAGAGCATCATGCTCATCCGCAATTTTTTTGATCTCCTCCATCTTTCCCGGGGTTCCGTAAAGATGGGCTAAAACGATCAGCCTCGTCTCAGGGTATTGTTCAAAAGCCTTTTCAAGTGCCGCCGGGCTCATATTCCAAGTATCATACTCGGTATCAATAAAAACTGCTTCTCCATCCTCATAGGCAACCGGGTTTATGCTGGCATCAAAGGTGAGGTCCGAGCAAAAAACCTTCCGGTTCCACAGTACCCCCCGATCCGGCCGTGCCTGCCCATACAATTTTTCGCCGGCAAGCTTGGTCGCAAGATGTAAGGCGGCCGTTCCTGCCGATAGGGCAACAGCGTGCTTAACACCAAGCATTTCTGCCATGACCCTCTCAATCTCATCTATGTTCTCGCCGACGGTACTGACCCAGTTGCTCTGTATCGCCTGGTCGACCCACCATTGCTCCTCGCCATGCATCGTGGGGGAGGATAACCAAACTTTGGACCGGAAGGGAGTGATCCCTTGAAAGTCCGGATTCGATTTAAAGTCTTCCATTGTTTTCTCCTGTTGCTGTTGCTGCTTTTTCTATTTCCTGCGATTCATCCGATTGTCTTGCCGTCTGTCAGATCATAAGATAATCGCTTTCTTTGTTTTCTTGCCTTCTTTTCTATTTATTGATTTTCATCCATACTTGCTATCCTAAGAGAAGTTGCGGTAAGCCAAAGGGCATGCTTCGCCATCCCGTCGGATTTGTAATATCTCTACTGGTTCCCCAGATCATTCCACAAATCCCACAGACCTCCCCAAGCATGACCGATTCCCGGTCCGGATGCGCCGCAGCGACAATCCATCCCGGAAATCTTCCTGACTGACTACCTGCCCGCAGAAACTTTTTTCCGGCAAAAGCTTTTTCAATGGCTTCTCTCTCATGCCATGTTCTCCTGTCTGGCATTTCTCCCCTGTCTGCCCGGTCTTACGCTCCACACCATCCCGATTCCCTCCAGTCTGCCAGCCTGCTCTTTTGTCAGCCCCTTGTGCAGGACCGAGCCATAGGCGCAACGCTGGTTCGAGATCCATTTCCCGAGGCGGTAACCGTCAGTGCAGACATAATGGTTCGGCACTGCCAGATGCCCGTTTTCCCGGAAATATTCCTCCGCGTGCGCAAAGCCCTGCTCGAAAGCGTCCGGAAGCTCCCAGACCATGCCGAGCCCGTCAAGCATTTTGACCTGCCAGCCCGCCAATGTCCCTCTCCTGCGCCCTGCCCGCTGGCGCTGCAGCCAGATGCCAAGGTTTTTCCCGTTCCCTGCGATATACTTTCTTGGAACGGACAGGTTTCCATGTTCCCGGAAAAATTCTGCCGCTTCCCCGAACTGCTCGCGCCACGACCGTTCCGCCTGCGACACTCCTGGGACAATCCCGATGGAAGTAAGCTTTTCCTTTTGTTCCTCTGTCAGCCGCCTGCAAAAATCGTGCCCTGCCGGTATGTCAAAATCTTCTTCTGATTCCTTGTCTGCCAATTTCCCCGAGCGGCTGTCCTCTGAGGCTTCCATTTCCGCTTCCCACCTTGCCTTTTGCTCCCGCAGCCAGCGGTCAAGCCAGATACCGTCCTCCACATAGTCCGCCGCCATCCGCAGATTTCCGTGTTCCCCGTAGTATTTCGCCGCGAGCGCAAACCGCCGTTCCCACGGGTCGTCATTTTCCCAGACCATGCCGATCTCGGTCAGCCGTTTGATATGCTCCGCGTGGACACTTCCATGTCCCGGTTTTGAGAAAGCGCCACCGTTTGCTGCTCTCCTTGCTTTCTTATGCTTATCGCTTTCTCTTTGCCCGGAACAAATTTCTTGAACGGCATCCGCTTCCTGCCCCCACACCAAGCCCTTCCCCAAGCTGAGATTTTCTGCGCCATCTGCCTCCTTGCCGCATTCCTTTCCTTCCTTCCGGACAGGAGCCTGCTGCTTTAACCTCCGGTACAGCTCCCGCTGCCTTCTCACCCACCGCCCAAGCCTGCATCCGCTCGCCGTTACAAAATCCGCAGGAACACCCAAGTCACCGTGCTCTGCAAAATATTTCTCCGCCTCTGCGAAATTCCGCTCCCATGCTGCCTCCTGCGCGCCCTCCCAGCGCATACCGACTGCGTCAAGCCGCCGGATCTGTTCCTCGCTTAAGCAGCCAGCCGTTTTTTTGTTATATACCTTTCTCTGGGTGGCAACCCACGCACCGAGACAATAACCATCCTCCGTCGCATAGGCCGCCGGGATTTCCAGATTGCCGTGTGTTTCGTAATATTGCTTTGCCATAGCGTACATCGCATCCCAGGAAGCGGCAAGCGTTTCTTTTAACTGTGCAAACAGTCTCCTGCAATCTGCCACCTCGTCAATCACCCGGAAATGCTCCCGCACGATCTCATGACCCCTGCCGTCTGCACGGAATGCAAAAACTGCCTCGCGCAGTTCTTCCTCGACCGCCCCGATGCTGCAGAGGTTTTCAATGTTCATCACGATATCAAAGATTACCGGAGCCCTGCGGCTGTCCGCCGCGAGCGCCCGTCCGATCTGCTGTTTATAGATGGTGGGCGAAACTGTCGGGCGAAGTAAGATTACTCCGTCCACCCCGTCCACATGGATGCCCTCATTGAGCATGTCAATACAGTACAATAGCTTTAGATGTGCGCTCGTATCGTCCCTGAATGCCTCAAATTCCTTCCCGGCCTCCCTGTCATCCGAATATACCGTGTAAATATGGGGCGCGGGATCAACCTTTGCGAACCACTCGCCCGCGAGTTCACGCATTGAGAGAAGGTGCTCATAGCCGGCACAAAAAACCACGTATTTTCCATGTCCTTTCCTTCCACCCGTCTCCTTTCCGTTCATATGCCGGGCAAAAACTTCGGCAAGTCCGTCCGCTTTTTCTAATGCGCGCCGCAGTGCCTCCAATTCCTTTTCCGCCGCGCCGCGCACCACTTTGCTCCTCGCCTGCCGCACCCGTGCCTCATAGCGCACTAGTTCTTTTTGGTACGAATAAACCGAGATCACATATTTCGGCGCGGGAAGGATTCCTGTTGCAACCGCCGCCCCGAGCGTCAGCTCCGACGCGACATTCCCGCCGAAAAGCTCCCATGCCATATCCCGCCGGTTGTCAAGGTAGCGGATGTTCGTCGCGGAAAGCCCCAGCACCTTCGCCTGCGGATACATTTCCCGGAGCCGGTCCACACCCTGCCCCCACGCTGCCGCCCCACAGCGGTGGAACTCATCGAGCACGATATGCTCCGGTTTGATCTCTGCAAGCTCCTCCTCCCCCATGCGCATCAGGCGCGCGTAGGTAAAAAATTGAACGTTCTTTAATTCTGTGCCTCCCGCCGCCCTCCATTTTTCCAACTGCGTCGAAAAAATGTATTCGGATGGCGAAAGCCAGCAAACGGTACTTTCCATATGATCTTCGCAGAACCGGAACGCGATGAAGGACTTTCCCGTCCCGGTCGGATGGATGATGGCAGCCCGCCCGGTCTGCGCAAGCATCTGCGCAGCCGCCTCATAGGCTATGCGGTTATGTTCAAATAAGATGCTTCCCATTGGCGGCTCCTTTCCCGTTCTGCAGCCCGGTGAAAAGCCGATACCGCAGAAAAATCAACCGGGTTCGTACTCATTCGGGCATATAAAAATGTAATGAAGTATGTCCCTTCATTACACCTTAAAAAAAGCCCCTGATATGCTGTTTTCTATTTTCGATGACCAGAATTATGACGGCGAATAAAGAGACGGCGGTATGAACCACATTATCTCAAAAAGCCCATGATCGTGTGTTTCTAGTTCCAAAGACCTGACACCGTTTTTGACTGCGAATAAAATAATATGGAATCTTACAAAGCAAGCAGTTTAAGATAATTGAAAGACATAGATGATTTATATATTAAAGAAAAGAAGATTCGTATTTACAAATCTTAAATTAAAAGGAACAAATCCGAAAAGAACTCCAAATTTATTGACAAGCCATCCGTCACGTGCTACAATATGAAGGATTTAGAGTACAGATTATCGTAAAATTTACAAAATTTTAAAGTAATGAAGGGACATACTTCATTACATTTTTACTCTAAGCATCAGATAAGATCTTACTAACATCACATAAAAGGCGCATTTTCAGCCATATGATCTTCCATCTTCTAAAACCCCGAATTCCGTGCGTTGGCATATAGAATATGGACAGTGAAAACAAGATATGCTATAATGCTTTTCGAGATTTACCGGCTTTTTGGAGGGATATACATAATGAATGTAGAATACAGAACACAGAAAGATTTACCTTGCGATCAACTATATCAATTATTTCTAGCGGTAGGTTGGGCAACGGAGGATACGACGCAGGAAATGATCGACAATTTCAATATTGCTTTTCTTCATTCCACCTTTGTTTTTTCGGCATGGGTCGACGGGAAATTGGTGGGATGTGTCAGAGTGTTAAGTGACCTGCATTTTCGTTCGATCATTTATGACTTGGCTATTCTGCCAAAATTCCAGAAGAAAGGAATCGGAAAAGAATTAGTGCAAAGATGCAGGAATGCTTGTGAAAGTTCGGAATGGCTGGTGCAGACGGATATGGCAAAGGGCTTTTATGAAAAGATCGGTTTTAAAGAAAACCATGATTATTTTCTCACCATCCCTTGTAAATGGTTTTAATTTATACGAAACAATCCGGGTTATTTTATTTGTCCGAGGTTGTTTCCCGTAATTTTTAAAGGCTGCCGCGCAGGGATATGACCCTTTTTCAAACCGCAGGTGATTTTTATCCTTTCCGTTTCCGGTAGGATTTTCTGCCTGAACATGGGATATCGGCGTGACAGCCTGGTTCATCATTTCCAAAAATCAAATGTCTTTTGATACGCTACTTTGCAAACGCTGCCCGCTCCGCTTCGCAGGCACGCTCCAGATGTGCCGCCAGTTCCGCCTTCACGGCTTCCTCCCCCGCATTCTTTGTCCGTTTCAGCTCAAACGCCGCTTTCCACTCGCCGTACACGATACGGTATTTTTCCGCCCATTCGGCCATTCCGTATTTTTCAAAATATTTGAGCGCGTATAACTTTAACCCTGCGTATGTGCCAAGATAATATTCCAGGTTCCACATATCATCGGTCAGTTTTTCTTTTATAAATGAGATCAGTGCTTCGTACGCCGCGAATCCCTTGGCGTTATCACACCACTCCTCCCCGTTCAAATGGGCACGGGCGATGGCAAGCATCCCTTCCGTGGTCTCCTCCTGCGGTCTGTCCACCTTGCCGCGGACAGCAAGCACGGACAAAATCGGAATCTCCATTTTCCCAAGGTTTTCGTAGGATACCTTGTCCTCATTGCCGTTAATTTTAAGTGTGTACAGTATTGCTTCCTCGTCATTGTAACCGGTGACCACGCCCCATTCACAGCCGCTGATGTCCCACGCGACCACCCCGACCCCGCTGTCAATGGACTCCTTTATCATGGCGATGGCCTCGTCGCGGCGCTCTTTCTCGACCGCGTCCTCCCCCCACATCCGCTCCACATAGCCGCAGAGCAATCCTCCGTTCTCCACCCATCGCTTCTGATCGCCAAAAGACCAAATGCTCGTCGCGCTCGGGCAAAGCCCTCCGCCGTCCACCCACATCCGGAACGCAAATCCGCTGGTCGCAATGATGTCCTCGAAGAGATCGGCATACGGGCTGTTCTTCACCACTGCCGCCAACGATTTCGCAAACGAAAATAAATAGCCGGTCGGATCCTCGATCCCTTCCCATGTAATATTCAGTTTCTTCATAGCTGCTATCCTTTCTATTTTTAGTTCTGCATATGTCCTTCCAGCACCACATCACGCGGAGGAATTTTTATTCCGCCGTGCTCCAAAAAATCCCTCCGGGCACTTAATCTTCCTTCTTCCTCACGGGGATATAGATTTCCTGCGAGTATGTCCGGCTTTCCTCCACATAGGTTTCAAATTCATAACCGCCCGTGCGCTCGTATCCGCTTTCCGGCAGCCAGCAGGTGTTGATGTACCTCCATGTTCTTTGTATGGTATCAACAAAAGCAGTGTGCCCCGAGGGTCTGGTCGCAAATACGGCATAGGTTCCCCCGGCAATCGCCAGCTTCGTGGTTCCCGCCGTGTCACCAATGGCATCCTCCGTGCGGATACCGATGTAATAACACAGTGCCCTTTTCTCACAGTCCCAGATGCTTACCCCATAATCCGGAACGGTTCGCCCGCCTGACAGGCGCTTTGATACCCCGCCGCAGTTGTATTTGTTCCAGAACCGCGGAAAAAAGTCCTCGTCGCTTAACAGCGCAGTCAGAGAAAACGGGGCAAGCTCCACCAGATCCGGTTCCGGCATATCTTCCCATCCGGCAGCCACGCCCTTTATACCACATGGCATTTCTGTCTCTGACTGTATCACAAACTTCGGGTACAGGCGGAGGGAATTCTGCATCCGCCGGTATTCGGTAGGCAGCACGCCATGCTCCGACTTGAACGCGCGCACAAAATTTTCTTTCGAATTAAACCCGTACGCAAAGGCGAGGCTGGCAATGCTGCCTTCATACCGTTCAAGCTGTTCCGCAATTTCCGTCAAACGGCGCTTGCGGATATAGTCCGCGGGGGTAAGCCCGACCACCTCCGCAAAAATACGGACAAAATGGTATTTGGAATAGCCCGCGGTCCCGGCAAGTCCCTCTATTGTGAGCGGCTGTGTGAGGTTTTCCTCGATATAGTGAAGCACATGCCATATGCTCTCCCTGTAATCCAGAAATGCCACCCCCGTTTCCCATGTGTTTTAACTGCTTTCCGGTGACTGTCCCGACATATCCTTACAACAAAAAGTATAGCATTTTTTCCGTATCCGGTATTGATAATTTTTGCGGAATTTCTTCACGGATTCTGCTCCTGCCCTGCCGCGATCACCGACACAAGGTAAAAATCTTTCTCCGCCCCTTCCGTGATACGTATTTCGACGGTGTGCGGCACACTGGCATCCAGCCCGTCCGCGATGTTGTGAAGATAAAGCCAGTTTCCCCAGCCGTTTGGGTAATTTCCGTCCAATGCCACCGGATGTTCTTCATCGCCGTCGATCACCGCGACGGCAAGCGGAGCGCCGAGGGCGTTGGTCTTTCGGTATTGCAGCGAAATCCGGCTGCCATAAACATTTTCAAATATAATGGAATCCCCGGCATTCTTCGCGGTATAGCCATTCTTAAATGTATCCGTGATCCCGCTCTGCTTTGCCTCATCCTTTACAAAACCATTGCACACCGGCGCTGTATTGCGGCTGTCATAGCGCTTTGAGGTCAGGCTGATGAGCCCTTCCCTTTTCTCCGAAAGTACTGCCGCCGCATCGCTATGATAAGTCCCGTCCTCCACCTTCCCCAGAAAATACGTGACCAGCTCCGCACCGTAGGCATGCCCCTTATCGTTTGGATGGATCATATCGGAAGAAATATCAGCCGCCGCCAGACGTTTGAAACCAATCTCCTTGTAAATGCTGTCCTTCATGCTGACTGCCGGGATGCCGTAAGCCTTCGCCACAGGGTTGTGCACTCCCTGTGCGTTGATGCCGCTGTCATACTGCACCATGTTTAAAACCATGACCGCGGTATCCTCCCCGCCCTTCTCCAGGATCAGACGCAGCAGGCTCTCGTAAGTCTCCCCATAAAAATTCGACGCTTCGTCATTGACAGAAAATTCCACGACCACGAAATCCGGCTCATGGGACAATAAATCTTCTTCCACGCGCGCGCAGGCAAACTGGGATGTCGTCGCCCCAATCCCCGCGTTCACATATTCAAATTTTGCCTGCGGGAACGTCTCACACCACCAGTCATAGACAAGCTTTGCATAACATTTGTCTCCGCTTGAAGCTCCTGTTCCCTGCGTGATGGAACCGCCGATAAAGCCGATGGTAAATTCCCCGCCCGCCTCAGCGCGCTCCATCAGCTTCTGGATATTATAGGTATTGCCGACATTTACGACGGCGCGCTCCTGATACGGGATGTCCTCCTCATTGATGCGCTCCTGCCCGTAGATTTCGCCCGTCGTCCCAAACGCCAGAATATGGAAGTCCTTCTCCGTGCTGTCTTCCTCCATGCGGATTTCCACTTCATGCTCGCCCTCCGTCACTTCGTTTAATACAAGCGCAGTCTGTGGGTTGTTCCAGCCGGACGGTGAATTGGATGCGATCTTTGCGGTCAGTTTCCCATCTACATATATCTCCGCCGTGCCAAGCCTCTCATTGTTTGCTTCGCGGTAGAGCAAAAGCAGGTTCTTGCCGCGCATGGTAAATTTTAGTCCTTCCCCGCCTTCCTTGCCCCAAATCCAGTTGTTCTGGAAATGCATAATGTTGGAATTTGATTCCGTAAAACCGCCACACTCCGCCAGATATAGGTTCTTGGTATTATAAAAATTCATACCAGAATACGCATCGCCGAACTTTTTGCAGGCTGTGTAATCCACTTCCTCGTCCAGTTCCTGCTTCGTCATGATTTCCGCAAATAGGCACTGAATAAATTCTGATATATAAGTGTGCCCCTGATTGGACGGATGTGCCTCATCCTGCGCGTAGTCCGCCCAGGTAAGTGTCCCATCCGAAAGTTCCTGCGAGAGAGCCGCGTCCACCGAGATCATCGGGAGCCGGTATGCCTCTCCGACGGCAGCCATATGTTCCTCGCAGGTATACCCATTTTCGAGCACCGTAAAAAGCAGGATGACCGCCGGCGCTGTTTCCGAATTGACGATGCGCGCAATCAGGCTCTCATACATCATCTTACTCACCGTATCTGCCCCGTCGTTGACTGCAAATTCCACAAATACCAAGTCGGGCGCTGCATCAAGTACATCCTGCTGCACGCGCAGCAGCCCGATCGTGGAGGATGTGCCGGAAAGCCCCGCATTCACATGTTTGATGTTATTGTTCCCGAATACCTTCTTTAACCATGCAGTCGTCTTATAGGCATAATTTTGTACGGAGTTTACGAGATAGCCCTCCGTGATGGAGCCGCCGAGATACGCGACTGTGACTTCTTCCCCCTCCTGCATCCGCCAAAAAACCTGCTGTAAGCGCCTTGTATTGCCCGTAGAACGCACGGAGCGCTTTGCCATCGCGGAAGCGTTCCCGTACGTGTCATTTGCCGCCGCGAGGATATCGTCCGAGAGGGAAAATGTCCCGCCCGCAGGCGTTTCCTCATCCTGCCTGCCATCCTCCTGCTGCCCAAGTACCTGGGTCGGTGTCGGGTCAGCCGCCGTCTCTTCCCCCGTCTTTCCCCCGCTGCAGGCAGTAAAGAAGAGTGCTGCTGCAAGCACAACCACAAGCCGCCCTGCCCATTGTTTTTTCATTTCATACCCCTTTTCCGCATACCGCAGTCTTTTTTGCGGCTCTGCTCTTGTTTTTTCTGTACGGATATCTGCTTTATCACCCAAATAATTATATATCATGGTCATGGAAATTGCAAGGTCAGTGCGGCAGAGCCACCGTCTTTGGACAAAAAAAGGGGGATGCCCCCTCACAGGTTTGTCCCCTTTTTGCCCCGAAAAGAACCTATTAAAAAACGACCTGAAACCTTAATCCTCCTGCATCCCTTTCAGTTGTCTGTCATACTGCACCAGAATCTTCTTCGCGCTGCAAAAAACCTCTTCCAGCATCAGCATCTGCACCTCCGTGCAGTCCGTCAGCTGGGATGCAATCTCTTTTAACACCATGCCCCGCACTTTCCCTTCCGGATTTACTTGGTCAAACAACAGTACATCGGGCATCACACCCAGTACATTGGCCAGCCCGATCAGTACCGGGAGGCTGAATTTTGTCTTTCCGGTTTCGATGTTGCTCATATGCGGAACCGAAACACCAACCTGCTCCGCGAGCTGTTCCTGTGACATATTCCGCTCCTTGCGGAGCTGTTTTACTCTTTTTCCGATTGCCGTGTAATCAACTTCCATGCGATCCCTCCAATAAATAATCTTATTGGATAATGTCTCCAAGTGAAATAAGCTTACGCCATAATTTCAAAGTATTTTATTAAACCGCAGGATAATGTTATAAACCAAGGCAAAAGTTTAAAGTCATATTTTTATATTGTCAGTTTAAAAAGGCATCTGCCGCGAACCGGAATCCGCTGGCAAATGCCTTTTCATCCTTGTTTCTTTTTCTTTTGGCTACCGGTTATTTCGCCAGTTCCATCAGCGCGTCCGTCAGCTTTTGATTCTTCGCCTCGGCATCCTCAAAGCTATCACCCTTGACACCGATGTAGAACTTGATCTTCGGCTCCGTGCCGGACGGCCGCACGCAGACCCATCCGTCATTGTCAAGGTCAAAATACAGTACATTCGATGCCGGGAGCCCTGTCTTTGTCACCTCGCCGGTCGCAAGATTCTTCACCGTGTCCGCCTTGTAATCGCGGAATGCCACAACCGTATAATCACCAAGCTTTTTCGGCGGGTTGTTGCGGATCGTCTCCATCATCTCCTTGATCTTGCCCGCGCCCTCGACACCCTTTAAGGTCAGGGTCTGCAAACTTTCCTTGAAGAAGCCGTACTTGTCGTAGATCTTAAGCATCTGATCCCAGAGTGTGAGCCCCTGCTTCTTGTAGTACGCTGCCGCCTCACACAGCATCATGACTGCCACAACGGCATCCTTATCCCTCGCATGCGTGCCGATCAGGCAGCCGTAGCTCTCCTCAAAACCAAACTCGTAGGTTCCGTGGCCGCTCTGCTCGAACAGCTTGATCTGCTCGCCGATATACTTAAAGCCTGTCAATACTTCGATCAGCCGGATGCCGTACTCCTCTGCCACTTTGTCCGCCATATTGGTGGAGACGATCGTCTTAACGAGCACACCGTCCTTTGCAATCGTGCCGAGCGCTTTCTTCTGGCTTAAAAGATACTCACAGATGAGCATGCCCGACATATTGCCGGTAAAGGAATGGTACTCGCCCGTCTTTGAATCCTTCGCGTAAACGCCGAGACGGTCCGCGTCCGGATCGGTAGCGAGCACAAGCTCCGCACCCTTTTCCTTCGCGAGTGCGAGTGCGAGTGCGAATGCCTTCGGATCCTCCGGGTTCGGGTATGGAACAGTCGGGAAATTGCCGTCCGGCTTCTCCTGCTCCGGTACAACGTAAACTTTCTCAAAGCCAAGCTCCGCGAGCACGCGGCGCACCGGGAGATTTCCCGTGCCGTGCAGCGGCGTGTAGACAATGCCAAGATCCCCGCCCATCTGTTTTACGACATCCGGGTGGAGGACAAGTTTTTTCAGCGTCTCAACATACGAATCGTCGATCTCCTTGCCGATCACATGGTAAAGCCCCTTCTCCTGTGCTTCCTTGCGGCTCATCGTTTTTACGGTGTTGAAATCGGTCACATTGTTGACCTCGGTGATGATCAGTTCATCCTTCGGGTAAGTGATCTGCGCTCCGTCCTCCCAGTAAACCTTGTAGCCGTTGTACTCCGCCGGGTTATGGCTCGCGGTGATCACCACGCCCGCGATGCAGCCAAGCGTGCGCAGCGCATAGGAAAGCATCGGGGTCGGGCGCAGGGACTCAAAGCGGTATGCCTTGATGCCGTTGGCGCACATGCACAGTGCCACCTCCTCGGAAAACTCGATGGACATATTACGGGAATCATAGGCGATAGCAATGCCCTTATCCTGGCCGCCCTCCTTGATGATAAAATTCGCCAGACCCTGTGTCGCCTTGCGCACCGTATAGAGGTTCATGCGGTTCGTGCCCGCGCCGATCACGCCGCGCAAGCCCCCCGTACCAAACTCAAGGTCACGGTAAAAGCGGTCCTCGATCTCCGCGTCATTGCCCTCAAGCGCTTTTAACTCTGCTCTTGTCTCTTCGTCAAAATAAGGGTTCTCGCACCACTGCTTGTACTTCTCCAAATAGTCCATGCTCCACATCTTCCTTTCTTAAATTTAATGTTCTGTACGTGCTCGCGGCTATGTGCCGCGGCTATGCTAATATCATACCATAACTTCCCGGAAAAATCTAGCGTTTTTGTGTTTTGTGCAAAAGGCATCCCGCAGGCCGCAGCCGCCTCTTACCGTCTTACGACAAAATATAACAGTTATTTTCCTGCGAGACCAAAAATCCCGTATCCAAATACAGGGCAAGCGCGTTTTGGTTGTCCGCCTCCACGACCAGGTCAAGGCTTTTTGCGCCAAACTCCGAAAACGCCTGTTTTGCAAGATGGTTCAGCACCGCCCTGCCATACCCGCGCCCCCGGACATCCTCCCGGACTGCTATGACCTCCGCCGTGGCCCGCTCCCCGCCCTTTGTCTTAAGGACACCGTAGGCGGCAAGCCCCGCTCCATCTGCGATCACGTAAACAAACCTGTCCGCCCAGAGCCCTGCCAAAATATCCCTGCCGGAGCAGTAAACCCCGGGAAAAACCGCATCGTGGAGGGCAGCAAATGCGTCCCTTTCGCCGTCCTGTACCTTCCTTGGCCACGCCGTTAACGAGCCCGGTTCCACCCAATCCTGCCGTTGCAGCACAAGGATATATTCATTGACCTGACGTTTTGCCCCGGCCTGCTCCAAAAACTGTCTGCAGTCCGCATTTTCCTGCGGGAAGAAAAATGTGCAGGCCACCCCCTGCCCAAGCCTGCTCTTTGCGGCAGAGCAAAGCGCCCCTGCCGCTTCCTGGTACGCCTTGCCGGTAAGCCCAAGCATCAGGGAGCAATCCGCGTTCTTTTTCTCCGCATCCAGATAACCATTCCACAGCCCGACCGGTCTCCCGTCCAAAAAACAGGCATGGCCGTATGGCATGTTGTGCTCAAAATCTCTCCGTATCTCCGCTTTCCCCGTGCAGCAAAAAGCGCTCGCCGTTTCCCTTTTCCCATTGAGCCTCTCGGCGAGCTGTGCCAGCTCCTCCAGATTTTCCGGGGCAAAAGGCAAAATTTTAAAATCCATCGTCCATCTCCTTTTCACAAATACAGAAACCGCTGACATTGAAGGAAGCAGTCCCACTTTTCCTACTCGTCCATAAGCAGCCGGTTATATGCCTTGATGATCTGGTTTCCGTCATAATCATACACATACGTATAGCTTCCGGCATCTACCTGCAGATAGCCGTCATGACAGCGGACAAGCCTGCCGGGTTCGGGTGTCATAAAACGGATTTTTCCGCCGCCAAGCAGCACGTAGGTGTAAGCCAGACCGCCGCCTGCCGCCTGACTGCCGTGATACAGCTCCGCCAGCCATACCTTTTCATCCTGCCCTTGCTTCTCACTGTACACCTGCCGCAACAAAATTCTCTCCGCTTCCAATAGCTCCATGCTGCTTCCCTGGCATATTGCAAGAACCTCCTGCTGCGTGCGAGCTTCCCCCACACGGCTTCCATACAGGATCACCATCTGTGGTTCCGGATATTGGATTTCGTTAAAGATGATCCCCTCCGCGCCATACTGGTACGTTTGGTGGTCATCCTCCTGCTGCCCGATGATGTCAACCACAAATCCGTCCCCGCTTTTTTCTGCCAGAATATAGCTTTCCCCGGCGGACCGCAGCACCCTCCCCGTCTCCCCGGACGGGATCTGCACGATCAGGCTGCCATCCGGCGAAAAGTATTTTGTGCTGTCTTCTGTTTTCGCCATATAATAAGGGCAGAGCGCTTTCTTGGGATCGGAGACGGTCAGCTGCGTCTCCCCTTCCCGGAAATATACATTCAAGGTTATATCCACATACCAGATTTCCCCCGCGTATTCAACCCGGTACAGATACTCCGGGGTGTCCCTGCCCAAAATCAGCGGATATTTGTTGCCGATCGTACATTCCGTATCCTCCCCGTTCCCGAACCGGGCAAGGAAGATGTCCTTGTCCAACAAAATCTCCCCCTCCGGTGACAGCACATATCCGTCCTCACTTACCGCATAGCCCACCCCGGCGGCACGGTCGGATGCTGCGGGCAAATCTTCCGGGTGTTCGAATATCACGCTTGTAAGGTTTAGGTCAAGGTCAAAAATCTTTTTCACGTCCCCTTTATTATCTCCGAAATGCCCCTCCCAGTAGGTCGCGGTAAAATAGTCCTCCTGCCGGTAGATCATCCCACCGCCCTCCCCCATCTGGATATCGTCAAGAAGTACCTTTCCATCCCGGTCAATCACCTTTGCCTTATCGCCGTCCTGCGTACATTCAAAATAACCCCTCACGCCGTCCAGGATCGCGACATAGCCGTCCGTGACCGTGCTAAAATCCAAAAATTCATTTTCCTTCAGGTCATAAATAACGGCATCCTCAACCGTTTCCGACCACCGGTCTTCCCCGTCCTCCGACCCTGCCCTCCAGCGGCCGATGTAGACATAACGCGCATCCGTCACGCCCTGCGTGGTGCAGGAGGCCGTCCGGAAGGAGGCGCAGCATTCCCAGTTCTCGTCATAGATCCGGATATCCCCATGGTCATTGTAATCTGGGGAGGGCTCCTCCTGCACAAAGATGAAATGCTCCCCCGGCGCAAGCTTTTGCTTCGGAGTAAGCAAAAGTTCCTCCTCCCGCACAGGGTCTTTGGCAGTGATCTGCGCCCCGTCAGGCATTACCACCGGCACATAGCCAAGGTCGAGCACCATCTGCTGCCCTTCCTCCCCGGTCAGCCAGTCAAACAAAATACGCGCGTTCGAATCCTCCCGCTCATCCGGGCGGATCACCGCATAAAAGGCATTCACAAACGGATATGTCCCGTCATAGATGGTCTGTGTAGACGGCGTGACCCCATTCACTCCCATAAAGCGCAGCTGCGGCAGGGAATACATGAAATTCGCATAATAAAATACCGAATAGCCGAGCGTGTTCGCCTCCCCGGTGTAGGCGAGCATCCCCTCCAGAATGTCCGCCATCGTATGATAACGGAAGATATTGTCGCCCTCCTCCATCGGCACCTCGCCCATGACGAGCTTTTGCATCAGGGTCTGGCTGCCAGAACCCGCCGGGCGCTGGAACGCGAGAAGCCTCTGGTCGCTGCCGCCGACCTCCGCCCAGTTTTTGATCCTGCCCGCGTAAATATCAACAAGCTGCTGCGTGGTCAGGGATTGCACCGTGTTTCCCGCATTTGCCATAAATACGAGGGCATCCAGCCCGATCGGCTTGATCAGCAGGTTTTCCTCGCGCATCCGGTTGATGACCTCCTGCGGCGGTTCATAGACGATCAGCAGATCCGCCTCCTTATCGTACAGGCGGTAATAAGAATTGGTCGTCTTGGTATGGACGACTGCCCGCTCTGCCTCCTCCATATCCCGGCCTGTCGCAAGGGCATAGAGCGCCTGCGACAGCGGCAGGGTCGCCGTCGAACCGTCCACCACCGGATAATCCTCTGCAGCGATGCTGCCCGCGATTTCCCTGACGGACTCCCCCGGCACCGGGGTCACCGTCACAAGCTTTGCCTCCTGTGTCGGCATGGGCTCCGCCTTCGTCGGAACCGGAGTAGGGGACTTGGTCGGAACCGGCGTTCCCGTCGCGACTGCCTGGTGCGTCGGTGCGGGAGCAGCACTTCCCTCCCCCGGTTCCGGCGTGCCGCTCCCCTCCCCCGGCACACCAGACCCCGCCGGCGTAACTCCTTCCGCGGTGGATGTCCCAGCCTCCTTCCCGCAGCCGGTTCCTGCCAACGCCATCCATACCAGCGCCAGACAGAAATACAAAATCATCTTTTTCCCCATCTTATCCCATCCTTTCCTGTAAAACCACAAATTGCCGCTGCATTTCCCAAAATCAATCTCTTAATGCCATTATACTCTTTTCTCCTGTATTTTCAATATCTATATAAAAAATCCGTCCATCCGATTTCTCTTTTATAGCGCACATAATATGACAAAACCGCTGGCATTCCGGTTGCGGCAAGGATTCCCCCTGCGGCTTCCGATCATGCCAGGCGGCTGTTATTGCGGAGCGTGGTTCCCTGTGGTTTCCGCCCCCCTCAACCTTCTTTATTCAAAATCTTAAGATTCTTCGCGATCATCTCGCAGCGCTGCTTCACGCAGTCCACGGAACGCCCCGGATCCTGCGGGGTACAAAAAACATAGTCGATCAGCTTATCGACCGATGTCTCTGCCACATGCAGCCTCGTGTCCGAAGACGCGTAATAAATATAGACCTCACCGCTTTCCCTTGCGATGGCACCGTTCGTGAATACCACATTGGATACATCGCCGACGCGCTCGCCGCCCTTTGCCCCGATCAGAAGTCCTGACGGCTCCGCGATCACCTTCCAGGGCTCCTTTAAATCCGTGGCGAACGCGTATATGACATAGCGCAGCCCTGCCGCGGTGGCCCGCACGCCGTGCGCGATGTGGATCCACCCGCGCTCCGTCTTGATCGGCACGGCACCCGCACCGTTCTTCGCCTCGGTGATGGTGTGGTATTTGCGGCGGCTCGTGATGATCTCCTCGCCGACCACGGCATGTGTGATGTCATCGCACAGCCCGAAGCCGACCCCGCCGCCCGACCCGGTGTCGATAAAATCATCCATCGGGCGCGTGTAGAACGCATATTTCCCGTTTACAAATTCCGGGTGGAGCACAACATTGCGCTGCTGCGGCGAATTTAAGGTTTTTAAGTTCGGCAGGCGCTCCCATGTCTTTAAATCCCTCGTGCGCACGATGCCCGCGGCAGCCACCGCCGCCGAGAGGTCGTTCACCGCGGCATCCTTGCTCTCCGAACAAAATACGCCATAAATATATCCGTCCTCGTGCCTAGTCAGGCGCATGTCATAGACATTGGTCTCCTCCGGACAAGTGTCCGGCAGCTGCTCCGGGTAATCCCAGAACCGGAACCCGTCCACCGGGCTCTCGCTCTCCGCCACGGCGAAGAAAGATTTGCGGTCGGCACCCTCCACGCGCGCCACAAGATAATATTTTCCGTTAAGTTCGATTGCGCCCGAATTAAAAGCAGCGTTTACACCGAGGCGCTCCATAAAATACGGGTTTGTATTCTCGTCAAGGTCGTACTTCCAAAATAGCGGGACATGCTCCCTTGTGAGCACCGGGTCGCGGAAACGGTCATAGATCCCGTTGTAGTCCCCGGTTTTTTCATTTTTTCTGGCAATCAGCCGGTTATATTTTTCCAATTCCACATAATACTGTTTATGTAACATGATCCATACCTTTCCTTATTCATTTCAATTTTTCATTTATATTTTCCCTGCGCTAAGCTTGAATTTTCTCGGCATCCGCCAAAAACCATACCGCGCGGCCGCATTTTCCCTGCACTGATCCAGAAATCTCTTGCGGCAGTAAAATCTGCTTACTGGGAAGCTTTTGTTCTCTTAATCAATTCCATGCACATCCTTCCGTTGTGGTACGGGCATTTCCACGGCTCAACGATCGGTTTTCTGCTCGCCGGATTCCCTGCCTTATCAAGTTCCCAGTACCATTCCGAACCTTCGCGCGCATCGACAAGCTTCTCCATGATATACCGGAAAATATCCTCTGCCGCCGCCAAATATTCCGTGTGCTCCGGTTGTTTCTGCCAGCCGTTGAAAAAGCCGACCACAGCCTCCGCCTGCACCCACCAGATACGCGAAGTATTGTCCACGCCGCGCTCACACTCATTTAAAAGCGAGTGATCCACATAGGCGCGCTCGTAAATGCGGGCGGTAAGCGCCTTTGTGACCGGGGAGAGCTTTTCTGTCATCTCTGCATCGCCAAGCACCTCAAGACCGCGGTCTAAAAGCCATGCTGTCTCAATATCATGCCCGTAGGAATGCAGGTCAATGATGCTGTTCATTTCGCGGTCAAAAAATACTTCCTGACGGCGTTTTTCCGGGTTGTAAATCTTTTCCGCGACCACGTTCATCATGAAGCGCAGACGTTTTCCTGCAAGATCATATTTCGCCACGCGGTAAACTTCCGTATAAGCCTCGAACACGTGCAGCAGCGTGTTCATCGTTTTCTCGGCTATCACGCCGTTCTCTGAGAGCTTGTCGTTCTCCACTGGGGCGAAGCTGCGGTCAAAAGCTTCCAGATAACCGATCTCGTCCGTGCATCTTAACTCGATGATATCCATCAGGGCATACGCCTGATCGAGTGCCTCCTTGTTTCCGGTCGCATCATAATACGATGCGAGCGCATAGACCGCGAATGCCTGGTTGTATGTGTGCTTGGTCGTGTCCGCCGGGGTTCCGTCATAGTTCATTGACCAGTAGATGCCGCCGTACTCTTTGTCCAGGCAATGCTCTGTCATAAAGCGGTATGCGTGGTCGGCGTAGGTTAAGAGCGAAGGGTCGTTTAAGACCATCGCTGCGTTCGCGAAAAACCAGAGGATGCGGCTGTTTAAAATACAGCCTTTGGCTGCCTTCTCATCCACTTTCAGGTCAAAATCCATATATCCATAAAAGCCGCCGTTTTTTCGTCCTTTAATTTCTCCCAGAACGGCAGCAGCTTTGTGCGCAGATGTTCCTGCGCGAGCTTATGCATTTCCATAGTTCCTCCCAATTAAGTTTTGCATGGCTTCTCCCGTCCAATGGCCGGAGAAATCACCCCAAAAATAAAATCAATGAAAAAAGTTTTTATAACAGGCAAATATCTCACGAAACTTCCCCCTGCCCCGCTTTCACCGCGATCACGGAGATCAGGTAAAAATCACTCTCCATATGTTCCGGCCGTTCCACGACCGTGATCCTTAAAGTATGTCTGCCAACCGGCAGCCACATCGCAATATCTTTTAAATAACAGCAGTCTCCCCATGTCTCGTCAAAATTTGCGTCAAGCACAACCGCATGCTCTTCGTCCCCGTCCACCACGGCTTTTGCGACGGGCGCGGGCTGCCTGACCGTCCGGCAGAACTGCACGCTGATGCAGGATACATCCTCAAGGGTAATTTCAAAAAAGTTACCTTCTTCCCCCGCCCGCCAGCCGTTCTTAAACACGTCGGCGACCCCGTATTCCTGCGGGCGCAAATCGGGCGTAAAACCGGAGAGAAAAAGTGCCGTACCGGGTGGGCTACCCGCTGCAAAGTCTGGATTCTGGAAGCGCACGGAACCCGAAAAGCGGTCTTTTGTCACCGGCTGCCGTACCATATCCCTATCCTGTGAGAACACAACCCTGTTTCCGGTGCGAAGCAGAAAATGCCCCGCACCATTTTTAGCATTGTCAATCCGCACGGAAGCGGTTTGGCTGCCCCACTGTCCACCCGAGACGGCACAGAATATCTTTGCGAGCAGGTTCACGATCACGTCCGCCACCATCCGGTGTCCTTTATCGTTCGGGTGCAGGTTATCCGGAGAGATATCGGGAGCCAAAATCCTTCCCGCCAAGACTTCCCCGTAAATGGACGTTTTCATCGATACGACCGGAAGATCATAAGCGCACCCAATCTCATTGTGTACCCGCGCAGAGTCGCCCCCACCGTCATACTGCGCGTTATTAAACATAAAAAGCGCCGGGCGTGAGCCTGCCGAAAGGATCTTGCGGACCGTACCCTCAAAAGTTTCCTTAAAAAATTCAGTATCCGGGTCGTTGACGGAATATTCAAGGAAAACAAGGTCGGGCTGGTAGCGCAGCAGGTCGCTTTCCACGCGCGCCACACCGAACTGCGAAGTCGTCGCCCCAATCCCTGCGTTGATGTACTCCCATTCCGCGTCCGGGAAATGTTCCTTCAGCCAAAGATGTACGAGATACGCATAGCATTTCTGCGGCGTGCTTGCCAGAGCACCCTGCGTGATGGAGCCGCCAAGAAAACCGACCTTTAGGCGCTCCCCGTTCCCCGCGCGCGTAAACAGCTTGCCAAAGCGGTAAAGGCTGCCTCCGTTTACGATTCCGCGGTCACATACTTCCTGCCAATCCATATGGATCCCCCTCTCCGTCTGCCGGGGGGACGCGGTATTTTCTGCCATCCGCGCCTCCCGTCCGCCCACAGCCATAATACCCCTTACGCGGCATGGTATAGTGGCTTTCCCTATCCTGCATTATTACCGGATGCCGTAAAAAGGGCTGCTGCAAGATGCCCACCCTGCAAAAGCCCTCTTCCGCATTCAAAATATCCTTTTATGAACTGCCGCCTGGGAATAATTAAATAATCCCGATCGTGCCGTCATCCGCATTGTCCGTATGATGCTCCTTGATATAGGTCACGATCTCATCCAGGGTCGTAAACGCAAGACCGACATAACTGTCCGCCGCACCGTAGTAGATCGCGATCTTTCCGCTTTCCGCATCGGTCAGCGCCGCGCATGGGAATACGACATTCTGTACAAAACCGGTCTCCTCGTACCATTTTTCCGGTGTGAGGATGAAATCCCTTGTGCGGTATTTTACGATGGACGGGTTGTCGATATCAAGCAGCGCCGCGCCCATGCTGTAAACATAGCCGTTGCAGGTTCCGGTCACACCATGATAGAACAACAGCCAGCCCTCGCTCGTCTCGATCGGTGCTGCCCCGCCGCCGATCTTTAAGCTTTGCCACCACTGGTTATAGCCTCGTGTCATCACATGCTTGTGCTTGCCCCAATATACGAGATCCGGGCTCTCGCTGACAAAAATATCGCCGAACGGCGTGTGCCCGGAATCGCTCGGTCTGGAGAGCAGGACAAAATTGCCGTTGATCTTGCGCGGAAAGAGCACACCGTTGCGGTTGAACGGGATGAACGGGTTATCAAGGCGCGTAAAAGTCTTGAAATCCGTCGTCTTCGCAAGCCCCAATGCCGCGCCGTAAAAATCAGTACACCAGATGATGTAGTAGGCATCCTCCACCTTCACAAGGCGAGGGTCATACGCGTAGCGCGGCATGTACGGCTCGCCGGCCTCGTTCACCATCTGGATCTTCTCCTTCTCAAACTCCCAGTGGATCGCATCCTTGCTGCGGCCAAGATACAGATGCGGCACGCCGTCGTTCTGCTCCGCGCGGAATACGCCGATAAATGCCCCTTCATACGGTACGACCGCACTGTTGAAAATCCTTGCTACCCCCGGGATCGGATTGCGGTTTACGATCGGGTTCTCGGTATAGCGCCACACCGGTCCCACATAGCCCTCCGGCTTGTCCTGCCACGGGATGTTTTTCAGGTTCTCCGTCAACATTGTCACTTTACTCATTTTTTACTGCTCCTTTCTTTCGCTCTGCGCGTTTGATTTTTAATATTGCATCTATAGTGCATTTTCCTTCTCATGCACCATTGTTTTCTTCCCTGTTTTTTCCTTACAATCTCATTATACTATGGATTCCCGCAAAATGCAAGCGTTATTTTGCATTATTTTGCACTATTTATGCACTATTCTGCATTTAAATCTTTTGGCAATATCCATGCTTACTTTTCCCTTTGCACGACCATGTCTTCACTGGTTCTTCCGCAATATTCACACATTTCCTGATGCATTAAAACCTGCCGTTTTCGCACACCACATCCCGTATGACATTCTATGCAGCATCTTGTACGGTATCCTGCCGCACCCACACCGCACAGTATCATCGGGCATATTACAGCGTCTTTTCCGGAGCTGGCGGCAGACATCGTATTTCACCCATATTTTTTTAAAATAACAAATTCTTTTTATCATTTTCTGAAAATTCTTTTTTGAAAATACGGCAGGCTGTACCACAACCTGCCGTATTGAAACCGGAATTGTTGCTAATCGGATTATTCGCCGAAGTTCAGGTCGAGATAATCCTGTACCATCTGCTTCTGCTGCTCTGCCGCCTGCGCCGGGGTCAGAACCTGATCCGCAGCCGAGGCAACCATCGCATTTGCCGCGTTAATCCCTTCGATTTTATCCCAAAGGTCAAACCACGGGTTGGACTCGCCCATCATTTTCAAGTACTCGAAATTCCTCTCGCTCTCCATCATATCCTCAAACCACTCGGTGTCATCACGGTACTCCAAGTCGCCGTCATACCAGTTCGTGTATTCTTTGAATACCTGATATACGAGCTCCGGACGCTCCACGCCCGCCGGGATCATTGACCAGTTACCTGCTACCGCGATCTGGGAGTTTGTCTCCGGGTTTCCGCTCGGTCCAAGCGGCCACGGAACAACACCGAACTCAAAACCCATATCCGCGGAAGAATTTCCCTGCTGGATCCATGCAGCCGAGATCCAGAATGCAACCTTACCGT
>ERZ808040.760-NODE-760-length-25464-cov-4.478828_pt1 | contig 25464 bp, 26 predicted proteins | sample MGYA00380191_ERZ808040 | MGnify/ENA primary metagenome ERZ808040 (study PRJEB31490, sample SAMN06133395) | mouse gut metagenome | isolation source: J6 | host: mice | place: China: Chengdu | collected 2015-05 ...
GGCGGCATCAACGGGCGGCTGGTGGAGCTGGAGATCCAGGACAGCAAGAGCGACGCCACCCAGGCGGCCCAGATTGCCACCATGTTTACTGAGGACAGCTCGATTCTGGCCGAGATCGGCGATTTTGCCAGCGGCGCGTGCATCGCCGCCGCCCCCATCTACCAGGAGGCGGGCATGGTCCAGCTGTCTCCCACCGCGTCCAACCCCGACTACACCCTTCAGGGGGACTGCATGTTCTCCATCTTCGGCAAGACCACGGATGAGGGCAAGTTCATCGCCGACTACCTGCTGAAGAAGTACATGGGGGCCCAGAACGTGGGCGTGATCTATGTTAACAGCGACTGGGGCGTGGAAGCTCACGAGATCCTGGCCGGCTACTGCCAGGAGAACGGCGTGAATATCGTGGCCAGCGAGACCTTCTTCGAGGGTGAAAAGGACTTCAACGCCATTCTGACCAAGGTGCGCCAGACCAACCCCGATACCGTGATGCTCATGATGGGCTATGACAGCGGCGCAGTGGCCATCAAGCAGATCAAGCAGATGGGCTGGGATGTGAAGGTGGGTATTTCCGGCCTGGCCTACTCCGAGCAGTTGATCTCCCTGGGCGGAGAGGACTGTGAGGGCGTGCTCAGTGAGATCGGCTTTGTCATCGACGAGACCAACCCGAAGATGATGGCATTTGCCACCGAGTTTGAAAAGCACACCGGCTTTGCCCCCAACATGATGATGACCTGCGCTTATGATGCCATGAACATGCTTGCCGAGGCCATTGAGAACTGCGGCGAAAATGTGGACCGGGCCTCCGTGCGGGACGCGCTCAACGCGCTGGAGGGCTTCGAGGGCCTGACCGGCCCCAAGACCTTCAACGAGGACCGCACCATCACCCAGCGCAACTTCAAGATCGTCACCATTGAAAACGGCGCCTGGAAGGTGCTGACCGGCTCGGATTACATCGACTGATCCCGGCTGAACATCCATCATATACGCTCGAACGGGGCAAGGCGGCGCGCACTGCCTTGCCCCGTTTTGACCTTTCACCGAGAAGGAGGGACCGCATTTGTTTGTTGAGCAGCTCATGAACGGCCTGGGTCAGGGGGCGATTTATGCCCTGATGTCCATCGGCTATGCTCTGATTTTCGGTGTAGTGGGCCTGGTGACCTTTGTCCACGGCGACGTGATTATGCTGGGCGCCTTTACTGCCTACTACAGCTTTGCCTACCTGGGCAGCAGCCTGATCCTGGCGTTGCTGCTAGGCTTCCTGGTCAGTGGCGCGATGGGTCTCCTCATCCACCGCATCTGCTACAACCGTTTTTTCAACTCCCCCAGGCAGATCTCCCTGATCTGCACCATCGGTATGGGGATGTTCCTGCGCAACCTGGTTCAGGTGGTGGCGGGGGCGGAGTCCAAAGGAATCCCCAACACGTTCGGCGCGGGGGCCGTGGAGGTGGCGGGCCTGCGCATCACTTATAAGCAGATTTTTATCTTTGCCGTGGTTTTGATTCTGGTCTTAGTGCTGACCCTGTTTCTCAACAAAACCCGGGTGGGGATGTCTCTGAAATCCGTCTCTATGGACAAAACGGCGTCCGCCCTGGTGGGCATTGATACCAAGCTGACCACCACCATGGGCAACATGATCGGCTGCGCCCTAGCCGGTGTGGCGGGGGTGCTGCTGGCGGTGTACTACGGCACCATCACCCCCACCATGGGCGGGAATATCGGCATGAAGGCCTTTTGCTGTGCGGTGCTGGGCGGTGTGTCCAGCGTGGGCGGCGCGGCGGTGGGCGGGCTGCTCATCGGCATCTGCGAGAACCTGGGCATCATGTTCTTCTCTGCCGGTATGCGGGATACTGTGTCCTTCCTGCTGCTCATCGCCATCCTCTTGGTCAAGCCGGAGGGCCTGTTCGTAAGGAGGAGCCGCTGACATGAGAAAAAAACTTTCCAGCCTGCGTGGCTTCCGCTTTGACATACTTCGCTGCGAGAATAAGCTAGTTGTGGTCATCATGGCGGTGCTGTTTCTGCTGCCCCTGGTGGTAAAGAACAAGGTGACCATCAATATCTTCACCCTCATCCTGCTGTACATCATCCTGGTCAGTTCCCTCAACGTGGTCAACGGCTACTCCAGCCAGTTCAACGTGGGCCAGGCGGGTTTCTACTGCATCGGGGCCTATACTGCCGCCATCCTGGCCACTCGATTCAGCATCAGCTTTTGGCTGCTGCTGCCCATCAGCGGCGCGGTGGCCGCCGCAGCCAGCCTGTTGCTGTCCATCCCCACAGCGAAGCTGCGGGGGATGTACTTCACCATCGTCACCCTGGGCTTTTCCGAGATCGTCCGTCAGCTGTGCTTAAACTGGACGGACCTGACCCGGGGACCCCGGGGCATCTCGGGCATCCCCGCGCCGGAGCTTTTCGGCATTGAGTACTCCCGGAACATCTTCTTCTATTATGTGACCTTTGCCTTGGCGGCCGTCATGCTGATGTGCACCAAACGGGTGCTGGACTCCCGGGTGGGCCGGGCTTGGCGCTCCATCCGCGAAGACGACGCGGCGGCCTCCTCCCTGGGAGTGGAGACGGGCAAGTACAAGATGATGAACCTGGCCTACAGCGCTTTCTGGGCGGGGGCGGCCGGATGCGTGTACGTGTTCTTCCAGCGGTTTGTCAGCCCCGACTCCTTTACCCTGGACGAGAGCTTCAACATCCTGGCCATGAACATCATCGGCGGCCAGGGCACCCTGCTGGGTCCCATCGTGGGCGCGGTGGTCATCAATCTGATTACAGAGATGTTCCGCTCCGCCCTCCAGTACCGGATGCTGTTTTATTCCGCGTTGATTATCGTCATGATGTGGCTTCGGCCCCAGGGGCTGGTGGGCGCCATCAACCGCAGTGACCCGGGGGAGAAGGCCGCTCAGAAGGGAAAAGGCAGGGCTGCAGCCCGACAGGGAGGTGCTGACGCATGAGCGGAAATGTGATCCTGGAGGCCAAAGACATCTCCAAGCACTTCGGCGGTCTGAAGGCGGTGAATGGGGTGTCCATGGAGGTGCGCCAGGGGGAGATCCTGGGCGTTATCGGTCCAAACGGCGCGGGCAAGACCACCTTTTTCAACCTGATTACCGCCACTTATAAGCTGACCTCGGGCCAGATCTTTTTTGAGGGAAAGGACATCAGCCACCTGAACGCGGAAAAGGTGGCACGGCTGGGCATCGCCCGCACCTTCCAGAACATCAAGCTGTTCAAGTTCCTGTCCGTGCTGGAAAATGTGAAGGTGGGCTTCCACACCCAAACCGGCACGGGTCTGGTGGACAGCATCCTGCACACCCCACGCTATAAGCGGGACGAGGAGCTGGCCAACCGGGAGGGCATGGCTATCCTGGAGCGGGTGGGGCTCAGCGACCGGGCCGGGCTGATGGCGGGCAACCTGCCCTACGGTCTCCAGCGCCGGCTGGAGATCGCCCGGGCGCTGGCGCTGTCCCCCAAGATCCTGCTGCTGGACGAGCCGGCGGCGGGCATGAACCCCAGCGAGACGGCGGACCTGATGGAGTTCATCCACCAGCTCAACCGAGATGGCATCACCATCGTGGTCATTGAGCACGACATGAAGTTTATGATGAACCTGTGCGACCGCATCGTGGTCATCAACTACGGCGAGAAGCTGGCGGAGGGCGCCCCGGCGGAGGTGACCCGGGACCAGCAGGTCATTGAGGCGTACTTGGGCGCAGGGCTGGCCATCGAGCGCAGGAAGAAGGGGGCGGGGTCATGAGCCATTTTCTGGATGTGAAGGGTCTGGCGGTGCATTACGGCAACGTCAACGCCCTGCGCGGAGTGAGCTTCCATGTGGACCGGGGAGAGATCGTCACTCTCATCGGCTCCAATGGGGCGGGCAAGACTTCCAGTCTTATGGCCATTAGCAATCTGATCCAGGGAAAGCGTACCGGGACGGTGGAGTTCGACGGCGAGGATATCAGCCGCCTTTCGCCCAACAAAATTGTGAAACGGGGCATCTCCCATGTGCCGGAGGGGCGGCATATCTTCCCCAAGCTGACGGTGGAGGAGAACCTGCTGATGGGTACCTTCGGGGCGAAAAAGTACGACAAGGCCCAAACTGCCGCCACGCTGGAGGAAATCTACCAGATGTTCCCCCGTCTGCTGGAGCGCCGCACTCAGCTGGGCGGCACCCTGTCCGGCGGCGAGCAGCAGATGCTGGCCATCGGCCGGGGACTGATGTTCTCCCCCAAGGTGCTGATGCTGGACGAGCCCAGCCTGGGTCTGGCGCCGCTGGTGGTGAAGGAGATTTTTGAACTGATCCTAGACATCCGCGACAAGGGGACCACGGTGCTCCTCATCGAGCAAAACGCCGGCTTAGCCCTCCAGATTGCGGACCGAGGTTATGTGCTGGAAAACGGCAGCATCACCCTCACCGACACTGGGGAGGCGCTGCTGCACAACGAGCTGGTCATCAAGGCCTATCTTGGGATATAGGAGGAAAATCTATGCTGGAAGTCAAAAAAGAGCCGAGAGAGAGGGAAATCGAGGTTATGCGCGCCCTGATCCGGGACCGGGGCAGTTATCTCTACTGCCTGGTGGACGCGGCAAAGCAGGCGGGCGTGGACTGGGAGGGCATTGCCCGGGCGGGGATGACCCAGTTCGGCTGCCTGAAGTACCAGGCTAAGTTTACGCAGGTCAAAGGGCTGGACGATTTTCTGGAGACCTACCTCACCCCGGAGACCAAAAAGATCTTTGACAGCGACCTCATTGAGCGGGATGAGAACCACGCCGTTATCAAGGCGGGCTACTGCCCGCTGATGCACGCCTGGATGGAGTGCGGCGGGAACGATGCCGAGATAGCCAAACTGTGCGACATTGCCATGGATTCCGACCGGACCCAGGTCAATTCCATCCCTGCCCTGCACTTTTCCCTGCGCAGGTCCCTGGCCGAGGGGGATCCTCAGTGCGAGTTCCTGGTGGAGCTGGAAAAAAATAAGGAGGGAGAGGCATGAAGCCGTTTTCTGAGGCAAAGGTGACCATCATCGGCCTGGGCTTTCTGATGGAGTATATTTTTCCTTGCTTCCGCCGGGTCAAGGGGGAGCAGGCGGCGGCGCAGATGAACGCCGTCACCGCGGACGCCGGCGACCTGGAGGGCAAACGCCAGCGTCTGGGCATCCCCGTTCTCCTCAACGATAACGCCAAAGCCCTGCGGGAGCTGGAGCCGGACTGCATCTTTTTTGCCCCGCCTCCCGCGGTGGCCCCAGGGCTGGTGGAGGAATGCCTGAAGCCCTATTTTGCCGAGCTTCGGGCCGCGGGCAGGCCCATCCCGGCCCTGGTGGCCTTCCCGCCCAGTCCGGCGGGGGCCTTTTACCTGGAGCAGCTGGGGGAGGATTTGAAGGTGGTCAACATCATCCCCAATATGATCTCCAGGGTGGGGGACGAGGATGTGGCCAGCGAGGCCTGCCACCTCATCACCTATCCGGCCCGGGACAACTGGACGCAGGAGGAAAAGGCGGAGCTGGGGGCGTTCCTGGCCCCCATGGGCCGCCGGCTGGAGCTGACGCCGGAGCTGACCCTCCATGTGCTGTCCGCCGAAATCGCCACCCATCCCCTCACCGAGCTGGCCGACGTGGCCGCCCGGACGCTTACCGCCCAAGGAATCCCCTGCACCTACCAGCAGGCGGCCAGCTATATGCGGGCCTGGCACCAGCGGGCCCGGAGCTACTCCGCCCCCGGCTCCAACCGCTGCTCTCTGGACGATGTAGCGGACGGCTCGGCGGCGGGGCTGCTGGGGCAGGTGACCGGGAGCTGGTACAGGGGGCTGCACGCCTACCTGACGCAGCAGGGCTTTGCCCCCGAGCGGGCGCAGCGCCTGCTGGACCCCCTATTCGACCTGTACTTCCACGAGGCCCAGCTGGAGAGCCGGGAGACCATTGTGGCCAAGGCCCGGAAGGACGCCACCCCCGGCGGTATGCTGGAGCTGTGCATGGAGCGGTACCACGACGTGGTGGAGCCCAGGCTGGAGGCGCTCTTTGCCGCAGGAAGCGGAGTGGAAGAGGAAGCGGTGGAGGAGATCGGGCGGCTGATGGCGCTGATCACCGGCGCGGTGGTAGAGCGGGGCAAGGGCCTCACCGCCGTAAAGGCCCCTACCTTCGGCCCCAGGCAGCACGCGGTGATGTTTGGTGTACTGGCCAAGGGAATCTTAGAGGCATTTGGAGAGCAGACGGGCGACGAACTGCTGTGGGCCGCGGTGGAGCGGTACGGTGAGGAGCGGGGCCGCCGGATGGCCCTGCGGTGTGAACGGGACGGCGTGGAGCGGGACATGGCGGCTTACTTTGCCTACGGCGAGTGGAGCGCCTCCGGGGGCTTTGAGAAGTCTCCTCTGCTGGACGATCCCTACCGACACTATCATGTGCTCCGGTGCCCTTGGTGTACCGCCTGGGATGAATCGGGGCTGGAGGAGTACGGGCAGTATTACTGCCGTGCGGTGGACCGCGCCATCCTCCGAGGGTTCAACCCCTCCCTCACCTTGGATATGCCCGTCTATCACAGTATGCCGGGTGGGACCCACTGCGACTTTCACTGGAAGGACGCGGCCCGCACGGAGGAGTTTGCCGCACGCCAGCAGGCGCTGGCCCGGGCGGTGGGCACGTCCTGCGTGAAGGATTTCCTCTATCACACCGCCCACCTCTACCAGGCCATGACCTGCTGCGCCAACGCCCGGGACGCGGTCAAGGGCCATGTGGCGGAAAACGCGGCCCGGCGGGCGTTCGCGGCATTGTGTAGCCACCAGGAGCTGCTGCGGGTGCTGGCCCTGTCCGGGGAAGATTTTGAACAGCCGTAAGGAGGCTTTTCCCATGAACGAAAGACAACGGGAATATCTGGACATCCTCCGCCAGGAGCTGATCCCCGCCTTGGGGTGCACGGAGCCCATCGCTATCGCCTATGGGGCCGCCCGGGCAAGGCGGCTGCTGGGGTCCTTCCCAGAGCACATGACGGTTTCCTGCAGCGGCAATATCATCAAAAACGTCAAGGGGGTCATCGTGCCCACCACGGGAGACCTGCGGGGCATCGACACCAGTGCCCTGCTGGGAGCCCTGGCGGGGGACCCGGACCGGGAGATGGAAGTGCTGTCCAGCGTGAAGCCGGAGGATGTGGAGCGGGTGCGCGCCCTGCGGGAGACGGACCTGTGCCGAGTGAAGCCGCTGCTGGGCACGGCCAACCTCCACATCATCGTCGAGGCGGAGGGGAACGGGCACACCGCCCTGGTGGAGATCATTGATGCCCACACCAACGTGGTGCTGGAGCAACGGGACGGCGAGACCGTGTTCCAGCAGGAGCGCTCCGGGGTGCAGCAAGCCCAGTCCCGCCGGCAGGGGATGACCATGGCGGAAATTTACCGCTTCGCCCAGACGGCTCCCCTGGAGGAGCTGAAAGAGGTGCTGCGCCGCCAGGTGGAGTGCAACGTGGTCATCGCGGAGGAGGGCCTTCGGGGTGAGTACGGCGTCCGGGTGGGCAAAACCCTGCTGGCCGACGGGGACGGCTCCGCCCGGCGGAAGGCGGCGGCCTATGCCGCCGCCGGCAGCGACGCGCGGATGAGTGGCTGCGTCCTGCCCGTGGTGGTCAACTCGGGCAGCGGGAACCAGGGTATGACCGTGTCCCTGCCCGTCATCGTCTACGCTCGAGAGATGGGCATGGACGAGGAGCGGCTTTACCGGGCCCTGGCCCTGTCCAACCTGACAGCCATTTACCAGAAGTCCTTCATTGGGGAGCTGTCGGCCTACTGCGGCGTGGTGAGCGCCGCCTGCGGCAGCGCTGCGGGGCTGGCCTATCTGTGCGGGGAAGGGCTGGAGGTCATCTCCAACACCGTCATCAACACCATCGCCAACGTGTCAGGGATGGTGTGCGACGGGGCCAAGCCCTCCTGCGCGGCCAAGATTGCCACTGCCGTGGAGGCGGGCTTCCTGGGGCTGGACATGGCCCGGAACGGCCAGGTGTTCCATGACGGCGAGGGCCTGGTTCAGAAGGACGTGGACGCCACCATTGCCGCCTTTGGCCGCATGGGCCGGGACGGCATGAAGAGCACCGACCAGGAGATTTTGAACATCATGGTGGGACAGTGAGGAGGGGTTATGGAACAGATTCAAGAGCGGGCCAACGCTCTGGCGCCGGAGCTGCTCCGGTTGCGCCGGACCCTCCATCAGTGCCCGGAGCTGGGCTTCGAGCTGCCGCAGACTCGGGCCGTCGTGACGGAGGAGCTGGAACGGATCGGCTGCCGCGATGTGCGCACATACGGCGGCGGGCTGACCGCCTGGCTGGGAAAGCCCGGCCGGACCCTGCTGCTCCGGGCGGACATGGACGCCCTGCCCATGGAGGAGGAGAGCGGTGAGCCTTTCGCCGCCACAAACGGGGCAGCCCACGCCTGCGGCCATGATATGCACACAGCCATGCTGCTGGGCGCGGCCCGGCTGTTGAAGGGGCGGGAGGCGGAGCTGAACGGCCGGGTAGTACTGATGTTTCAGGCCGCGGAGGAGACCGCCTCCGGGGCCAAGGCCATGATCGATGGGGGGATTTTAGAAGGCGTGGACGGGGCCTTCGCCATGCACGTGGCCACCCAGAAGCCGGTGGGGGAGCTGAACTTCACCCACGGGCCAAAAACGGCCTCTTTCGACCGATTTGCCATCCACATCGAGGGGCAGGGCGGCCACGGGGCCTTTCCCCATAAGACCGCCGACCCCGTCAATGCGGCGGTCCATCTGTACCTGGCCCTTCAGGAGCTGGTTAGCCACGAGTGCCCGCCCGATGAGACGGCGGTGCTCACCATTGGGGCCTTCCAGGCGGGGGCGGCGGGAAACGTGATTCCGGCATCGGCACGGCTGGAGGGAACCGCTAGGGCCGCCCGGAGAGAGACCCGAGAACTGCTGCTCCGGCGGCTGGAGGAGTTGGCCCAAGGAATCTGCGCCGCCTTCCGTACCTGGGCGCGGGTGGAGTATCTCTCCCAGGTGCCGCCGCTGTACAACGACCCGGCGCTTGCCGGGCGCATGGCGAAAGCCGCCCGGTCCGTCTTGGGGGCGGGGCGGGTCAATGAAGACGCCCAACGCCTGACCGCCTCGGAGGACTTTGCCCTGGCTTCCGAGCGGGTGCCCACGGTGTATGCCACCATTGGCACAGGTCTGGCCGCGGATGGATATCGGTATGGAAACCACCATCCGGCGGTGAGATATGATGAGGACATCCTGCCCCTAGGCGCGGCGGTGTTCGCGGCCTGTGCGGTGGACTTCTTGAAAACGGAGCCGGGAAGCGGCCAGTCAAAAGCACAACCCAACGCCCGCTGAGCCAATCACGCGCAGTTACAAGCCCTAAAGCGCGGCAATCGAATTTGATTGCTGCGCTTTAGCATGCTCCGAACAGCTGTTTTATTGTCGCTCTTGCACGGGGTGACCCTTCCCCCGGCGATAGATTTGTGCTATAAGGAACAGGACCTGATGAACACTGTTTGTCCGCACATCACTGCTTTACATTCCAGAGTCCATATGATAACCATCAAAAGAAATCATCCATCAAAGGAACACCCATCAAAAGTGTTCCTATTAATCCGTCTAAACAGCTGTCGAGCATTGGTACGCCTTCATTTTCCACCAATCGCACTCCAACCGCCTTGCAGGTATTCCGCAGCAAGGTGCCCATCCATTTACTGCGTACATATACGGCGGCCGGGCGTCCGTATTTCTCCATGTAATTCACGAACATAGTGGGCGCGGCAGCCAGAACGGGCACATCCGGCCCGTCGGTGCTCTGCTCCAGGACAACGCCGGAATCCTTGTCGACCAGAAGTGCCATGTGTATGCCAGTTGGAGGAAACAGCTTGCCCTCCATATAGCACACGCAGAGCATAAACAAATTTTGCAGCGCGGTTGTAAGAAGTTCGGCCTGATCCGCGTTCAAATACCATGGAAATTGCCCCGGAACCATTGAAACTGGGTAAGGAAATCCAGTGCCAGTTTTCCGACGAGCGGTTTTCCGTGTCGCGGGCGAAATTGCTGCTTGCTGCCGATGCTTCGTGCCGATGGCTTCACGCTGATGTTATACCCTGCCTGAGAGGGTGAGGCAAGATGGATTGTGAAAAACAACAATCTGAGGGTTGGCGGGAAGGGCAGGAAAGGAGCAGTTTACCGAAGAAAGACGTTGGCTAAAGGCTTATCGAAAAAATGGGGAGCGCCGAAAAGACCGGTGCTCCCTGAAATTTCGCTGGTATGGGTCAGATATGGGTCGGGCGACAACTGCATTGCAGGCAAGTCACTGGCAGGAGCCCGTGATTCTTCGAATTACTCCGCAGGCGATTTTCGTGCCGGAATTTCCAGACGGCTGGGTGGTAAAGTCGTCGGGATGGTCATGGATAATAACTGTCCTGCCAATCACCTCGTCGATGGAAAAACGATTAGTCAGAAACAGAGAGAGGGCAAACCCGTTGTTCCCGAACAGCGGCGGCAGATCTCCTGCGTGATAAGGATGACCGCAACCGTCGGGATTGTAGTGGGACATGGCGTCTGCAAGCTGATCGCCCATATTGCCGCTGCAATCGGTGCCCTCATGGATATGAAACCCAAAGACCCGCTCCTGGCAGGAAATGTCCGACTGAGGCAGGCCGGTGACCTGGGCGAGGACGATCACTCCCTCATTGGCTTGATACAGCCGCACGGTACCCGATATGCCTGGATGATCTTTGATGCCGATGATGCTGGCTGACGCCTGGGGCCTGCCGCGCAGGATCGAGAGAAGATCAACCATAGAACGGCTGCAGAACGGTGATTTGTTCATAGTAAGCACCCCCTCAAAATCAATACTCTGTACAGCATCATATGCGGGCGGCGGCCGAAGCGTGCAGCTACGCCCTTTTGAGCAGGCATGATTTCGGCCTTTTCGGGCAATCTATTGCCGAGGTGACTTTGATGGATAAGAAAACGGCAAGGATTTCTCAATCAACCCCAGATCAGGAGGAACGTTCTATCCCGCCTGAAATTTACCCGGTCATTGACAACGACCTGGCGCGGGATAACGTTGAGAACGATCTGCCTGCCGCTGATTTAGAGGAGCTTCAATAGGCGGTATGTTATCCCACAAAACCGCAAATCAAAGGCTTGAGGTGATTTGTCATGCATTATTCCGATCTAAACGCCCTGCTGCGCGCCGAGCCGGAGGCAAAGCATTATTTCGACACCCTCCCGGACTACGCCAGGGAGCAGATCAACACCCGGTCAGACAGTGTCAACTCCTTTGCCAGCCTGAAGGACTATGCCCAAAACCTTTTGCGGGGCGACGACTGACAGGGCAGATGAAAACCACCCTCATACAGGGTGGTTTTCATTTTGCCCATTCTTGGACATTTGGCCGCATTTCGCAAAAAGGAGCTTCAGCTCTGTCACGGTCTCCACCGGCTGGGCGCAGGTCCCGTTTTGGCACAGATAGTACCGCGCCCCTCGCTCCGGGATGGGGTAGTCCTTCACAAACGGGGCCAGCGCCGCCAGCATACCGGCGCTATCTGGCGTTTTGACCAGCACGGTCAGTTCCGCGCAGGGCGTTTCTCGGAGAAAGGCTTTCAATTCCTTCGGTACGTCCTGCGCGATTGCCACCAGCTCCGCGGCCGGCCACAGCTCCTCCTCAAGGGTCAGCATGGCAAAGCTGTGTCCGGCGGGATAGTCCCTTGCCGCCCCCGCCAGCCAGGACAGCTGAAGCTTCGCCGCCTCCCGCCAGCGCCCCTCGCCGGTGAGCCTGGACAGCCTGGACAGCACCAGCGCCGCCACGGAGTTGCCCGACGGCATGGCCCCGTCGTAAGCCTCCTTCGTCCGGGTGAGCAGCTGTTCCCCGTCCGAGGCGTAGGGGTAAAAGCCACCCCGCTCCCGATCAAAAAAGAGCTCCAGCAGGCCCTCCGCCAGCTCTACGGCGCAGGCGAGATAGACCGGGTCAAAGGACGCGCCGTACAGCTCCAGCAGCCCGTAGGCGTAAAAGGCGTAGTCGTCCAGCTTGCCGGGATGGGCGGCGTCCCCGTCCCGCCAGCGGGCCAGCAGCCGGCCATCCGGGGCGGTGAGCCTGGAGGCCAGGAACTGCGCCGTCCGGTGGGCGGCGTCCAGATACCGGGGCTCGTCCAGCGCCAGCCCCGCCCGGGCCAGCGCCGCCAAGGCCAGCCCATTCCAGGCCGTGAGCACCTTGTCGTCCCGGTGGAGTACCGTCCGGCCCAGGCGGTAGGTGTATACCCGCTCCCGCAGGGCGGCCATCCCCTCCGGCTCCCGGTCAAAGTCCGCTGTGCCCAGAAGGTTCGGGATGGATTTGCCCTCAAAATTGCCCGACGGGGTAATGCCATACCACCGGCGGAAGCGGTCCCCGTCCTCTCCGCCCAAAACCTGGGCCAGCTCATCCGGAGCCAGGGTGTAGTATTTTCCCTCCACGCCGTCGCTGTCCGCGTCCTGTCCGCAGCAGAAGCCCCCCTGGGGCCCGGACAGCTCCCGCAGCACATAGTCCAGGGTGCGGCGGACGGCCTGCTCGTAGAGGGGGCGACGGGTGTGCTGGAACGCCTCGGTATAGGCCAGGGCCAGCAGGGCGTTGTCGTAGAGCATTTTTTCAAAGTGGGGGACCAGCCAACGCTCATCGGTGGAGTACCGGGAGAACCCACCGCCCACATGATCGAACAGGCCGCCCCGGTACATGGTGTCCAGGGTTTCCAGGGCCATCTCCCGGGCGTGCCCGTCCCCGGTGAGACGGGCGTGGCGCAGCAGAAAGATCAGGTTGTGGGGGGTGGGGAACTTGGGCGCGGGGCCGAACCCGCCCCATCGCTTGTCAAAGCTCCGGGCAAGCTGACCTACGGCCCGTTGGACAAGCTCCCGGCTGGGTGCGCCGGACTGGTCCCGTGCCTCCTGCCGCAGGTGGGCGGTAAGGGCCTCCCCGGCCCTCAGCACCCCCGCCCGGTCCTCCCGCCACAGGCGGTCCGCCTCATTGACCAGATGAAGCAGCCGCTCCTTTGGCAGATAGGTGCCCGCCCAGAAGGGCTTTTGCTCGGGCGTGAGCAAAACGGTGAGGGGCCAGCCCCCTGAGCCGTTCATCGCCACACAGGCGGCCATATACACCGCGTCCACGTCGGGGCGTTCCTCACGGTCCACCTTCACGGGGAGAAACGCGGCGTTGATGGCCCGTGCCACTGCTTCGTCCTCAAAGGACTCGTGGGCCATGACGTGGCACCAGTGGCAGGTGGAGTAGCCAACGCTCAGAAAGACGGGTTTGTCGAAACGCTTTGCCTCCTCAAACACCTCCGGCCCCCAAGGACGCCAGTCCACCGGGTTTGACCCGTGCTGGAGGAGGTAGGGCGAGTGCTCCATACTCAAACGGTTGCTCATTTGTGTTCCTTTCTAAGCCTGAGAAGGCTCGGACTTTATCCTTGATAAGGCAAGTATTTGCTTCCAGCCGGATAAATATTTGTGAGCCGTGGCCCTTTGCCTGTGATGCCCAGCGACTGTCAAGCGCGATGGTCAGCTTTGCTGGAAAGCCCGTCGAAGCGCCTGCGTCCGCTTTTGGACCATTGCTTTTGAGATCTTTTTGCCGGTGAAAAAGTCAAAGCCGTGGAAGGTGCCCCGCACGTCCTCCACCTGCACCTCCACCCCCGCCGCCTCCAGGGCCTTGGCGTAGGCGATCCCCTCGTCATGGAGGCAGTCAAATTCCTCCGCCTCCACATAAGCGGGTGGGAGATTGGAAAAATCACGGGCCAGCAGGGGAGCCGCGTACTGCGGCGTCCCGTGGTCCCCATTCCGCAGATACAGCTCCCACATTTTTTGATTCAGCCTGGCGTTCCACATGGGGCTGTCTGTGTATTTTTGCATGGAGTCCGTCTCCATCCGGGAGTCGGTCACGGGATAGACCAGCAGCTGGAAAGACAGGCGCGGCCCGCCCTCATTCCTGGAGCGCAGGGCGCAGGCGGCGGCCAGCGCGCCCCCGGCGCTGTCCCCGCCCACGGCGATCCGGGCCGGGTCGATCCGTAACTTTGGGGCATTGTCCCACACCCAGCGCAGGGCGGCATAGCAGTCCTCAAACGGCGTGGGGAATGGGGCGATGTCCGCCGTGCGGTAGTGGACGAACACCACCTCGCACCGCGCCCCTTTCGCATACCGGGCGGCATAGCGGTGGATGTATCCCGCGTCCCGCACACAGAATCCTCCGCCATGGAAATAGACCAGACAGGGCGCGGCCCAGTCCAGCCCCGACCGGCGGTAGAGGGTCAGCCGGACAGGTACGCCGTCCTCTGAAAAAATCTGCGTACCCCAGCTTTCTACGCCTTGGGGCGGAGCGGGCAGTGTGAGAGCCATTCGGTCCAGCGCCCGGTTGGCCAGCCTTGCGGTCGTCAGATTCACCGTCCAGCCAGGAACCGCCAGCTTGTTGGCAAAGCGCAGCTCCCGACGCACGGGGTACTTTTGATCCCGATGGATACACCACGCGCCGAACCACGCGCCCGCCGCCAGCGCGGCAATATACTTTTTCTTCATGCAGACCTGCCCCTTTCTGGACATTTCTCCCGTTCCATGATAGCATAGGGGAAACACGGGCGCAAGGAGCGGAAGCGTATGATGGAGTGCTTTTGGTACATATTGGCCTCGGTGCTGGCTGGGGTGGGGACGGGGCTGGTGGGCCTGTCGGCGGCCACGGTGATGGTGCCTGATCGTACTGTGCCCCTCCTTTGCCGGAGAGACGGGGGCCTATCAGGCCACCGCCATCGCCCTGGCCTCGGATATTTTAGGCTCCGCGGTGACCACCGCCACCTACATCCGCCACAAAAACATTGACCTGCGCCGGGGCTGGATCATGCTGGTGTGCATCATCGGGATGTGTACCGTGGGCAGCTTCGCCGCCTGGGGGGCGGGAAACGTGGTGCTGGGGGGCTTCACCCTGCTTTTGACCTTCTGCATCGGCATCCGCTTTCTGGTGAAGCCCAGCACGGAACGGGTCGAAGGGCCGGCAAAAGGCACGGCGCTGGACTGGAAGGGGATCGCCATCTCGCTGTTCTTCGGGCTGACCATCGGCTTTGGGACAGGCTTCGTTGGTTCCGGCGGCGGCATGATGATGCTGGTGGTGTTCACCGCCTTCCTGGGCATGGAGCTGAAGGCCGCCGTGGGCACCAGCACCTTTATCATGACCTTCACCGCCCTCATCGCCTCGGTGAGCCACATCCTTATCCACCCCGCCATCCTGCTGGAGCGGTGGCCCGTGCTGCTCTTGTGTATGACCGTGGCCACGGCGGCGTCCCTGGCCTCCGCCCGGTTCGCCAACCGGGTGGACAGCCGCACCGTGGGGCTGGTGACCGGCGTGGTGCTCACCCTGCTGGGGGCGGCGCTCATCCTGCTCCACTACTGGGAACACATTAAAGCCGTGCCGCTGCTGTACGGCGTGCTTGGCTGTACGCTGGAATTTTTGGAGTACATTATCCCAGCCGCCGTCATTCTGCTCTGCCTGCACCACTTTTTCAAGATCCCGTCCCACGTGTTCCGCAAGCTGCTGCATCTGGCGGCGTTCACCTGCCTGGTGGAGATGATGTGGGCGGCGGAGGAGTGGTACCAGGCGTCCCTCACGGCCCTGCTGTTCGCGGCGGCGGTGTACCCCATCCTGTGCGCACTGGAGGGACAGCCCTGGTTTGGCGGGCTTTTCGTCCAGAAAGGGCCTGGGGAAGTCAAAAAGAGCCTGCTTCTGCTGTTTGTCATGGATGCGGCGCTGGTGGCGGTGTGCTGGGGCGGGTTCGGCCTGCCCTGGATGGCGGCGGCTTCCATCCTCATGTGGGGGACTGGGGACGGCGCGGCGGCGCTGGCGGGGCACCGCTTCGGGAAGCACCATGTGAAGCTGCCCCTGGCCGACCCAAAGAAAACCTGGGAGGGCTCTGCAGCCATGCTGGCCGTGTCCACGGCGGTGGGGACGGTGACCATGCTGATCCTGACGGCCATGCCCTGGTATCACTGCATACTCTTGTCGCTGGCCGCGTCTATTTTCGGCGCGTATACCGAGCTGATTTCCAAAAATGGTTATGACACGGTGACGGTGCCGGTGGTGAATGCGTCGGTGCTGCTGGCACTCCATTTTGCTTTTGCCGGATAATGGAAGGCCCCTCCTTGCCAGGTAATCCGCCAGAGAGTGGGGCACTCCATGCCACACTGCGATATTGGGCGTGATATCAAAGAGAATATGATCTCCGGAAAACAGAAGCTGTTCCTTTGGAAGATAGAGCACCATATGCCCCGGCGTATGACCGGGAGTGTGAATACACCGTATCTCAAAATTCCCAGGAAAATCCAAAGCCGGATCATGGGGATCGAGACTGACATCACCCGCTGGCAGCAGCGGCAGAACGACAAAAACAATTTCACCGCCACCATTCCCTACGACCTGGAACAGCTTCGGGGGGAGGCCAAGGAATTTTTGGCCAACCTCACCGAGCGGGACCAGCACATGATGTTTGCCGTGGTGACGTTGGTACACGTTGCGGACACCCTGGAGCAGCTTGACGCGGACACTGACGCCCTCCTTTCCATCGGACGGGAGCACCTTTGCCAATTCTCCATCCTGCGCTACCAGCAGGAGGACGGGTTGAACACCGTCCTGCCCTACGGCCTGCGCCGTGTGAAAGCCATGCGTACCCTGACCACCGAGAGCACCGCCGTCCTTATGCCCTTCCGCCTCCAGGAGATACAAGACCCCGGCGGCCTGTCCTATGGGGTGAACGCCATCAGTAAGAACCTGCTGATCTGTGACCGCAAGCGGCTGATTTCCCCCCATGCTTTCTATCTGGGTGTGTCCGGCTCCGGCAAGTCTATGGCTATGAAGTCCACGATCCAGAACGTGGCCCTCGCCACCGGGGACGATATTATCATCATAGACGCCGAGCGCGAATACGGGCCTCTATGCGGCCACGCAGAACATTGAGGAATGTCTGAAATCCGAGACGGCCCGGCTCATGCTGGCAAACTCCGAATTTCTGCTGCTGTTCAACCAGGCGGCCACCGACCGGGCTGAGCTTGCCAAACTGCTGCATATCTCCGACACACAGATGGGTTACATCACCAACGCCGAGGCGGGCCACGGTGGTCAAAGTAAGCTCTTTCCCATTCGGGCAGCGAAAGCAATCGTTGTCCCGGTCATACTGAAGGTGTTCCCTGCGGAACTCTACGCTTGGGTGGGAATCGCTCTCCATGGGACGGACAAAAAAGGATACTCCATGCCGAGAAGAAGGACGGCGTTACTACCCAGTACATCACGATCTATTACAACTGTATCGGTGCATTTACTGTCCCTGGCCGCAGGAATATCCCAAACGTGGAAATCAAAATGGGGACGAGAAAGGGAGTAGCCGTCAGCTACTCCCCGGAGCGGATCGCTTGATATGGTTTTGGACAATAAAAATGCGGAGTGCCCTTCGTGGGAAACTCAAATCCCATAAGGACACTCCGCTTCAATAAATTGCGCTCCTGCGCAGTTGATAAGATCTGCAGCCTCCGTCAGCCCCCTGCCCCAAAGAGCCGGGCCGCTGCGCCCATCCGCTCCGCGATGGGCACGCCGAAGGGACAGCGGTGCTCACAGGCCCGGCAGCCGATGCACTCATCCGCCCGGTGCCTCAGGGCCTGGTAGTGGGCACGCACCGTGGCGGGCACCTCAGGCTGCATGGACGCCAGGTCGTAATATTTGTTCACCATGGCGATGTCGATGTCCACCCGGCAGGGCCGGCAGTGGCCGCAATAAGTACACTCCCCCTGGCCGAAGGTGTGCTTGGGGGCACTGGCCAGAACGCTGGCGTAGTCCTTGTCCCGCTCGGAGGCGGTCTCGTAGCCTACAGCCTGCTCCACGTGCTCCGGGGTGTCGTACCCCGCCAGCACGGAGGCCACGGCGGGCCGGTTGAGGCAGTAGTGGATGCACTGTACCGGGGTGAGTGCCACCCCGAAGGGGGAGCGTTTCTCGTCAAACAGCCGCCCTCCGGCGTAGGGCTTCATCACCGTCAGCCCTACGTCGTGCTGTTCGCACAGCTTGTACAGCTCCGCCCGCTGGGGGTCGATGCCCCCCAGGCCCGCCTGGTACTCGTCGGCAAAGTAGTTGTCGATGTTGTCCGTGGGCGGCAGCAGGTCGAAGGCCGGGTTCACGCTGAACAGCAGCATCTCCACCAGCCCGCTCTCTACCGCCCGTTTCGCCATGACGGGATTGTGGGTGCTCATGCCGATGTGCCGGATTTTTCCGCCAGCCCTCAGTTCCTTCACGTAGTCTAGGTAGGGGCCGCTCATGGCGGCGGCCCAGTCGCTCTCTGTGTCCACGAAGTGGATCATGCCCAGATCGATGTAATCGGTTTGGAGCCGGACCAGCAGATCCTCAAAGGCCACCCGGCACTTGTCCACGTCCCGGGTGCGGACGTACTGCCCGTCCTGCCAGGTGGAGCCGACGTGGCCCTGGATATACCAGCGTTCCCGCCGCCCGGCCAGGGCCAGGCCCAGGCTGTCGCGCACCTCCGGGTTGGACATCCAGCAGTCCAGGATGTTGATCCCCAGCTCCTCCGCCCGGTTCACCACCGCCGCGCATTCTTCAGCGGTATGGCGCTCCATCCACTCACCGCCGAAGCCAATCTCGCTGACCATCAGGTCTGTTTTTCCCAATCTGCGGTAATTCATGGTTCCAACCCCTTCCTCGGTTATTTTTTGTGCTTAGCGCGGAGGCCTATTCCGCCTCCCGGAAGCCCATCAGCGCAAGGTCCTCCTCCCACTTGGATCATGAAAAAAGCTCCTTTATTATAACATGGCAGAGCTTTTTCGTCTATTCAAAAAAATCATCAAGGGCAAGTGGGTCCGATTTTTCAGCCACGTCATCTCGCTCTCGGTCAAGCGACGGGTTGGCAGGTTTTCTGACATTCATAGGCTTCTTCCTTTCCGACGCTGTGCGCCTGATCGTGTGTCAAAACAACGGGTACAACAAGGGCTTGTCTGCTCGAATCCAGTAGTACACGCAGCCTTTAAAACACCCCTCCTAAGAATCTGGGCGAGAAAAATCAAGATAAAGGCTGTCTACTTTATGAATCCAGAGCATTATAATTTTCATCTGATACAGATTCCAGCCACTCGGTGGAACACCCCTCACCGGGTGCCTCAAAAGCGATGTGGCTGAACCAGCTGTCCTTGGCGGCGCCATGCCAGTGCTTTACCCCGGCGGGGATGTAGACCACATCCCCGGGATGGAGCTCCCTGGCGTCCTGGTCCCACTCTTGATACCAGCCCCGACCATCAGTGCAGAGCAGGATTTGTCCGCCGCCCTGAGATGCGTGGTGGATGTGCCAGTTGTTGCGGCAGGCCGGTTCAAAGGTCACGTTAGCCAGGAAAATAGTCTCCTTGGGATCAGTGAGGGGGTTCAGATAGCTCTGACCGGTGAAATACTGGGCATAGGCGTCGTTAGGCTGGCCCAGGCCGAACATTCCGCCATTCACGCCTGGGTCAGCCCTATAGACCTCCACTGCCATGCGGAAAGCGGCCCAGGCGTTGGGCCAACCGGCATAAAAGGCCACATGGGTCAAGATCTCGGCCATCTCCATCTTGGTCACGCCGTTCTTTTTTGCGGTTTGCAAATGGTATTGGAAGGAACTATCCACCAGCCCCTTGCTTACCAGCACGGTGACAGTGAGGATAGAGCGCAGCTTGAGGGACAGGCCCTCCCGGTTCCACACCTCGCCAAAGAGAACGTCGTCATTGAGCTGGGCAAACTTGGGGGCGAAATTCCCCAACTGGTCACGGCCCGCTGTCTGCGTTACCATAAAAATTACCTCCGCTTTATTTTGAAATAGATGTGGGAATGTTGTTTTTCTCCAACCATGCGGTCACATCGTCCGGCATTCCAGAACCGCCGGAGTAGTTGACGGCCAGTCCCTCGCCCAGCACAGCGTCAGGCGCCAGCTTTGTGATCGCCGTCAGGCTTTGCCCGAACCGCCCGCCGCCGTGGCTGCAAAACGGGACAATGGTCTTGCCGGTAAAATCGTACTCCTCTAGAAAGGACGCCACCGGCATAGGGATGGATGCCCACCAGTTGGGGTAGCCCAGGAGGATTGTGTCATATTGGTCCATATCCTCCACATGGGTGGACAGCTCCGGACGGTCCTGGCTGTTTTGGGCCTTCTGTGCCTGTTCCAGAACCGTGTTATAGTCGGTGGAGTAGGGAGTCGCCATTTCGATTTCAAACAGCTCGGCTCCGGTCTGACGCTGGATCTCCTGGGCAATTCCTCTGGTATTGCCGCCCCAGGAATAATAGGCAATCAGGACATTGCTGCCGCTCTGCCCGTTGGACTGTGCAGAGGAGGATTCCACATTCCCGCTGCCAATTCCCGCGTTGCGCACCAGCCGCAGGCCGATGTTGAAGCTCGCGCTGTCTGGAGGAAGGGTGGCCCGATAAGCGGAGCGGAGGTTTTTGGCGAAGTCATTCCAGCCGCCGCCCCGGTACACCCGGCGGGTGCCGCTGGCGGGGCCGGTGGAATCAGTCTGCTCCCCGGTTTCGTAGGGACCATACCAATCCCATACCCATTCGCCTACGTTGCCGTGCATATCGTATAGTCCCCAGGCATTGGGCTGGAAGCTGCCCACCGACACGGTGGACTCTCGGTAAACACCGGGCTTGGTTTCCAGGTTGCCTTGGGTGAAATAGTTGTCCTCAATGAGATAGGGATAATGGCCCCAATAGTTGGCCTCCTCCGCGCTGATGGAGGTCTCCGTGTTGAAGGGCGTATCCGTTCCGGCGCGGCAGGCGTACTCCCATTCCGCTTCCGTGGGCAACCGGTAGCCGTTGGCGCTTCGGTCCCAGGAGGCATTTTGTCCATCCACTGTATAGGCCGGGGTCAAGCCCTCTTGGGTGCTGCGGGTGTTGCAGTAGCGGATCGCGTCCATCCAGGAGACATTCTCCACCGGCAGATCATCGCCAGAGAAGTTGCTGGGGTTACCGCCCATGACCGCCTGATAGTCCGCCTGGGTCACCTCGTACTGGCAGATGTAAAAGCCGCTGAGTGTGACAGTATGGGCGGTTTCATCCCCCGAGCGCCATGGTTCCGATTCCGGGCTGCCCATCTGGAAAGTCCCGCCGCTGATCAACGCAAAATCCTCTGGCGGCGCGATCTCAGGGGATGTGCTGTCTGCTGGGACAGTGACGGTCTGGTTCGCTTCAGCGGGAGCGGAGGGCTTCTCTTGTTCACTGTTTCCGCATCCTGCCAGCGCAAGTGCCAGCAGAAGGGTAATCAATAAGGTAAAATTTCGTTTCATGGTGTTTTCCAACTCCTGTTTTGGACGAAAAGGTCCCACCCCAGCTGGGATGGGGCCTTTTCACAGTCCAATATTCAGGCCGCGGGGGCCAGGGCCAGCCCAAGGCCGTTCACCCAAGTCTCCACCGCGGAGCGGTCGGCGCTGCCGCTGAACCGCTGACCATCCAGCCATGTAGCATTGCCGGCGAGGCTATGGAGGTTCGTGGCGCTGGAACCGATGGGGCTGCTGCCGGAGGTGCAGAAGGGTACGATGGTCTTGCCGTCGAGGTCATAGCTCTCCAGGAAGGTGCTGATGATCTTCGGAGCCTGCCCCCACCAGATGGGGTAGCCAAGGAAAATCACATCATACTGCTCCATGTTGTCCACGCTGCCGGAGATAGCGGGGCGGGCGGAGGGATCGTTCTGCTCCCGATTTGCGCGGCAGTCGGTGTTGTAGTTCAAGTCCGCGCTGGTATAGGGCGTCTCCGGCACGATTTTGTAGAGGTCAGCGTCCAGAATGGCGTCCAAGTGGTTTGCGATGCCCTTGGTGTTGTTGGTGGCGGAGAAGTAGGCGATCAGCACCTTCGAGCCATCACCGGGCTCAGGTTTGGGCTCGGGCTGAATATTCTGGACAAAATTCATCAGCGCGGAGGCGATTTGGTGGCGGGCCGCGTCGCCGCGCGGGTCGAATACACCATCGGACACCAGGGCAACGACAGCCTTCTCAGCCGCCCAATCCACGGCGGTGGAAGCGCAGGCGGCGATGTCCGCCTCATCGGTAAAATCGTTCCCACGCTCGGCAGAGGGCTCCCCGGCATAGCGCCAGAGGATGGTGGTCATGTCCTGGCGGGTTACGGGGTCCTCCGTACCGAAGAAGCCATCACCGTATCCCTCCATAATCTTCTCGGAGGCCGCCCAGCGCACCGCCTCGGTATACCACTGGCCCTCGTCCACATCGGAAAAGCGCATGAGGTAGTTCACCACGGGCCTGCCCTCCATGCGCCACAAAACCGTGGCCAGGGCGGCGCGGGTGAGGGTGCCGTCCGGGTCGAAGCGTCCGCCGCCCACACCGTCCATCAACTCGCGTTCCCGGCACCAGACCACCGCTCCGGCATATGGGGTGCCAGCGTCCACATCGGTATAGCCGGTGTCGTCCACAGCGGCGAAGGCCGGGACAGTCAGGGCCAGTGCCAGAACCAGGGTCAGGAACATCGTACCAAATTGTTTCAGGTTTTTCATTGTTGTTGTCTCCTTTTGCATGATTTGAGGGCGTAACCAGCACGACCGCTTGGGAGTCCAGCAGCTTCCCCTTTGTGGGGGCTTCCAGTAATAATGGTAATCTTCATCTTGTTTTCCTCACCTTATTTTTTTGAGTATCTTCGATGCGAAATGGGATAGGAAGATAAACGTCCCCATGATTGCCAAGTAATCCAGATAGAACAGGATTTTTGATTCGTTGAAATCCAAAAAGACGAATTCTGCCCGCAGAAACAGATAGGTTGCCAAATCACGCTTGACCACCGCCGCAACTCCATAGACGGCGACCATCGCGGCGATGACCGCAGGTATTGGGAAAACGGGCCTGCCCGCAAGCCGCGCCTTTCCCGCTTTTCGGACCATCCCGGTCAGCGTTCCCCAGTGTAGTCCCAGGTGCGCCGCCATCAGGAGGAATCCCCAATAGGACGCGGCCATATGCAGCTTCCGGGCAAAGGCCATGGGCCCCCGGATTTGGAGAAACGCGAACACTTTGCTGGAGAGGATCACGCCGCTGACCACTAGGCCCAGCATCGCCGCCAGAGTGAGCAGGTCAATCACTGCCAGCAGGGTGCGGGCCGCGGTGTACCGGCCCTTGCATATCCCCGCCCACCAGCTCCAATTGAGAACATGGTGGAGGATGAATAGGGCGAACATCCCCGCGCCCACCCATTCATGGGCGGTGTCGCCCCACAGGTGATAACCCATCAGGAACAGCAGCCCCAGGGTCATGGCGGCGTCCACGCAGATTTTTACTACTTGTTTTGACCTCATAGGATTAGACCTTCAGATCCAGGCTGTCCACCCAGGACTGCACCTCAGAGACGGAGGCCCCGCCGCTGAACCGCCGGCCCTCCAGCCACTCCGCGGCACCGGTCAGATCCTGCAATTTTGTGGCGCTGGACCCCATGGGGCTGCTGGCGGAGGTGCAGAAGGGCGCAATGGTTTTTCCGCTTAAATCATAACTCTCCAGGAAGGTATTGATGATCCTGGGGGCTTCGCCCCACCAGATGGGGTAGCCCAAGAAGATCACATCGTACTGCTCCATGCTGTCCACGCCGCCGGAAATGGCGGGGCGGGCATCCGGGTCGTTCATCTCCCGGCTGGAGCGGCTGGAGGAATCGTTGTAATTCAGATCGTCGGAGGTGTAGGGTGTCTCCGGCACAATTTCATAGAGATCAGCGCCCAGAATGGACTCTAAATGGTTTGCAACGCCCTCTGTGTTGTTGGTGGCGGAGAAATAGGCGATTAAAATTTTCTTCCCATTGTCCTTCGGTTCACTGGACGGCTCCTCCTGCGGCGGGGTGGACGCCGCCTCCATCGGAACGGTGGGGACAGATGTGCCGGGAGCAGGTGTGTTGGAGGGGATGGAGTTGCTCTCCCCGCCGCAGGACGAGAGGAGGAGTGCCAGACCAAGGGCCAGCGCGCTCATCATCAGACAAAATTTTTTCATCGCGCAGGTCCCCCTTATCATGACAAGCCGCCGGCCCAGGCCGCGAGGGCCTCTTTGGTCTGCCGCCCGTTCAGCAGTTTTCCCTCCCGGATGACCGCGCCGGGGGCGCTGGTCGCCAGATCGGAGGCTGTCTTACCAAATCCGCTGCCGCCGGAGGTGGCAAACAGGATGATGGTCTTGCCAGTGAAGTCATAGCTCTCCAGGAAGGTGTTGATAATGGTGGGGGCGGTGTACCACCAGATGGGGAAGCCCAGGAAGATGGTGTCGCAGTCCGCCACAGGGGCGTCCCGGTCGGCCAGCGGGGGACGGAAGGACTTGTCATTCATCTCCACGCTGCTGCGGGATCGCTTGTTGGTCCAGTCCAGGTCGGCGCGGGTGTAGGGCACCTGGGGCTTGATCTCGTAGAGGCCGGCGCCCGCCGCCTCAGCCAGTGTTTTTGCCACGGCGGCGGTGGTGCCGCTGGCGGAAAAGTACGCTACTAATTTTTTGCTCATAATGGATTCCTCCTGCGATTATTTGATTTCCCAATGAAACCTCTTGCCTTGAATTTGCGTCATGACTGGTTTCCGGCTAAAAGCTGTTTTGTGCAGGCGTATACCATTCCATAGATGGACATATATACAAAATCAGTTCCCGCCTTTTCCATGGCTTCTTTCTGCTTGTCAGTAACAGCCGTATATGGATAAACGCCATATACGAATGGCAGAAACGCGTACAAAAACTGCTGCCGGCTGGCTGGTCCCATCTGTGGGCAGAATTTTCTCAGCAAGCGTTCCAACGCCCGAATCGAATTTCCATATGCTGTTTTAAACTCTACAAGGCGCTCGATCCGGCTGTTTTCCTCCAGATCATAATGGTTCATGGTCATCAGCTTCAACAGCAGGGCGCGCCTTTCCAATGACCGAGCCAATTCCTGGGCCAGCGCGTCATTTGTCATAACCTCATGCGTTTCGGCGATCTTGTCCAAGTCCACGATCCATTTTTCATACTCCTGCTGTAGCAGGGCTAAAAAGATTTCCTCCTTGGTCTGAAAGTAGTTGTAGATAGATGTACGGGTAAAGGACGTGGCGGCTCCAATCTCCTTGATCGTAATCTCTTTGAAACTCATCGTTTCGTATAAGGACGCGCAGGCATGAATGATCTCTTCCTTTCGCGCGTTCGTCAATTCTGCCGATCCCTTTGGCATATATATCCCCTCCGTTTCTGACGCTGTGTCAGGAAGCCATTATAACAGCTTCCTGACACAGTGTCAATACATTTCTTAAAAATGATCCGACTTTTGTACCCCACCTTTGCAAAAGTGTGCCCCAATGGTTTTGCAGACGGCAGATGTGCTGAACAGTTAGCACTTGCAAGAGTTACTCTTTCTTTTTCATTCTATTCTCCATCCTCAAATAAACTGTACCAATAAGATTGGACACATCGGGTTTTAGATGGTGTCGTCAATAAGAATGTGATATAATAGTCCTCAACGAAAAGGGAGGAGAGAAAAAATGGCGGGAGAACA
>ERZ808040.763-NODE-763-length-25385-cov-4.182511_pt1 | contig 25385 bp, 17 predicted proteins | sample MGYA00380191_ERZ808040 | MGnify/ENA primary metagenome ERZ808040 (study PRJEB31490, sample SAMN06133395) | mouse gut metagenome | isolation source: J6 | host: mice | place: China: Chengdu | collected 2015-05 ...
TTTATCATATAGATTAAAAATAATGGCACTGGATAGTAAAACAAGTGCAATTATAATAGCAGAAAAAATACGGATGGCAGAAACAGCCGTTAGTACATAGTAAAAAAGAAGGTTTAATACGAACCATAGGATTCCCCAAGCAATTAAAAATAATAGGCATTTTCTTTTTTGGTTCAATAAAAATAAAGAAAAATATCCATATCCAAGAAATAAATGAAAAAAATTAATAATCAGGAAGAGAAGAATTTCTTCAGCGTACATGCTTACTCTCCCTTCTTGAAATAGTGCCAAAACTCATTCCTAAGCCGCGGACGGTTTTTCTCGCTAATACTTAGTATTGTCCCATCTGTAAGGGACAGGCGTTCATATTGAAAAGATTCTACATTATCAATATTTACCAGATATGCCTTGTGTATTCGTACAAACCGAAAATCCTTTAGGTTTTCTTCAATATGGTTTAGTTTGTCATAAAATTCATAGGAATGTTGAAGAGTATGGAGAAGTACTTTCCTCCCAGAGCTTTCAAAATAGAGAATGTCCTTACAGAGAATTTTAGTAATGTTTTTCCCAGATCGAAAGCAAAAATAGTTGTTTTGCATGGCAGAAATCCGTTTTTGTGCCAGAAGAAATACAGAAAGAAAATCTTTATAACCTACTGGTTTTTTTAAAAAACGGAATGGTTCTGCTTCAAAAAGTTGGCGTAAATATTCTTCATGGCTAGAAATATAGACAATTAATACATGGTAATCTTTTTCTCTTATTAACTTTGCTGTCTCAATTCCATCCATGCCATTCATTTCAATATCAAGAAAAATAAGATCAAAATGGTTTATTTCCTGATATTCTTGTACTAGGGATTTTCCTGATAAGAATATGGAAACTTCTAATTCTAAATGTTGTTCTTTTGCAATTTGATCCAAAAATGTCTGTGTAGTACCAGTAAAAGCAATATCATCATCACAGACAGCTATTTTAATCATATAGATTTTCGTGTCCCTTCTAAAAGTTGTAAAAGATTATTTTTACTATATAGTATACGAGAAAGATACAGAATTATCAAGTAAATTGAGTATGAAATATAGGGTTCTTAAGTATGAAATATGGGATTCCTTTCGTCCAAGAATTCAAATTATCTTGTTTTATTTGGCTTTTGGTGTTATTATGGAGGATAGGATACTCTGAATAGCCATAGAATAGGCAGAATGGAGGTCGATATGAAAAAGAAAATCAAACTAAAAGGGCAGCTTAAGGCATATTTACTTTGGCCGATCTGGCTGACCGTGTTGTTATTAATTGTTACATTAGTTATATTTAATATTAATATAGAATCTGCAATTGTTATGGGTGGCATTACTATACTTTATTTTACAATTTCTATGGTCTTGTATTTAAGGAATAGGCAGGGGATTTTAAATGAAATGGTATCTTTTGCTACAGAATATGCACAGGTGCAGAAACAATTCTTGTATCATTTGGAGCTTCCATATGGGCTTTTAGATGAACAAGGCAGGATTTTATGGGCAAATGAGAAGTTGATAGAAGTACTTTTACGTACAAAATATAAGAAAAAAATGATTACTTCTTTTTTTCCAGAAATAAAGAAGTCTTTTTTTCAATCAGAGGAAGAAGAATTAACAACAGAAGCAATTTATGATGAAAAAAACTTTCGGCTGGTAATGCAAAAAATCGCAATGAATGATATTGTGGCAGATGGCACTTTAGTGGAATATCCAGAAGAAGGCGTGTACCTTATTGCTTTTTATATGGTAGATGAAACTACCATTAAGTACTATATGCAGGAAAATGAAGACCAGAGGTTAATTTCTGGCTTGATTTATATTGATAATTATGATGAAGCGCTGGATAGTGTAGAAAATGTAAGGCGTTCTCTGTTAATTGCACTGATTGACCGGAAAATTAATAAGTATATCAGTGATATGGATGGAATTGTTAGGAAAATTGAAAAGGATAAGTATTTTATTGCTTTCCAAAACAGGTATTTAAGAGGGTTAAGGGAGAACCGGTTTTCTATTTTAGATGAGGTAAAGAATGTAAATATTGGAAATGAAATGGCAGTCACCCTTAGTATAGGGCTTGGGGTGAATGCTAGTGGGTATGCAGAAGCTTGTGAATATGCCCGTATTGCTATGGATTTGGCTTTAGGCAGGGGCGGCGACCAGGCAGTTATTAAAGATGGAGAAAGTATTTATTATTATGGGGGGAAATCAAAATCAGTAGAGAAAAATACCCGTGTAAAGGCAAGGGTAAAAGCACATGCTTTGAGGGAGCTTTTTGAAAATAATGATAAAGTTTTGGTAATGGGGCATAAGATAGGAGATGCGGATTCCTTTGGTTCTGCTATTGGCATTTACCGGGCAGCAAAATCTATGGCAAAGAAAAGCCATATTGTGGCAAATGTAATTACTGCTTCGGTAAAGCCTATGATCGATGGTTTTATGAATAACCCAGACTATGATAAGGATATGTTTATTGGGATTAATGAGGCGATTGAGCGTGTAGACGAAAATACAGTAGTGGTGGTAGTAGATGTAAACCGCCCAAGTTATACGGAATGTGAAGATTTGCTCCGAATAGCAAAAACAATTGTGGTAATTGACCATCACAGGCAGAGCAGCGAAGTAATTGATAATGCAGTGCTTTCTTATGTAGAGCCATATGCTTCTTCGGCAAGTGAAATGGTAGCAGAGATTTTACAATATATTGGGGATAATATTAAAGTAAAGCCAATAGAGGCGGATGCACTTTATGCAGGAATTGTAATAGATACACAGAATTTTGTAAATAAAACAGGGGTACGTACATTTGAGGCAGCAGCATTTTTACGTAGGAATGGGGCAGATGTTGTTAGGGTAAGGAAAATGTTTAGGGATAATATGCAGGATCATATGGCAAAAGCAGAAGCAGTCCATCATGCAGAACTGTTTGAAGAGGTATTTGCTATTTCCATTAGCCCAGCAGCAGGGTTAGCAAGCCCAACTATAGTAGCAGCCCAGGCAGCAAATGATTTATTGAGTATTACTGGGATTAAAGCCTCTTTTGTTTTAACAGATTATAATAATAAAATATATATTAGTGCCCGTTCCATTGATGAAGTAAATGTCCAGCTTATTATGGAGCAAATGGGCGGAGGGGGCCATATGAGCATTGCTGGCGCACAGCTTGAAAATGTAACATTAGAAGATGCAAAAGAACAGCTTAAAGCAACAATAAAACGTATGTTAGAGGAAGGAGATATTTGAAAATGGAAGTGATATTATTAGAAGATGTAAAGTCATTAGGAAAAAAAGGGCAGATTGTAAAGGTAAATGACGGGTATGCAAGAAATTATGTTTTGCCAAAGAAACTTGGCATAGAGGCAACTGCAAAGAATAAGAATGATTTAAAGCTACAACAGGCAAATGAAGTAAAAAAACAACAAGAATTATTAGAGGAGGCAAAAGCTTTAAAAGTAAAGATTGAAGAAAAACCAGTAACAGTTTCTATTAAGGCAGGAGAAGGAGGAAGGACATTTGGTTCCGTATCAACAAAGGAAATTGCAGCGGCAGCAGTAGCCCAGCTTGGTTTTGAGATAGATAAAAAGAAAATGCAGCTTACTGACCCAATAAAGGCACTTGGGAATTATATTGTCCCAGTAAAGCTGCATAAAGAAGTGACAGCAGAGCTTACCGTAAAAGTAATGGAAGGAAAGTAAAGGAGGATTCACATATGGATGAAGCCCTAATTAAAAGGGTATTACCCCATAGTATAGAGGCAGAGCAATCCGTAGTGGGTTCCATGTTAATGGATAAAGAGGCAGTCCTTATAGCTTCTGAATTACTGCTTCCTGAAGATTTTTATGGAAAACAGTATGGAGTTATGTTTGAAGCCATTGTGGAACTGTATAATGAAGGAAAACCAGTAGATATGATTACGCTCCAGGAGAGGCTCCGGGAAAAGGATGTGCCCATGGAGATTTCTGGTGTAGAGTTTATCCGTGATTTAATTAATGCTGTACCTACTTCAATCCATATTAAGCATTATGCAGACATTGTACGGGAAAAATCTATATTGCGTAGGATTATTAAGGTAAATGAAGAAATTGAAAGTATGTGTTATTTGGGCAAGGAGAAACTGGAAGTGATTCTTGGCGAAACTGAGAAAAGAATATTCCATTTGCTCCAAAGCCGGAATACAGGGGATTTTATCCCAATCCGGGATATTGTGCTCCAAACCTTAGAGAAGATTGAGCTTGCTTCAAAAACAAAGGGAAATGTAACAGGGATTGCTACTGGTTTTTATGATTTGGACTATATGACAGCAGGGTTACAGCCTTCTGATTTTATATTAATCGGTGCTAGGCCATCTATGGGCAAGACAGCATTGGTGTTAAATTTAGCAGATTATATTGCAATTCGGAACCAGATTCCAACAGTAATATTTAGCTTGGAAATGTCAAGGGAACAGTTAATGAACCGTATGTTTGCAATGGAAGCAAGAGTAGATTCCCAAAATATTAGGACAGGGGATTTAAGTGATAGTGACTGGGAGAAATTAATAGAAAGCGCGGGAATTATTGGAAAGTCAAAACTAATTATTGATGATACCCCTGGTATTTCTATTGGAGAATTGCGGTCAAAGTGTAGGAAATATAAGTTGGAACATAACTTAAGCCTGGTGATTATTGATTATTTGCAATTAATGACCGGAAATGGAAGGACGGATAGTAGGCAGCAAGAGATTTCAGAAATTTCACGTTCATTAAAGGCATTGGCAAGGGAAATAAAGGCACCAGTTATTGCATTGTCCCAAGTAAACCGTGCTTGTGAGGCAAGGCCTGACCATAGGCCAATGATGTCAGATTTGCGTGAGTCTGGTTCTATTGAGCAGGATGCAGATGTGGTTATGTTTTTATATAGGGATGAGTATTATAATAAAGATTCAGATAGAAAAGGAATTGCAGAAATTATTATTGCAAAACAGAGGAATGGGGCAATTGGGACGGTGAATCTGGCTTGGTTGCCTAATTTAACGAAATTTGCTAATTTGGAGAGGTGAGGAAGAAGAGAGGGGAACGCCCAAAGAAATATCTGGCATCTTCTGCTTGAACTTCGAAAACTGGCGGATTCTAAGTGTTCTGCTTGTGGTGGTTCGCGGTTTGCGCAACCAGAGCCTATGCGGCGTCCTGCCGCAGAGGCTCTTGGAACGGACATCCTGTCCGTTCGTTGCTGGGCTTTGGCAGAACACTAAGAATCTGCCGTTTTCTTCGTAGGCGCAGAATCTGCCAGATATTTCTTTGGGCTGGTTGTTGGCTACTCTTCTTTGGGAGATGGGAAGAAGTATTGGTTGAAGGTTAGGTGGGTGGGGTGGTAGTAGTGGTATTAGGTTGGGTTGGATTGGTAGTGGGGGGATTTTGGGGTGGCGGGGTTAGGTCGGTTAGGGTGGGTGGCGGGAAGGAGGATTTTGGGTTTTGGGTTTTTGGATGTTTGGTTTTTAGGAGGATTAGGGCGGTTAGAAGTAATAGGCTTAGGGCGCTGATAAGTAGGCCTGGGATTAGGCCTTGGGGGGTGTAGTGGAATTCTATTTCGTGGGTGCCGGCAGGGACGGGGACGGATATAAGGGCATCTTTAAATGCTTGTGTGGGGACGGGTTGTCCGTCTATTTTTATTTTCCAACCTTTTTCGTATAGGATGGAGGTGAATAATAGCATGTCGGTTTGGGCTGTTATGGTGCCTTTGATATGGGTGTCTTTGAAGGTTGTGATTTCTAGGGCACGGCTGGCTAGGGTGTTGTATAGTTCTTTGAAGTTGTTTTCTTTTAGGGTGTATACATATGCGTGGATGGAGTCTTTTCCGCTGGCGGAAAAGGTGATGTGGGAACCGGCAGGGCATACGCCTAGATCCATAATGTAGAGGTTCCTTACATCGGAAAGGGTGAGGGGGTCTTTGAATTGGCGGCCATTGCTGTCTGTAAAGGTTGCAGTAAAGTCTTCGTAGTCGGAAGTAACATAGATGTAGATATGTTCCTCTTGTTCTGGGTAGATGTCAATGGTGTTGCCGGTGATTTCGTGTTCGGTGGGGACGAATAGGGGGGATATGTTTGCGGCAAGGTCTGCAAAGCTGTTTTGTACGGAGAAGGGGTTGTTTGCTGTATTGCTCCATTTCTTTTCTAAAGTGTCGGGGATTAGGAAGCCTAGGGGCAGGGTGTATTGGTTTTTATATAGGTAAACAGAATCTTCCCATGTGTAGAGGGAACGGAGGCTGTTGTCTTCGGTGAGGTCGTTGCTTAGTACATAGTGTACGGATAGGATCGCTTCGGTTAGTGGGGTGGCGCCATAGTAAGAATAGGAGTTTGTGGATTCTTCGCAGCCAAGGCCACCAAGGAATTTGGCAAAACCAGCGTTGGCTGTGGAGGAAAATATGGATACGCCGGGGTAGTGATGCCATGCGCTGTCGTTTTTGGTGCGCCGTTTTAGTTTTTCTACCCGGTAAAAGGTAGGATCGTTTTCTTTTGCGTAGTTTAGTATGGTGGTAATTGCAGGGTTGTCTTTTACATAGGAAGTACGGCCAGTGGTGTTGACGCTGGTTTCTTCGGTGTTGATAAAGGCTTCTGCAATAATTAGGAAGAAAAGGATAAATACGGAAGCTATTTTAGGAAAGTTTTGGTTCCGGTATAGTGCTAGTGCAATGGTGTAAAGGCCTACGAATAGAAGGCTGATGTATACGATGTAGTAAGGGTAGTCGTCATCTGCCATTAGGTGCTCTATTAGTAGGAATAATATAGTAATAAGGCCTAGGACTTTGGTAATGTCTTTGTAGGTGTATTTACGGATATCTTTTAAGGCTTCGTATGCCATGGTGAGTAATAGGAAGTTAAAGATAAAGCTTTGGCGGCAGGGCAGGCTGTTTGGGAAGTGCAGGCCGTGCCAAATGTAGTTTAGGATGTTTAAGTTGAAGCTGATGTAAAAGAGAAAAACAAGGGCAAATTTCCCGGCTTTTTCCCGTATATTTACCTTGGGGTTTAATGCATAGAGTGGGACAAGGAGGAAGATAAGGACCCCGGAGTAAATATTTGGCTCGTGGGCAGAGAAAATAGCTGGTTCTACTAGCATAAGCTGCCTGGAAATCATTTCTAGTATGGAAAAGTAACGGGACATGTTTTTAGGGAAGTTAATGTCGCCGGATACGGTTAGTGTTAGGGCAAAGTATTCTGGAATTAGTAAAAAAGCGCCAATTCCGCCGGCGATTAAGGAGTAAAGGGCAAAACGGAGGCACTTAGGGAACCAGTTTTTCCAAGCTTTTTTGTGTGATACCATTTGTAAGATAAAGTATAGGATACAAAAAATGCAGATCATAATGGAAATGTAGTAATTGGATAAAATGCAAAGGGCTAGTGTAATGCAGTAAAGGAACCCTTTGTTTTCTTTTACTAGGTATTCTAGGCCTAGTAATACTAGGGGGAGCAGCCAGATGCAGTCTAGCCACATAACGTTCCAGCTATAGGCGCAGACATAGGCAGACAGGGAGTAAAACACAGAAATACCAGCCACAAGCGGGTTAGTTGTGGAATAGTGTTTGCAAATATAGTGGGAAAAGGTAATGCCAGATAATCCTACTTTTAGGATTAGGATAATACTCATTAATTCAATTAAGTATTTTTGTGAAAAAAGTATAAGGAACCAATTAATTGGCGTGGCAAGGTAATAGGCATAAAGGGCAGAAAAATTTACACCCATGCCAATATTCCAAGAATAAGTAAGGCTTCCCCCTGTTTTTAATTTGTTTTGGAATTCAGCAAGGAAGGGGGCATATTGGTGATACATATCACTACGCAGGAAACATTGATCCCCAAAGGGATAAACACCTCGCAGGATATAGATAAATATCAATATGGCAACAGGAATAAAAAAAGATAGCACATAGATATGTGTGGCATCATGGGATAAATGTTCTTTTTGCATAATAAGCTCCTTATTTACTTTTTCGGAATATAAATAGTTTGCTGAAAATATAGTTAATAATTACAACAAAGACATTGGATAAAAGTTTTGCAATGGAATCATGGATAGATAAGAATTCAACTGCAAGGACCATAAAGCCAAGATCGCAAAGCCCCGAAAAAAGGCGGCAGCCTACAAAGGAAGGGATTTCCCTAAGAAGTACTGCCTTTTTAAAGCTTTTGCTTTCAAATACAAACCATTTATTTGTAATATAGGCAAATGCGACAGCAAGTATCCAAGCAATTATTGTGGAGGCGGTATAGTGGATATTGAGCCATTTGCATATTTCATATACGCCGTAGTTGACAATGGTAGTGAGTACGCCAAAAAAAAGATAGGAAATGGTTTCACGGGTTAGAAGTTTTTTGATTTGTTGTTTCATGTTTAGGGGCCTTTCCTTTCTTCTTTTGGTAGGTTTGCTGGGTTTTGCTTGGTATAAGAAAGGGAGGATTCTTTTAAAATATAGATTGGCCTGTCCTTTGCTTCCATATAAATATGCCCGATATATTCGCCTAAAATACCAATGGACAATTCAATAATGCCACCTAAGAAAAGCACAGCACAAAGTGTGGTGACATAACCAGGCACAACAATGCCAAAGGCAAGCGTCTGTATTAGGGTAATTGCAATATAAAGGAAGGCAAAAATGGAGATAATAAAGCCCATTGCAGATACCATCCGAAGGGGGGCAACAGAAAAAGCCGTAATGCCATCAATGGCATACTTAAATAGGCCCCAAAAGCTCCATTTGGTTTTTCCTATTGTGCGTTCTACATTTTCGTAAGGAATCCATTTGGTATGGAAACCAACCCAAGAAAAGATTCCCTTAGAAAAGCGTTGTACTTCCGATAAGCTAAGGACTGCATTTACCATTTGCCTAGACATAATACGGTAATCGACAGCACCTTGTACAAGGTTTACATCGGTGAGTTTGTTGCTTAAACGGTAAAAGGTACGGGAAAAGGCGCTCCGTATTTTAGATTCTCCTGTACGGGAGGTACGCATAGCGGCACAACAGTCATAGCCTGCTTCTATTTCTTTTATCATAATTGGGATTAAGGCAGGAGGATGCTGTAAATCGGCATCCATTATAATTACATATTCCCCATCTGCATGTTTTAGCCCGGCATACATACCAGCCTCTTTCCCAAAATTCCGGGAAAAAGACAGGAAATCAATATAGGCATATGTGTTTGATAATTCTTTTAAAATAAGCGGGGTTTTGTCCTGGCTGCCATCATCTACAAAGATATAATGGAAGCGATAACCAGAAATAGTATCTAGTACTTTCTGGGTTTCTGTATAAAATAGGTTTAAGACTGCTTCTTCATTATAACATGGGACAATAATACTGACTGTTTTCATACCTACCTCATTTCTTTATAATATAGTTAGTTCCGCCCAAATTCAGATAGTATAAGATCTTTATTCCTATCTAAAGTCATGCCAATACTCCAACTATTAATAAAAAGGAGGAGAGGGTTGCCTTTTAAATCACGGATTTTTTTCATATCAGAAGTGCCGCTAATAGAATCTAAATCTATGGTTTTGTTTTCAATCCAGCGGATATGTTCATAAGGAAGCTGTTCTAAGCGGATATCTACATTGTATTCGTTTTCTAGCCGGTATTTTAATACTTCAAATTGCAAAACACCTACTACGCCAACAATAATTTCTTCCATTCCTGTATTGAATTCTTGGAAAATTTGGATTGCGCCTTCTTGTGCAATTTGGGTAATTCCTTTAATAAATTGTTTCCGCTTCATGGTATCTACTTGGCGTACCCTAGCAAAATGTTCTGGGGCAAAAGTAGGGATTCCTTCAAATTCAAATTTTTGGGAGGGAGAAACAATGGTATCACCTATTGAAAAGATTCCTGGATCAAAGACGCCAATAATATCCCCGGCATATGCTTCTTCGATTACTTTGCGCTCTTGTGCCATAAGCTGCTGTGGCTGGGAAAGGCGCATTTTTTTATTGCCCTGTACATGGAAAACTTCCATATCAGAGTCAAATTTGCCAGAACAAATACGCATAAAGGCGATTCGGTCACGGTGGGCTTTATTCATATTTGCTTGGATTTTAAAAACAAAAGCAGAAAAGTAGTTATTAAATGGATCAATAAGCCCTGCACTAGAATTACGTGGCAGCGGGGAAGAAGTCATTTGCAAAAAGTGCTGCAAAAAGGTTTCTACGCCAAAATTGGTTAGTGCAGAACCAAAAAAGACAGGGGATAATTCTCCCTTGCTTACTAAGCCTAAATTAAATTCTGCGCTTGCCCCATCTAATAATTCAATTTCTTCTGTTAAAGTATGGAAGGCAGCTTCCCCGATATATTCTGTAACGGAAGGATCATGGATTGAAATAGAAAGTTCTGTCCCTTCTTTTGTCCCTTTTTCTGTATCAGAGAAAAGCATAATATTTTTCGTATTCCTGTCATAGACACCTTTAAAATTTTTGCCAGATCCAATAGGCCAGTTGACTGGGCAGGTAGCAATGCCAAGTTCTTTTTCAATTTCATCTAATAAGTCAAAAGTGTCATTGGCATCCCGATCCATTTTATTGATAAAAGTGAAAATAGGGATATGGCGCATAACGCAGACTTTAAAAAGTTTCCTAGTCTGTGCCTCCACGCCTTTTGAGCCGTCAATTACCATAACAGCAGAATCGGCTGCCATTAACGTACGATACGTATCTTCTGAGAAGTCTTGATGCCCTGGGGTATCAAGGATATTAATACAATAGCCATTATAATTAAACTGGAGGACAGAAGAGGTAACAGAGATACCTCTTTCTTTTTCAATTTCCATCCAGTCTGATACGGCATGTCTGGCAGTTGCTTTACCTTTTACAGAGCCGGCTAAGTTAATGGCGCCCCCATAAAGTAAGAATTTTTCTGTTAAAGTTGTTTTACCAGCATCCGGATGTGAAATAATGGCAAATGTTCTTCGTTTTTGTATTTCATTCTGATTAGACACAATATTCCTCCTAAAAAATTCCTCTTGCCTTGCGTACCTTCTATCATAGACCATTATCTGGCATATTGTCAAGCCGGATGGAATGACTAATTACAGTGCTAGCAGTATAAAAAGAATAAAAATAGGAAGTAAAGTTATTGTGGTAGAAAATCAAAAATGGTATTTCTATCAGTGTAGGTATAATCAAATTGAGAAGAAACCTGAAAACCAATTTTTTGATAAAGAGAAAGTGCAGCAATATTTTCGCTGTTGACTTCTAAGGAAACCGGAAGGCCAGGATAAGAAATGGAAAGTTCATAAAGGACAGCATGTAACATAGCATTGGCATATCCTTTTTTTTGGTAAGAAGGATGGATGGCAATACTAATAAGGGATAGATTATGTTCTTGTTTTATAATAAAACAGCACCCAATTATTTTTCCTTTAAAAATCAATTTTTTAGCAAAAATATGTGGCAGGGACAATATGTTTTGAAGAAAACGGCGGGAAACATTAAGCGGGTTTTTAAATGCAGCGGCATGGAGTATCGTAAGTTTTTTTAAATCAGAAGAATTAGCAGGAAGGAGCGTGAGGCTATCTGGCATAGAAAACATAGGAATATCACTACTATTAATAGTAAGAATATACTCTGAATATTGATATTTAGTTGGCATTTTTTCTAATATAAATTTGCAGTCTATGCCATTAGGTTCGTGTACAAATAAAATATTTTTAATGCCATAAGATTGTAAATCTGTTAAAGCACGTTTTAAAAGACTATAAAAACAGCCCCTTTTACGGTATGCAGGGGCTGTATAAGCATATATTTCTGCCTCGTCATCAAAAGGGGCAAAAATAGAAAGAAAAGCAATTAGTTCATTTTTTTTGGAGGGATGGTAAAGCATATAGAAACAAGGCATTTTTGGATCAAAATTTTGTTCGGGAGAAAGGAACATACTCCCTTGCAAAGTTTCATGTTGTTTGCAAAGTGCTTCAAGGGCTGCAATATTAGCGCGATCAGAATCGGTTAATTCATTTGCAACAGTCATAATAATTACCTCCCAGAAGTGTTAAAAGAGTCTAATAGTTGTTTTTTAATCTGGTACAGTTCATTAGACAGATCCACATGGACTTGATGTGGGTTTACAAGGCGGCGGGTTTCATCCCATAATGTATTGAGCTCTTTTGTACAATAGTCGCGAATTTCCATAACTTTTGGAGACTTATAAACACAGTTCCCATCTAAAAATACAGGAATCATTAGTTCACGCATGGTATATGTGTCTGGTTTAAGTAGTGTTTTTTTCCATGTTTCTACGGGATCAAAGATAAGAAGAGAGTTCTTGGTATCATAGCTTTCTCCTACTAAAGCAATTAAATCAGCTTTTAATTTGCCGCTTTCTTTATCATAAATACGGAAAATTGTTTTATTGCCAGGATTAGTAATTTTAGTTGTATTTTCAGAAAGTTTGATTTTAGGGATAAATTTCCCTGTCTTTTTATCCTTAACCGCTGCCAATTTATAAACGCCGCCAAATGCTGGGCAATCTTTAGAAGTAATAAGGTTTGTGCCAACGCCCCAAGAGGTAATGGCAGCTCCTTGTGTTTTTAAACTGTCAATTAAATATTCGTCTAAGTCACTAGAAGCAGAAATAATAGCATCTGGGAATCCGGCTGCATCTAACATTTTCCTAGCTTTTTTAGAAAGATAGGCAAGGTCGCCACTGTCTAAACGGATTCCATAGAAAGTAAGGGGGATACCCGCTTCTTTCATTTCTGTAAAGACACGGATCGCATTTGGGACACCAGAGTGTAACGTATCATACGTATCTACTAAAAGGATACATGCGTTAGGGTAAAGCTGGGAATATTTTTTAAATGCGGTATATTCATCTGGGAAACTCATAATCCAGCTATGTGCATGTGTGCCTTTTACTGGGACATCAAAAAGTTGCCCACAAAGGACATTAGACGTTCCAATACATCCGCCAATCATGGCAGCCCTTGCTCCCCATGTGCCAGCATCTGGGCCCTGCGCACGCCGAAGGCCAAATTCCATAATGCCATCGCCTTGTGCAGCATATACAACACGTGAAGCCTTGGTTGCTATTAAGCTTTGGTGGTTAATAATATTTAAAATAGCAGTTTCTACAAGCTGTGCCTCCATAGCAGGGGCAATTACTTTAACAAGAGGTTCTCTTGGGAATACAACAGTGCCTTCTGGGATAGCATAAATATCACCAGAAAAATGGAAACGGCTTAAATAGCCTAAAAAGTCTTCATCAAAAAGATGGAGGCTCCTTAAATACGAGATATCATCTGGCTGGAAACGTAAATTTTTCACATAGTCAATTACTTGTTCTAGCCCAGCTGCAATAGCATAGCCGCTTCCAGAAGGGTTTTGGCGGTAGAAGGCATCAAATACCACTGTTTCATTGGTATCATTTTTAAAGTAGCCTTGCATCATTGTTAATTCGTATAAATCGGTTAATAGGGTTAGGTTTCTTGAATCCATGGTACACTCCTTTTTGTGAAATTATCCACTAATATATAATCTTAACATACAGTATAACATAAATCGGAAAATATACAAGCATAACTGACAAGACAGTTAGAGCGTGGAAACAAGATTGACGAACACTGTAACGCTTGTTATAATGAAGAAAAATAAGGGTTGATATTTGAACGGGAGAAGTATAACATGCAGCGTTTCGGTAAACAAAGTGTATTTTGGAAATGGATTGTTTCATATATAAGCGTAGTTTTAGTAATGGTGGTTTTCAATCTTATTTCTTATGCCCGTAATTGGGAGATTATGAAAGATAGGCAAAACCAAATGAACCTACAGGTATTGCAGCAAATGTCAGAACGGATTTATGATAATGTATTGCAATTAGAAAAGATAAGGGAACGGATTTTAACAAATTCGAATTACGCATTTTTGTGCCGCGCAAGTAAAAGCCAATACAAATCATTGGCATACCGGCGGTATGTGCTTTGGAGGGATGTACGGAATTATCAGGCAGTAAGTGGTACATGCTCAAAGATTATTATACATTTTGAGGAAGGGGATTATTTAATTTCTTCGGATAATGTCTGCGATTCTAGGCGGTATTTTATGGCATACCAAAAGGAACTGGGGCTTAGCTGGGAAGAATGGCAGGAACTTTTAAATACAGAATATCCAGTATTATATATGAAGAAAACTTCTACAGAGGATGGGCAAGGCATTGTATATGCAAGGACAATACAAACAGGGCAAACAGGATATCAACGGATTAATGCCTTATTTGTGTATACCGCAGAAGATGTAAAGAAGATGCTTGCCAGCCATCAAGGAGAAGATGTATATTCGGCAGCATTGCGGGGGAAGAACGGGGAAGTTGTATTATTAGATTTAGGAGAATTTTTAACAGAAGAAGCGGATCAGGCATTGGCAGAGGAGGCGATTCGCCAAAAAGAAACAATTATTACTTTATCCAATAAAGAAGAACTTAAATTTATTTATGAAGAAAGTATGCTGGCAGGGATTTGTCTGCTTTCGCCAGAAAATGTTTATTTAGAAAGTATAAGGAAGTCGCAGCAAATGTTTGTGGTGACATTTGCAATTACTATAATATCTAGTATGGCATTGATTATTTTGTATGCTAGAAGGAATTATAAGCCGCTTCAGGAACTTTTAGATGTATTAGGGCCAGAAGAATGGGTTTCTGTCCAGTATAAAAATGAATTTGCCATGGTACGCGATAAAGTGTCTATGGTACAAAATGAAAATAAAAATGTGAACCTGACTTTAAGAAGGCAAAATAGGCTGTTTCGGACAGAATATTTTGCAAAACTTTTAACTGGCAATATGGTCAAGCTTCCAGAAAACCAAGTAGAGGAATTTTATGATATTCGCTTTATTTCTGATATTTTTTCAGTTATGCTTTTTTTTGTAGAAAATTATGAGGAAGAACGCCAGGAGGGAATGGAGCTTGACAGGGCACAGTTTATATTAGGGAATATTTACCATGAGATTTTGTCAGGGTTTTCTTGTAAAGTGTACCAGACCTGTATTTCAGATTTAATGGTGTTAATTGTAAATATACCAGAAGAGAAAGAGGATAAAAAAGGAATTTTAGATCAGGCAGTAAAAGAAGGGTCTGAGTTTATTAACCAACATTTTAATATGGGATATTCGGTGTGTATTAGTAATATCCATGAAGGAAGGGGAGAATTGGCAGTTGCATACCAAGAAGCACTACAGGCAATGGAATGTAAACGTCTGTATGGGTTAGATGATATGATGTATTATAGTGATATTATTGAATTGCCTAGCACAGGATACTATTATCCATTGGAAGTGGAACAAGAATTTATACGATGTATACAAGAAGGGAATTATGAAGCAGCAAAGGCAGTTTATCAACATGTAATAGAAGAAAATGTCAACGGGCGGATGATTTCTTCCCAAGATAGGTTGCGATGTTTAATGTTTGACTTATTAGGGACAATTCTTAAAACATTAAATGACAAAAAAGATAATGATGAATTTGGGAAGGAAATGAAGCCGGCAAAACGGTTGGCTGCCTGCCAAGGGTTTTCCCAAATGAAGGAAACATTTGAGGATATCCTATATAAAACATGCGGATACTTAAATTCAAAATCAGGGACAGAGGATAAAGATTCTTTATGTAAGCAGATTTATGAGTATATAAAAAAGAGCTATTTTGATCCAAACCTTAGTGTTACTTCTATTGCAGAACATTTTTCCCTTCCGCCTGTAATGATGTCAAAAATGTTCCGGGAGTCTATGGGAGAAAAAATTCCTGTCGTAGTGTCTGAAATCCGTTTAGAGGCAGCTAAAAAATTAATGTGCCAAAGCGATGCAAGCCTTGGTGAAATTGCGGAAAAGGTAGGCTTTGGAAGTGTAAGAACCTTTACAAGGATTTTTAAACAAGTAGAAAATTGTACGCCAGGCCAATGGCGTGACCATCATTTTTCATAAAATTTTTATAGGAAGATCCTAAAAAGTGCCCAAAAATCAATGCTTTTCTTTGTATAAAAATTTTTGTCACATTTGACGAAAAAAAGTGTCCCTTCTCAAAATTCGTGAAATATGTATAATTATTTTATATCAGCGGTACATACTGTTGATAAAAATAACGAATCTTGAGGAGGATTTAGTATGAGAAAAACGAAAAAGCTTGTAACTACATTGTTAATTCCTTCTGTGATAGCTTCTACTATTTTAAGTGGATGTGGTGGAAATAATTCACAGAATCCTACAACAACTGCTCCAGCTCCTACAACAACAGCATCAGGTGGTTCTTCTAATAATAATCAGACAACAACCGTAGCAGATACTTCTAATGCGCCATGGGAATTGCTGGATTCTTTAAATAAGAAAGAAGGAGATGCTTTAACAACTCCAAGAAGTAACTATCTTACTTACCCTGTAGATTCAAGTGAAGCAACCCAGACATTAAGGTACTGGATGGAACTTCCAGGAAACGTATCCAAGAATTCTGCTTCTTGTAATGATACAGAATGGGCAAGGCTGTGGCAGGAAGCTACTGGGATTAAGATTGAATTTATCCATCCAACACAAGGTTCTGCACAGGAAGAATTTGGTGTGTTAATCGCTTCTGGAACACTTCCGGACGTAATTGAATGGGAATGGACAAATTCTTATACAGGCGGCCCTGCTGCAGCAGCAAAAGAAGGCGTACTTACTATTTTGGATGACTATATTAAACCAGATGGCCTTGCAGCAGATTTATGGCAGTATTTGCAGGATAACCCAATTATTGACCGAGAAATTAAGAATGATGATGGTAACTACTATTGCTTCCCATTTATCCGTGGCGATAAGTATTTACAGACAACATCTGGCCCTTTGTACCGTGCAGATATCTTAAAGAAAGCTGGTTATGAAGGAGAGCTTATAACAATCGCAGATTGGACAGCAGCTTTAACAGCAGCAAAAGAATATGGTGTTGCAAAACCTTTAGCATTCCAAGATGCAAATTACTTAATGAACTTTGGAATTAGTGCATATGGTATCCGTAATGCAATGTACGTGGATGCTGAGACTGGAAAAGTAAAGAATGGTGCTATGGAAGAAGGCTACAAGCAGTGGATCCTTCAGATGAATGAATGGATGGATGCAGGGCTTTTGGATTCTGAAGTTATGACAAAGGTCGGCAGAAGCGTAATAGACAGCCAGATTTTAACAGGTGCTACTCTTGCAACTTATGGTGCAGGCGGTGGATATCTTGGAACATATTTAACAACAGCTAAGGCTGACCCTGCAACTTATGGCGAGGATTTTGATGTCCGTGCAGCTAATTTCCCTGTACTTAATAAAGGTGATGTAGTTATGTATGGCGGTGGTTCTTATGACTATGCTACAACTTCTAAAGCTCATGCTGTTATTACAGAAGATTGTAAAGTACCTGAATTAGCAGTTAAGCTTTTGAACTTTAATTACAGTGAAAAAGGCCATAAATTAATTAACTTTGGTGAAGAAGGCAAGTCCTATACTTTAGTAAATGGTGTTCCTACTTATACAGATGAAGTTATGAAGAATCCAAATGGTTTGTCTGTTGCAGTAGCAATGGCTCATTGGGGACGTGGAAATATGAATGGGCCATTTGTCCAGGACCCTAACTATATTATTCAGTATTATGAGACAGAACAGCAGAAGGAAGCATTATCTATTTGGAATGACGAGACAGATAACCAGAAGACATGTATTCCTCCTGTAACTTTAACAGAAGAAGAATCTAAGAGATATACCGTATTAAATGGACAGATTGATACCTATATCACAGAGCAGAGAACAAAATTTATCACTGGTGAAGCTGATGTTGAGGCAGAGTGGGATAATTATATTGCAACTTTGAAGAGCTTAGGCATGGAAGAGATGATTAGTATCCAGCAGGCTGCAGTTGACAGATTTAACGCTCGTTAATTTTAGGGGGTAAATAATTTTCTGTGGGTGAGCCTGCCGCAAATGTGGTAGGCTTGCTTACTGAAATAGCAATAAGCTATATAAAAATATTTACAAGGAGGCGTAACCGCGTATGGCAAAAACAAAGCAAAATAGTTCAACAGCGGCACCTGTTATGTCAAATGGCGAGCTTATGAAAAGGCGAATATGGAGAAATAAGGAATTATACTTATTAGTCCTTCCGGTAATTATTTATTATCTGGTTTTCCATTATAAGCCAATGTATGGTTTAATCATTGCATTTCAGGATTATAGCCCAAGAAGAGGTATTTCAGGTAGTGAATGGGTAGGTTTTTCGCATTTTATAGACTTTTTCGGCGGTATTTATTTTAAGAGATTGTTGCGGAATACGCTGGAAATTAGTTTAGCTACATTAATTTTTGGTTTCCCAGCACCAATTCTTCTTGCGTTGCTGGTAAATGAGTTAAGAAGTAAATGGTTTTCCCGTATTACACAGACAATTACATATATGCCGCACTTTGTGTCTATGGTCGTACTGTGTGCTATGATTCGTGAGTTCGTAAAAGAAGGCGGGCTTGTAACAGATATTTTAACAAATGTATTTGGATATGATGGTAAGAATCTTTTGAGCCGATCCGCATATTTCACTCCTATTTATGTTATTACAAACATTTGGCAAGGAGTAGGTTGGGGTTCTATTGTATATTTAGCAGCATTAACTGGCATCGATATGGAATTATATGAGGCAGCCAGAGTAGATGGTGCAAACCGTTGGAAACAGACAATCCACATTACAATCCCAAGCATTATGCCAACCATTATTATTATGTTAATTATGCGTATGGGGCAGATTATGGGTATTGGCCATGAGAAAATTATCTTATTATATAATGAAGGTATTTATGAGAAGGCAGACGTTATTTCTACGTATGTATATCGTATGGGTATTATGAATAGGCAATATTCCTTCTCGGCAGCAGTAGGCTTATTCAATTCCGTTGTCAACTTTATTCTGGTAATTGGTGCAAACCAGATCAGTAAAAAGGTCAGCGAGACCAGTTTATGGTAAGGGGGCGAAGAAGAGATGGCTAAAGTACAAAGTTCAAATAAAATAAAAAGAAGTAGGGGAGAAGAAATCTTTAATGTTTGTAACATTATTTTTCTGACTCTTTTAATGATTGTTTGTTTATATCCATTTTGGTATGTAATATGTGCTTCTTTTAGTAGGTCTACCTTACTTATTTCACATACAGGCGCACTCTTTAAGCCAGTTGGTTTTAGCGTAGCAGCATATAAGAATGTATTTGAGAACAGAAGTATTTGGATTGGATATGGAAATACTATTTTCTATGTGGTAGTTGGTACAGTAGTAAATATTATTATGACAGTTTTAGGGGCGTATTTTCTTTCCCGTAAAAATGTTCCAGGGCAGAAAATAATTTTAATGATGATTATGTTTACCATGTATTTTTCAGGTGGTATGATTCCTGGTTTCTTAAATATCCAAAGCCTTGGTTTATATGACAGCCGTCTTGCATTAATATTGCCAGGTGCAATTAGTACCTTTAACTTAATTATTATGAGGACTGCTATGGCATCTATTGATGCTTCTATGGAAGAATCTGCGCGTTTGGATGGTGCAAACCATTTTACAATTTTATTTAAGATTATGCTTCCTTTAACAAAGGCAACTGTAGCAGTATTAGTACTCTATTATGGTGTTGCACATTGGAATTCATGGTTTAATGCTATGATTTATTTGGAAGATAAAATGAAAGAGCCATTACAGTTAGTTCTTCGCCAGATCTTAATTATTAATGATATGGCTGATATGGCAGTTGGTGAAGATACAGAAATGATTTCTGAAACAATAAAACATGCTACAATTATTGTTTCTACAGTTCCAATTTTGGCATTGTATCCTTTCTTACAGAAATATTTTGTAAAAGGTATGATGGTTGGTGCGGTAAAGGGTTAAAAAAATTGGGGAAGGTATTTTTAAAGGACAGCTTGGAGAGCTGTCCTTTTTTGTAAATATATAGGGTTAAAGGATAATTAAATTGATATGTGACATAATATAGTTGTAGAAATAATTTTCTTGTTTTGTGAAAAAAAGAATGATAGAATAGAGCTATTAATAATATAGGGGGTATTTTATGTGCATTTATATTGGGATTGAGGATTTAGTTGCCAATGCTTTAATAGAATTAATGGAAAATTCTGAAAAAAGGGAGGTATTATTTAAGGAATTAGATGATTATGGTGCTATGGTAGTAAAATATTTGAATGAGAAAAAAGAACAAGCTGTTTTAGTTTTATCAAAAGAACGTACAAATGAATTTTTACATGATTATTCAGAGTATTTTGAATTATTTACAAGAGGGGCAGCAGAAGGAATTAGATTGAAAGAGGGCATTACAGTAAACCAATTATGGGAAAGTTTTAGAGGATATTTATCAGTAGAAGTAATGTTAGCATTTATGGATAAATCATCTATCCAAGCATTAGGAGTATCAGCATGACAGGATATAAGCGATTTAAAGATCCAGTTTATGGTTATATAGATATTGATAGAGCAATTATTTCAAATATTGTGGATACAGCAGCTTTTCAAAGATTAAGGAATATAATTCAGACTAGCTATTTGCCTTTATATTCATCAGCAGTACATAATCGTTTTGTCCATTCTCTTGGAGTATATTATTTGGGTAAAATAGTAATAGGGGCTTTGTCCGAAAGCAAAGAAGAATTTAATGACATAGTAAATTTGGACAGATGGTTAGGCATTTTTCAGATAGCATGTTTACTTCATGATGTAGGGCATGCCCCATTTTCACATACAGGTGAAGAATATTATTTGGAAAATGGAAAAAGAGCTTCATTACATAATGAAATTATTGAATTGACTAAAGATAAAGAAATGAAAGATGAAATAGAGAATAAAAATTATAAAGCAGCTCCACATGAATTAATGAGTGTGATTGTTGCATTAAAAGAATATGGATTTTTGTTTGAGAATAATGAGGAAAAAAGTTTTTTTGCAAGATGTATTACAGGATATTTATATACAAAGAAAACAGATTTGAAATATTCATTTTTAAATTGTCTAGTTTCATTATTAAATTCATCAGTAATAGATGTAGATAAACTAGATTATTTAATAAGGGACGCTTATATTACAGGATTTGATACAGTAATTATAGACTATAAGCGTCTTTTGGAAAGTGTTAAAATAGTAAAACAAAAAGATGAATATTATTTAATTTATACAAAAAGAGCTATTAGCGTAATAGAGAATGTAGTTTATGCACATGATGCTGAACGAAAATGGATTCAAAATCATCCAGTTGTGCAATATGAGGGATATTTATTAAAAACTTTAATGGAAGAACTGATAAAGAAATATATTAATATTAAGTTATTTTCTTATAGTGCATTAACAGAGGAAGGAATCAAAATATCCTCAGAATATCAAATATCTTTATTATGTGATGCAGACATCATTTTTTTGATTAAAAACTTAGATATAAGTTTAAGGAAGGAATATTTTAATAGAAATGTAAGAAGACATCCTCTTTGGAAATCAGAAGCAGAGTATAAAGCTATTTTTGATATTGGATATACAGATGATATATTAAAGATAATAGAGGATGGGCTGGAAGAATTATGTAAATATTTGAATTTTGTTTGTAAATCACAAGAAATAAATAATAATGCGTTAAAAGCATGTTTAAAAGATATTGAAAATACTGAAAAATTAATTAATTCAGGAAATAAGGAAAAAATTAAATCTATTATTGTAAAAAAGAAGAAACAATTGAAGTGGTTAGAAGTATTGAAAAGCTTTGCAGAAAGCCAAGAAATAAAATTTGATTTTGTTATAGTAAAGGCAGTACAATTTAATAGTGGTTTTACTAAAGAAGCATTTGAGCAAATTCAAATTGAGTTTGATACTTTAAAGAGGCCATATTATTTTGGAAAAGTGACAAATACATTAAAAGCGAATAAAAGTGTACGAGAAAAGTTTTTTTATTTATTTTATAAAAGGACTAATACAGATAAAAAAATAGATGTAAGAAGTTTAGCCATTGCTTTAGGGGAAATTGCGATAAAGGAGTTAGCTGAAAATAATTGATTTTGGTTAAAAGATTAATTTTTAAGCCTGCTTTTTATAATTATATTAAGAATAAAATTAAGGCAGGCTTATTGATTAATCTAAATATAGGAATACTATTTAATGGATAAAGGATTTTCTTTAAAAGTAAGGTAGCTTGTATCTGGGAAGGAGTATTCTCCACGGTAGTTAGAGGCATTATAGATAGGGTATTTTACAGGATGGTAACAATTCGTAAGGATACCATCTGATTGTGTATAAATATACATACTATGGTAATCCCATACCACTAATTCATCCCTGCTATCCCCACATAAGTCAATTGCTTCACAACATAAAGTAGGATGCCCATCATTTGGGAAGGAGACTGCTTGGTGCCCATTCCCATCAATTAACCCGCCTTTTGTTATGTCAGCATTAAGTAATATTAAATCAGTCCCATCTCCCTTCCAGTTTACAGGGGCAAGGATATTCCCATTACATTCATTTTCCATTTCCCATAAAGGGTTCCCTTTAGAATCATATAAATAAAGGATTCCCTGATGTCCCCAAAAGTTACTTACTATAATCTGGAAGCCAGGTAAATCTGGGCAATAATTCCCTATACTAATCCTTTGGGCATGCCCAATAAAATCGTGCATTACAATATTTCCCTGGAAATCAGCAAGGAAAAACCCTTGTGTTCCTGATACGCATGCAAAATATCCTTTTTCACTATCTTCCATCCATTTTCCAGCAACAATTTCATCAGTATGGTCAGTTTCAATAGGTAAAGTCCAAATCGGGTTCCCTTGGCTGTCTAATAAAGTATATCCGCATAATAATTCATCTTTCCCATCCCCGTTTATATCAATAGCCAAAGGAAAATGCCCTGTATTTTTAGGGCTTTGGTACTTCCATAAAAGTTCTAACTTAGCGTTTAAGGCATAGACACGGCAGTAGCGGTCTTTTATTAAAAGATCAGAAGGCTTGCTATTGCCAGAAAAATTTGCAATTCGGATTCCGTCTGGGTTAATACGGTCAAAGGCATATATATGGTAGGGGACGCCAATAAGAGAGGCATCTTCTTCTGTAGAAAGAGGTGTTTTTACACTTTGTAAAACAGCCCCAGTAGCACCTTCTAATATCTGGATTTCAAAATTCCTTCCACAAATTACTTCATCCTTTCCATCTCCATTAATATCATAAACTTGGAAAGGCATATCAGCGGAGATTTTTCCAAGGACGGCACTATGTTCAGAAGGTTCTCCTTTTTGCCAAAGAATATTTCCGTTTAGGTCAATAGCAGTAAGGCAGCTAATATGCGCATAGGCATCCCGGTGCACACGTTTTTGTGCCTGTGCAAGCACAATATGCCATTCCTCTGTCCCTGTTAAATGCCCAAAACGGATTTGCCTGCTAGTCCCAAAATTTTTTAGATCAATTTTCTTCCAAAGCTTCATAGTAGGATATTGGGATTTTAGTGTTGTAATTGTTTGATTTTCCTTTTCTTGTTTTGCTAGGATAGCCGTATAAGTAGTATAATCTGCTTCTACTAGGACATTTGTGAATTGAGTAGGGCAGTCAGCAGTAATTCCAATTTTCCCACCTTTTGCTGCAAGCGGGGTAGAGGTTTTAAGTACATTATGGTTGTTAATAGAACAAATAACCTCTTCGCCATGGATAGATACAGAAAGAAGGTAATCATTGTCACAGTTATGTAAAAATGGAGTTTCACATAAGGTGCCTACATGTTCTTTATGGCGGTAAACTAACTTTGCATAGTTATTTTCTAATAAAAATACCAATGTATTTAAGCTGTTCTGCATACAAAAGGCAAGCCCAGCGCAGCCTTTGGTAGAAATCCTTCGGAGGGTTACTTGGGCAGAATAATCAAACCAAAGGTGGCTGCCAGTTTGGAGCGTTGGGAAGATACGGTGTGGCTTATTTTTTTCAATACGCATTTGCTCCATATAATGGTTCCCATTTTCTTCTGTAATAATCCAGCTTGGCCCAGAGCCATTATAAGTATAATTGCATACTTGGTTTACCCAATTCCCCACATATCCTGTTTCGGTTATAAAATGATATTCACCAGTGGCAGAATGATCGGGATCAAAAGGAAATTCTCCTATAGGAAAATGGGAGAAATTATCTTGAAACAGGATTTTTTTTGTCTCTTTTTTGGTCATATAAGCTTCCTTCCTACTTTAAATTTTCTATTTTTCTTTTCTTTAGTTTACCTCTTTTAAATAAAAAATGCAATAAAAAGTAATCCTAGAAAACGTGATAAAATAAGGTGTTTTCATTGAAAAAGAAATAGGTTTATGGTATAATTTAATAGAAAAATATTCAAATAATAATAAATAGGAAAATTTTCAGTGATGTATGTTTTATAGGACAAAATAACTGTAATTTTATAGGTGGAAAAGGGAGGAGAGTATGGCGATTGACCGATGTAAATTGGTGACAAAGCATAATCCAATATTAACACAAATGGATTTGGAATCCCCGCTTACTGTGGGGAATGGGGAGTTAGCATTTACGGCAGATGTAACTGGGATGCAGACTTTTTATAAAGAATACAAAGATACAGTGCCTTTGTGTACGCAAAGCCAATGGGGATGGCATACAAAACCAGTTAGTGAGGAAAAATATGAATATACTTTATCTGATTTGGTAATGACAGAGTATGAGTATAATGGAAGAAAAGTATATTATCCTAGTAAAAAGAAGCCTGGAAATGAAGATGTGTATGATTGGCTGCGTATGAACCCGCATAGGTTAAACTTGGCAAGGATAGGGTTTCTTTGGGAAGAAGATGCTATGCAGCAAAATAGGATTACAGGAGTTTATCAAGAGCTTGCATTGTATCAAGGAGTTTTAATAAGCCGGTTTTCATATAATGGCTGTGAATGTAAAGTAGAGACAGCATGTGACAGCCAGACAGATACATTAGGGTTTTGTGTAGAATGTAAGGAACCGAAAAAATTATCAGTAATACTGCAATTCCCATATGGATCGCCAGATATAAGTGCTTCTGACTGGGAAAGCAAAAAGTCCCATATTACAAAAGTAGTAGAAAAAACGGAGGGTTACATAAAACTAGAAAGAATACTAGATAAGGATTCTTATTATGTGTCCATCCATTTTAATACCTGCCAAGTAGAAGAAGGAGAACATAAAATTCTTTTAAAGCCTGAGAAAGAAGGATTTTCTTTTTCAGTGTCTTTTAGTAAGGAAAATAATAGAACAGATGTGGAAGCGGCAGAAGTTTTAAGAAATAGCAGAATATTCTGGAAGAATTTTTGGGAAACAGGGGGAATTGTCCAGTTAAATAAAAGTAAAGATAAAAGGGCAATAGAGCTAGAACGGAGAATT
>ERZ808040.765-NODE-765-length-25310-cov-8.820037_pt1 | contig 25310 bp, 21 predicted proteins | sample MGYA00380191_ERZ808040 | MGnify/ENA primary metagenome ERZ808040 (study PRJEB31490, sample SAMN06133395) | mouse gut metagenome | isolation source: J6 | host: mice | place: China: Chengdu | collected 2015-05 ...
TCTGTAATAGAATGAAATCAGATCTGAGTCTGGAAGAGATTAGAGCGGATTTGTTTGGTGAATTACTGTATTAATCAACAGAGCGATGAGCTCATTTTTGCAGATGTATCAATGATTAATCACATGATTTAACTTTTGATACATTCAGCCAATGTGGTTATTTTTAATTCAGTCCAGAATCACAACCAGAAACTAGCAGTAGTTTCTGAATGACCGTCAAGGTCCTTAGTTTCGCCCATAGATTCCCTCTGTGGGCTTTTTTTTGATCAAAAATTGTATAGATGCTCTAAAATAAACCTTTTAGCATTTCATAAGCAATTAGGATTAAGGCTGAGACCATCAGCACAACAAAAATGAGTTCCACTCTAGTTAACATATTAATTCCTTTTACTTTTCACTTAATTTATATAGCAGTTAAGTCGCAGCATCAATGACATAACATGACATGGAAAATAATTAAAAAGACAGAATTTGGATTTTTATCAGATCTACTGTTTGCATGCTTCAACAGTAGCTTTGAATGTTTCACTTAAACTTTAAACTTTTTTTAAAATTGAATATTTTTACATCTAGGTTCTAAACTTTGATAGAATTAATTAAAACTTTAGATTTCAAGTGTAAACAATGAGAAGCGCTAATATTCGACGTGATGGCTACTTAAAATTTCTGAATACATGGCAAAACCGTGATGTCATTAAAGTGCTTTCGGGTGTACGTCGCTCTGGAAAATCTACCTTGCTGGCGATGTTTCAACAAGACCTAAAAGCACAGGGGGTACAAGCCGAAAACATCATTGTCATCAACTTTGAATTTATGGAATTTGAAGAACTCACTGATTACCGTAAACTACATGATTATGTATTGTCAAAAGTTGATGAAAGCAAGAAAAACTATGTTTTTTTAGATGAAATACAACATGTTACCAATTTTGAAAAAGTAGTCGACTCTTTATATGTTCGGGATTATATCGATTTATATATTACAGGTTCAAATGCATTCTTTCTGAGTGGAGAACTTGCGACTTTACTCACAGGACGCTATATCGAGCAACATGTTTTACCCTTGTCATTCCAAGAGTTTAAACAGTGGCATATTGAAAATAATCCGATCATCCAACAATTATCCAATCGTGATTTGTATGCTATGTACACGCGAAGTAGTTTCCCCTATACGCTTGCCATGACCAGCCAGCAGGAAACCTATGATTACTTGCAAGCAGTCTATGCCAGTGTAATGTTTAAAGATGTTATTCCCCGTTTAAATACTGCCGATATTAACTCTCTCGAGCGTGTCGCAAGATATTTGGCAAGCGTGACAGGCTCACCCATTTCCATCAATAAAATTAAAAATACCTTTGTTTCAAGCGGGGTTAAAATCTCATTTGAAACAGTGAAGCGCTATATTCGGGGCTTACAGGACAGTTTGCTATTTTATAGCGCCGCACAGTTTAAAGTACGTGGGCGTGAGTTATTACAATCCTCTGAAAAATACTATTTAGTTGATGTTGGATTGCGCCGCATTATGTTGCCTGATGCTAATGCTGATCAAGGTCATATCTTAGAAAATGTGATTTATCTTGAGCTTGTCAGACGAGGCTATACGGTCTATGTAGGGCGGGTTGATGAATATGAAATTGATTTTGTTGCTGTCGATACTTTACAGAATTTAACTTATTATCAGGTGGCATTAGAAACTCTCAATGAGGAGACACTAAGCCGAGAGTTACGTCCATTACAGAAAATTTCTGATTCATATCCCAAGTATTTACTTACCTTAGACACCATAGGGACTGAAGCCAATTATAATGGTATTGTAAAAATGAACGCTCTTGATTGGTTGCTGTCTGAAAATAAATAAAGTGGAGTGTAGGCATCGACAATCCAATTTCTCGATCAAAGCCCAAGGCCTTTTCAGCATTAACCAAAAATTTGCTTAAGCATAATTTTCTAGTGGGTAATCATAACTTTTGCCCCATTTGTGATGGATTAATCTATCTCGATTCTACTGAATCGGATCATAGGATTACCAAAGCCGCAGGTGGGCAAGGTGTGCTAGAAAATGGTCTGCTGGTTCATCTGCTCTGTAATAGAAGAAAATCAGATATCAGCTTAGAGGAGACTAGAGCGGATTTGTTTGACGAGATTTTGTACTAATTTATCAGCAAGATATGGCTTTGGTCTGGCTGATTTACCCTAACCAGCCTTGCAAGTCATGGTTAGTCAATACTCTTGTTCTTAACCTGAACATAACGCCTAAACGATCCGATTCTATAAAGTTGGATCGTTGATTAAGCCGTTTTTAAGGACTGATTTCTATATATACAGGGGGCAGTCCTTTTAATATCACTTTGATTCATCGTATTGAAATATTGATGTTACAAAATAGTACTATTCATGTGATTGATTTAAATCAAATAGGGGATTGCAAAATGAAAAGTTTACTAACAACATTACAAGGCTTATTAGTACGTGAGCCGTCAGATTTAACCTCACAAACAATTGCTAAAATGGATTTAACCATTCATCGCCAATACCAAGATCAACAGGTGATACTATTACGTACTGACTATTTAGAATAGTCTGAATAATTAAAAAAACACACAAAATAATGAAGCTATAAAAAAGCTCCTTTAAAAAACCGCAATTCATTAAAACTACAACAAAACTTACTTTTAAGCTGTGCGATCATCAATATACTGTGAGCCACAGTCGCTGATTTAAATATAGAGTAGTAGCGAGAATCGCGCTGTAGTTTCTGAAGGATCTTAATATCCTTAGTTTGCCCACTCACCCATGTGGGCATTTTTTTTTGATCAAAATACAATGTTGTTTTTGCTAAAAAATGACGGCACCCACAATAAAACACAATATTCCAAAAATAACCCAAGGCCATATCTTTGCCTTCGGTTGTTCTAAATTCTGAGGATCATATTCCGTGTGTTCTTGCGATGTCGGTTGTGGAACACGGGTCTTTTTAGAGTAAGGCTGGTGTTTAGAGTAAGACAGTCCCGTACCTGGAATACCAACACTGGTTCGAGTCCCTTTTTTACCAATATTTAGAGAAGCACCAGGTTTGCCAATGCTGGCACTGCTGATGCCTTTATGGGTCAGATTAATTTTAAAACCCGGGAATAATTTAATACTTTTACGAAATCTAAAACCCATATTGCTCTCATTCTAAAACTTAGCTCAATTCACGCGCTATACCAGGATCCATGATCTGCTAGAGATCGTACTTTGACGGCTATCATCAGGATACTAGTATATTTTTTATCTGGTGATTGCAATACTACCTTTAAATACCGTCAAAAATGTTTACTGTATATTTGCTGTAGGGTAATCTTAAAGCTGCTATTTATTGACTGATTGGTATATGACGACAGATAAGCATGAAGTCCTGCTACGAATGCGAGCGATTGAGCTGCTTGCTTACTGGGAAGGTCGTTTGGTTACCAATCGTTTAATGAGCTGGTTTGGGCTCAGTCGACAGCAGGCTTCTGCGGATATCAAGCGTTACAATACGCTGTATAACCCAGATGCCTTGGTCCATGATCCCTCCGTAAAAGGCTATGTGCCTAAAGCCACGTTTCAACCGGTGCTGACTACCGTACATATCAATGAATATCTCAATATGCTGTCAGGTTTGGTTAGTGAATCGCATGCCCTGATTGCGATGCCAGAACCGAATCTTGCAGCAGTTCAATTACCTGATCGCAGTGTACGTCCTGAAGTGATTCGGGAAGTTTTGCGTGCCTGCCGAAACCAAAACACTTTAAAAATGATTTATGCCTCGATGCAGAATCCGCAGTGGCATGAACGCATGATTTCCCCACATACCCTGGTGTATACCGGTTTTCGCTGGCATGTCCGTGCCTATTGCCATCAGAGCAAGCAGTTTAAGGACTTTTTACTCTCCAGAATTGATCGCACACCTGTTGTGGTGGCGATTGAGTCAGTAGACCCTACTCAGGATCAGCAATGGCATGAAGAAATTGTACTGACGCTGATCCCTAATCCAAAATTGAATGAAGCTCAAAAAGCGCTGGTCGAAAAAGACTTCGGCATGCCTGATGGCAGATTACAGATTCCGGTGAAAAAAGCCCTGGCTCACTATACCTTGCAGCGATATCAGGCCGCGATCACGCTGGCTGAGGCGGAAGATGCCTTGAAATATCCCTTGGTACTACAACGCTCAGATATCGAAAAGCTGTCGTCCTACCTGTTTGATCAGGCCTCATAGGAGATTGGCTATGTTAGAACAATTTCATTATGACAGTGACCTGATTGGCGGTTCCCTGATGGTGCGTGAAAGCCGGCTGATCGCGGATCTGTTATTACGAGAAGCGACTCCAGAACAATGGCATCAGGCAATTCAGATTGACAATATTCTGCAAAAAAGAACGCCTGCTTCAGCCCAACGTAACGCCACTGCCATTCGTAAGCGTCTTGAGCGCTTAGAGCCTGATTTCTGGAAAGCTTTGCGTGATGGGGATGATGAGCTGGCGACCCAGGTGGCTTTTTGTGGCGCACTGGAACGCAACCTGTTGCTGCTTGAGTTTATGGAAACGGTGATGAGGGATGCCTATATCTCCCAGGCGCAACACTTGGACAGTTATATCTGGTCAGATTTTTTGGATGAACGCTCACAACGCGATCCGGATATCTGTGATTGGAAAGAGTCCAGCAAGAAAAAAATGGGGCAGGTGGTGTTTCGCATGCTGGCAGAAGCCGGTTACTTAAAAAGTACCCGTAAGCTGGAGTTGCAGCGCGTGATCGTCAGAGCAGAGCTGCGTAGCCTGTTGGAAGAACATTATAAACAACGCATTAAAAGATCTATGGAAGTGTCGGTATGGACGCGTTAGTTGTAGAGGGGCAGCAATGAGTCAAACAATACATGAGCGTCTGAACCAGATTCCAGAGCGAATTCTTTCCACTGAGTTTCTCACTGGACAAGGATTGGGCAATGAAATTGGCTTCTGGATTTTTGATTATGCACCTGAAGATGAGTTGAAGGTGCGCGAATATCTGCATTTTCTCGAAGGGATGCTAGAGAAAAAACACAGTCAGCTGAAGGTGGTGAATATTAACCTGCTGCAAGCCGTGGTGGATTATCTGGCTGAGCGTAACTTCATCGATAAAGCCATTCAAATGCAAAAAGCCAAAGGCGATGAGGCGCTGCTCAAAGCGCTGAAAGGTCCACTGCATATGGATAAGTTCGCGCCGTATCTGGTGAGTAAATATGCCACCAATGCGCAAGATATTGTGTTGATGACTGGGGTAGGGTCGGTTTGGCCTCTGTTACGTGCCCATCACTTATTGAACAGTTTGCATTCGTTACTGGGGCATAAGCCGGTGGTACTGTTTTACCCAGGCTATTACGACGGTCAAGCGATGAGTTTATTTGGAAAAATTCCAAGCAACAATTACTACAGAGCATTCAGATTAGTGCCTTAAACACGGCAAATAGAAATAAGAATTCGGGGGAATGGATTGAGATGAACATTAAAGAACTTTTTTACAAGCCATTAGATCGTGCGATAAACGGGGTGGTCAAGGCAGACCAGAATGACAATACCACGGTATATCAGGAACTCGATGAATACGTGGTCACCAATGAGCTGGAAAAGCATTTTCGGGACTTTTTCCAGTCTTATGGTACAGACCTAAGCGATCCTTCGATTGCCAACCGAGTCGGTGTGTGGATTTCAGGCTTCTTTGGTTCAGGTAAATCACACTTCCTGAAAACCTTGTCCTATATTCTGGCCAATAAAGTGGCAAGCGATGCTGAGGGTAAGGAACGTAGCGCCGCCGAGTTCTTTGATGAAACTAAAATCCGTGATGCGTTTATCCGTGCAGATATTGGTAAAGCGGTTAGCCATCATGCCGATGTCATCCTATTTAACATCGACAGTAAAGCCAGCTCCAATGATGATGGCAATCCGATTCTGAATGTGTTTTTACGCGTGTTTAACGAATATCAGGGGTTTAGTGCTGACCATCCACATATTGCCCATATGGAACGTCACCTGAGCCAGAAAGGTGTGTATGAGCGCTTTAAACAGGCGTTTGAGGAATCCAGCGGCATGTCCTGGCTAGAGGAGCGTGACGGCTATCAGTTCTATCAGGATGATGTCGAAACCGCAATTTCCCAAGCCCTCAACTTATCTGCTGAAGCTGCGCATAAATGGTTTGAGGATTCTGAGCAGACCTTTAGTGTTTCGGTCGAAAACTTCTGTCAGTGGGTTAAAGAATACCTGGACAGCAAAGGACCTCAGCAACGCATGTTGTTTCTGGTGGATGAAGTGGGGCAGTTTATTGGCAGTGATACCCGCTTGATGCTGACATTGCAAACCATTACTGAAAACCTAGGTACGATCTGTAAAGGACGAGCTTGGATTATCGTCACCTCACAGGCAGACATCGATGCTGTTTTAGGTGAGATGTCTTCTTCCAAAGCCAATGACTTCTCCAAGATTGCTGGACGTTTTAAAACCCGTTTATCACTGTCCAGTTCCAATACCGATGAAGTCATCCAGAAACGTTTATTACGCAAAACCCCAGAAGCAGAAGCATTGCTCAGATCGGTGTTTGAGCAAAAGGGCGATATCTTAAAAAACCAGATTACCTTTGACCGTTCAGGACCAACACTGAAAAATTTCGATGGTCCTGACAGCTTTGTGAATAACTATCCTTTTGCGCCGTATCATTTTCAACTGGTGCAGAAAGTTTTTGAAGAAATCCGTAAAGTCGGTGCGACCGGTGCACATCTGGCCTATGGTGAGCGATCTATGCTGGATGCGTTCCAGATGGCCGCTAAAGCCATTGGAACGGATGAGGTGGGGGCTTTGGTTCCATTCCACCGATTCTACAGCTCAGTAGAAGGATTTCTGGATACAGCGGTTAAACGTACTATCGACCAGGCCGGTGAGAATAAGACTCTGGATGGTTTTGATGTACAGATGCTGCGTACCCTGTTCATGATCCGCTATGTCGATATCATTAAAGGCACACTGGATAATCTGGTGACCTTGTCGATTGAGAAAATTGACGAAGACAAGCTGGCATTACGCAAGCGGATTGAAGAAAGCCTGCTGCGTCTGGAAAAGGAAAGCCTGATTACCCGCAATGGCGATGAGTTCCTGTTCCTGACCAATGAAGAACGCGATATCACCCGCAAAATTAAAGCCACTGACTTAGCAGCTTCAGAAGAAAATAAAGAGTTAGCCAATCTGATCTTTAAAGATTTACTGCGCGATCAGAACAAATACCGCCATCAAGCCAACAAGATGGACTATCAGATTGGTCGTTTCCTAGATAGCCATAGCCTGGATGGCAAGTATGAGAGCGATTTGAAAGTTGAAATCATTTCTCCACTGGATACGGAATACAACCTCTACACTGAAGCTTACTGTATTGGTAAAAGTACTCAGGCTGAAGGACAAGTGCTGTTTAAACTGGCAGACGATAAACAGTTCTTTAATGAACTGCGCACCTGGCTGAAAACCAATAAATTCATCCGTTTAAATGATGATGGCACTCAGTCCGATATCACCCGTATTCTGGCAGACCGTGGCCGTGAGAATCAGGAGCGTAAAAAACGCCTGCGTGCCCGGGTCGAAGAAATGTTGCTGGACGCGGAAAGTTATGCCTTGGGTCAACATCTACAACTTTCATCTTCAAGTCCAACCACCAAGCTGGATGAGGCTTGTCGTTATTTGCTGGAAAACACCTATACCAAACTGAGCTATCTGCAAGTCTATCAGCAGGATGCCTGGCGTGAACTGAACGCCGTCTTGACTGTGGATGATATGGCGCAACTCGGATTGTCTCTGGATGGTGGTCAAACGAATCCGAAAGCCCTACAGGAAGTGGAACAGTACATTTCGCTGCGGGCAACCGGTACAGAACGTATTCTGGTGTCTGACGTGGTGGATCGTTTCGCCAAACGTCCTTATGGCTGGCCAGATGCCGAGATTTTATTGCTGGTGAGTCAGTTGGCGGCAATGGGGCGGATTTCACTGCAGTTAAATGGTGGCAGCTTGCAGCTGAAAGAGGCCTTTGAGCCTTTACAAAACAGCCGCCGTCGCCGTGATGTTTCCATTATTAAAAAGCGCCAGACTGATGATCAGGTGTTGAAACAGGCACGCCAACTGACCCAAGACCTATTCTCGGCCATGGGGCCAGCGACTGAGAAAGAGCTGTTTGAATTCTATTTGCAGCATTTTAAGACTTGGTTAGCCAACTTTAAGTCGTATAAGAGTAAAACTGATGTCGGACAGTTCCCGGGCAAGAAAGTGATTGAAAAGTCGATTCTGACTTTGGAACGTCTGCTGGCCAATAGCGACAGCTTCGATTTCTTTAAGGCCGTGGTTGAGAACAAGGACGACTATCTGGATCTGGAAGAAGACTACCGTGATATTCATGAATTCTTTAGTAACCAGATGCCGAGCTGGCAACAACTGCAACAGGCCTTACGTCATTTTGAGAAAAATAAACAGGCATTGGGCAGTGATGAGGTGGCAAAGAAAGCCCTCTCCGAATTACATCGTATTTCGACCACTGAATCACCCTACGGCCTGTTAAATAAAATCGCTGATTTGGTCCGCACGGTGGAAGGCGTCAATCAACGCTTACTGACGGAAAAACGCAGTCAGGCGCTAGAGCAAATTGATGACAAGATCAAGCAGCTGGAAGCCGAGATTAAAAACAGTGGCATCGCTACCGCTGAGCTGAGTAACAAGCTATTACGCCCACTACAACTGCTTAAAACGGATATTGAAGTGGAAACTAGCCTGTCCACCATCTATATGCTGCAAACCCAAACCGCCGTCGAGCGTTTTGACGAAGCCTTGTATGAGCTGGAACGAGAAGTTCAGACTGAAATTCAGCGTCAGGCCAAAGCGGCACAACTGGCTCAGAGCAAAGCAGAGAGCGTAACCAGCACAGCAACTACTGCCAGCCCAGTAGCAGCTGCTGTGAGTCCGGTAAAGCCTGCGATCGCGGTAGTACCACCGAAACCGGTAGTGGAAGTCGATGTCGCCAGCATTTACAGCAAAAGTTCAAGTAGTGTCTACCTGGAAACAGAAGAATCAGTGGATCAGTTTGTAGACGCACTCAAAGCTGAATTGAAAAAAATCGTGAGTGACAAAAAGCGTGTGCGTATCCGCTAACTTGGGTTAGGGATATCGGCATCAGTCATTGATTAAAGGTTTAAAGATGAATACCAGTAATATTAAAAAATACGCACCGCAAGCACGTAACGATTTTATCGCAGCGATGCGCAAGCAGGCCGCCAAATACGGCATCACCGCAGACAGCATTTTACCGGCTGAACAGAAAGGCGACTTGCTGCTGATTGGCGATCAGGTTTTTCCGCTATCCGTCATGAAACCTCGTGACAAGCTGATCAAACGCATTCAAACCAGCAGTTTTGAGCAGACGATTGATTATATTGCTTATAGCTGGTTTAACCGTCTCTGTGCGATTCGCTACATGGAATGCAAAGGCTTACTCGATCATGGCCGTCGTGTACTGAGTAGTGCAGATGGTAGTGCAGGCTTGCCACAGATTCTGGAAGAATGTCTGGATATTGAGTTACCAGGTTTAAATACCAGCCGTGTAGCTGAGTTAAAGCTGGATGGTAATAAAGACGAAGAGCTGTACCGTGAGCTGTTACTGGCTCAATGTCATGCGTTGAATCAGGTCATGCCACTCTTGTTTGAACAGGTTTCTGATGAGTCTGAACTACTGTTACCGGATAACCTCACCAAAACCGACTCTTTGATCCGTGATTTAGTGAGCAGCATTCCGGAAGAAGATTGGTCGGATGTGCAGATTATTGGCTGGTTATATCAATTCTATATTTCTGAAAAGAAAGATCAGGTGATTGGTAAAGTTGTCAAAAGTGAAGATATTCCTGCTGCGACACAATTATTCACGCCAAACTGGATTGTAAAATATTTGGTACAGAACAGTGTCGGTCGTTTATGGCTGATGGCACAGCCTGACAGTACGCTTGCTAGTGAATGGGAATACTATATTCAGCCGGCTGAGCAAAGCGATGAAGTCAATGCACAGTTAAAACAACTGATTAATGTCCGTATCAGTGAAGATGGCGATACCTTAAATCCTGAAAGCATTACCGTGCTGGATCCTGCTTGTGGTTCGGGGCATATTTTGGTGGAAGCCTATGATTGCTTAAAAGCGATTTACTTAGAACGTGGTTACCGTAGCCGTGATATTCCACGTTTGATTCTGGAAAATAACCTGTACGGCATTGATATTGATACTCGTGCGGCACAATTGGCGAGTTTTGCGCTATTGATGAAAGCGCGTGAGGATGACCGCCGTTTATTTAGCAATCCACCAAAGCTGAATATTATTGCATTACAGGATAGTCAGCCTGAGCGTTTGGATGCATTCAGTCAGGATTTAGCAAGTACAGGTCTAGAGAAGGCAGACTTAAAAGAACTGCTGGATTTATTTGAATATGCTTCGACTTTTGGTTCTTTGATTCACATTCCTCAAGCATTCGCTAAAAAGCTACCTGATTTAGAAACTAAGCTCAATACAGCATCAGAGTCAGGAGATATCTTTAGTCAGCAGTCAGCAAAAGAATTATTACCTTTACTACAACAAGCTAAATTCCTCGCTAAACAATATGATGCTGTAATCGCTAACCCGCCGTATATGGGCGGTAAGGGAATGAATACAGCACTTAAAGATTTTGCCAAGAAGACATTCCCTGACAGCAAGTCAGATATGTTCGCTATGTTTATAGAGCGTTGCCAAGCCCTTTCTAAAATATCTGGGGAAACAGCGTTTGTAACACCTTACGTATGGATGTTTATTTCGTCCTATGAGCAAATGCGTAGCAAACTAGTGACAGATGCAACAATCCAATCACTGGTACAGCTTGAATATAATGCTTTTGAACCAGCTTGTGTTCCTGTATGTGCTTTTATTGTAGGAAAAGCACACATTGCAGATTTTGTTGGTAGTTATATTAAACTCTCTGATTTTAAAGGGCATGAAAATCAATCACCTAAAACATTAGAAGCAATTAATAACCCTGATTGTGGTTGGTTTTATATAGCTAAACCCGATGATTTTAAGAAAATCCCAGGTAGTCCTTTAGCATATTGGGTAAGTAATAAATTCTTATCAATTTTTGATAATCATAAATCTTTAAGAGCTTTTGGAATAAATCCTGCTACAGGTCTTCAAACTGGAGATAATTCAAAATTTATAAGGATCTGGCATGAGGTTGACTTTAAGAAAAGAAATGTTAAATGGTTTCCATTAAATGATGGGGGAGAAGTTAGGAAATGGTATGGCAACTTCCAATCTTTTATTCTTTGGGAAAATGATGGTTTTGCAATTAGACAGCATAAAAGTTCAGTTATAAGAAATCCATCATATTATTTTCAAAAAGGAGCTACGTGGAATAGAATTAGTTCCTCATTTTTAGCAGTTAGGTATTTACCTGAAGGATTTATTTTTGATCAAGCAGGTGATTCTCTATTTACCTCTAATGATGATGATTTATTTTTGATGTTGGGTTTTATAAATTCAATTATTGGATTTAATCTAATGAGAATTTTATCACCAACTTTAAATGCCACAGCAGGTAGTATTGAACAATTTCCATATCCTGCAATTTGTAAAGATAAAATTAGTTTAATAGCTGATCGTGTAAAGAATTTAATTTCATATTCCACAGTCAATTGGGATTCCTACGAAACCTCATGGGATTTTAGTCAAAACCCTATCATTGGTACACACCAGCCAAATTTAGAAACAGCCTTTAATACATGGCAACAGCAAAATGCTAACGCCGTCGCTGAAATGAAACGCTTGGAAGAAGAAAACAATAAGCTGTTTATTGATGCTTATGGTTTACAGGATGAACTGACGCCTGATATACCCGATAAGCAAATTACCCTCACCCGTGCCGACCGTGAAAAAGACAGCCAGCGTTTAGTCTTTTATGCACTTGGCTGCATGATGGGACGTTATAGTCTGGATGAACCCGGGCTGATCTATGCCCATGCAGGCAATCAAGACTTTGATACCAGTCGTTATCAAACATTCCCAGCCGATGCGGATGGCATTATTCCACTGACCGAAATGCACTGGTTTGAAGATGATGCAACCCATCGTATTGGAGAGTTCTTAGCTGCGGTTTGGGGTAAAGACACGCTAGAGGCCAATATGTTGTGGCTGGCAGAAAGCTTGGATAAGAAAGCCAACGAAACAGCTGAAGATACGATTCGCCGTTATCTGGCCAGCAAGTTCTATAAAGACCACATGCAAACCTATAAAAAGCGTCCGATCTACTGGTTATTTAGCAGTGGTAAACAGGGGGCTTTCCAGGCATTAGTTTACTTGCACCGCTATAACGAAAGTACCTTGGCACGTATGCGTACCGAATACGTGATGCCACTGATTTCCAAAATGTCCGCTATGGCCAATTCTTTGGAAAGTGAAATAGAAAACAGTGATTCTGCTGCTGAAATCAAACGAAAAGAAAAAGAATTGCAAAACTTGCATAAGCAGCAAGCTGAACTCAGTAGTTTTGAGGAAAAACTGCGTCATTATGCCGATCAGCGTATTACGTTAGATCTCGATGATGGGGTGAAAGTGAACTATGGCAAGTTTGGGGACTTGTTAGCTGAAGTCAAAGCGATTACGGGGGAGAAATGATGAATGTTTTTTCTCCGGTACTAGACCTTGATGAGGTCGTTGCATGAATTTAAGTCAACTACAACAAGGTCTGGAACAAGCCTTTTATATTGAACAGCACCGAATCGTCTTTTGGTACGATGCGGAACAGTCCTTCAGCGACGAAGTACAGGCGTTGAAGCTGAATGATGTCCAGATTCTGAATATGGCAGAAGAATCGAGTCTGGCGATCAAGCTCAAACTGGAACTGCAAGATCAGCAGGGTAAATACTTGCTGTATTTTCCAAGCCCAGAGCCTGAAACCGAAAAAGACTGGCTACTGGACATCAAGCTCTATTCTCGCAGCTTCTATGCCGATCGTTTCTCGATTATCTTCAATGAGCTGGGTTTACAGCAGCAGAGTCTAAGAGAACATCTGGCCAAACGTGAAGAGTTCCTCAAAGCCAAAGCGCGTCTGAGCACCTTAAAACGCTATATCCAGCCTGATGCAGATGCACAGGATCTGGATATGGCCATGATTGCAGCTGTGGTCAAGGCCGACAGTGCCGAGCTGATGCATATTGTCCTGGCGTTGGCAGATGAAATGGTACAGCAGAACCTGGCTCTGGAAGTCAATCCAGAATCCTTTGCTGAACTGGAAAAATTCCAACTGGTGCCGGCTTTGGTGACCGCATTACAGGCGGAAATTGGTTATCCAGCATCGGTTGAAGAATTGAATGGGGAAGTACCATTCAAGCTCGGTACGTTCTTTATCCGTTTGATGACTACAGGTTTCTGTGAAAGCCTGGGCGATATACCGCTATGGGCTCAGGAACTGGTGATGTCATCCGTCAGCTCCCGTGCAACAGCTAGAGCCTTTTTGTCGCGCTGGAGAGACAGTTCCAAATACTACCCAACCTTCGATACACTCTCCCAGACCGTGGCCAATGCACTGCGGATCCAAGAAAAGGTCGGGGCTTTTGATCTTGAGCAGCTGCTCGATGTCATGACTTTTGAAGTGATTGAACAAAAGATCATTGTTGATTTGGCCAGTCATATCCCTGCAGCAGCCAAAGCTGAACTGGAACATTTCAGAACGATTATTTCTACCCGTCTGGATGGCTATTGGGCGTCCAAACATAAGGACGATGCAACCCGCCGTAAATACCGTACCGTCTATACAGCGTTGCAGGCAGCGATTGAGCTGTTCAGCCTGCGACTGCTGTTTGATGCCGGTTTCTATTTCGACTCTAGCGAAGCCTTGTATAAAGCCTACGAGCAAGAGTTGTATCGCTTTGATATGGCCTATCGCCACTACAGTGCTGCTTCTCAACGCGCTCATGTCGATATCCTGAAAAAACTCGATGAAGAAGTCGAAAATTGCTATTCCTACTGGTTTATTGACCACTTGGCACGTAACTGGGGAGAGCGGGTTGAAGCTGAGCAACGCTTGAATGTTTGGAAAGTGGCAGATATCCCAAATCAGCAGAACTTCTACGATACCCACGTCAGACCCTTACTCAATTCTGCAACGAAACGCCGTATTGTGGTAATTATCAGTGATGCTTTCCGTTATGAAGCTGCGGTAGAGCTGCGTGATCGTATCAATGAAAAGCGTTATTCCGAAGCGACCTTGTCTTCACAGCTGGGCGTTGTCCCAAGTTACACCACACTGGGCATGGCCTCGTTATTGCCGCATCAGACTTTGGAGTACAAAGAGGCCGCAGGGGATGATGTTTTAGTAGATGGGCAATCTAGCAAAGGGACTGCAGCACGATCCAAAATTCTGGCTGCCTATAATGGATTGGCAGTAACCGCTGAAATGGTAAAAGGCTGGTCGCGTGATGAAGGCCGTGAAGCGCTGAAAGACTATGAGCTGATTTACGTTTATCACAACGTGATTGATGCACGCGGTGACAGTGCCTCGACAGAATCAGAAACCTTTATGGCGGTGGAACATGCCATTGAAGAGCTGACTGAACTCAGCCGTAAAATTTTAATGCACTTCAATATTTCCACCCTGTTGATTACAGCCGACCATGGCTTCTTGTTCCAGCAAAGTAAACTGGAGTCTGCGGATCGTTCAAGCTTGACTGAAAAACCTACCAATACATTGAAGAGCAAAAAACGCTATGTGATTGGGCATGGTTTACCAGAGAGCAAGGAAGCATGGAAAGGCTCAACCCAAGCTACGGCAGGCACATTATCTGCGACTGATTTCTGGATTCCAAAAGGGGCGAACCGTTTCCATTTTGTAGGAGGCTCACGTTTCGTGCATGGCGGCATCATGCCTCAGGAAATTGTGGTGCCGGTACTGACTGTAAAACAGCTACGTGGTGAAAAGGCTGGACAGCGGACCAAGCGTAAAGTTGAGGTCATTTCTACCAAATCCACGCTGAAGATGGTCAATAACATCCAGAAGTTTGATTTGATGCAAACCGAAGCTGTCAGTGAGCTGGTCATGCCAGTGACCCTGTCGATTGCCATTTATGATGGGGATCTCAAAGTATCTAGTGAAGAAACCTTGACCTTTGATAGCAGTACCGACTCTGTTGCCGATCGGGTTAAACAGGTCAGGCTGTCATTGTCCGGTACTGATTTTGACCGTAAGAAAGATTACTTCCTGGTACTGAAGGACAAAGACCTGAATATCGAGATGCAACGCTATAAGGTCACCATTGATCTAGCATTTACCGATGACTTCTTCTGATAACGAATTAACGATAGAGCGTAGCCTACATGGAATCTGCTAACGATAAAGAACTGGATCAGCTGCTGAATGAACACTTTGCTGGGCGGGTGGTACGTAAGGATCTGACTAAACTGATCAAAGAAGGGGCCAATGTCCCGGTCTATGTACTCGAATACCTGCTAGGAATGTACTGTGCCTCGGATGATCCAGAGATCATTGAACAGGGACTACGTAACGTAAAGACGGTTCTGGCAGAGAACTATGTACGACCTGATGAAGCTGAGAAGGTGAAATCCCTGGTTCGTGAACGGGGCAGTTATAAGGTCATTGATCGGGTGACCGTAAAGCTGAATGAGCGTAAGGACAAATACGAAGCATCATTTAGTAATCTGGGCATCAAAGATGCCGAAATCTCGGCAGGCATCGTCAAAGAGTATGAAAAATTACTTGTTGGTGGTATCTGGGTCATTGCTACGCTCAGTTATTATTTTGAAGAAGGACAGACTAGTTCTCCATTTGGGGTGAGTTTACTCAAGCCGATTCAAATGCCGAATATGAATATGGATGAACTCTTCAGTGGCAGAGCAGCATTAAGCACTGATCAGTGGCGCGAGAGTTTAATCCGTTCGATCGGCATGGAACCGGCTTCGTTAAAAGAGGACGTGCAATGGCACCTATTAGCGCGTATGGTTCCATTCGTTGAAAATAACTATAACGTCTGTGAACTGGGACCACGCGGTACCGGGAAAAGCCATATTTACAAAGAGTGTTCACCGAATAGTATTTTAGTCTCCGGTGGGCAAACGACTGTCGCCAACCTGTTCTATAACATGAGTAGCCGCCGTATTGGTCTGGTGGGTTTATGGGATGTGGTAGCTTTTGATGAAGTCGCCGGTATTTCCTTTAAGGACAAAGATGGCGTACAGATCATGAAAGACTACATGGCTTCAGGATCTTTTGCCCGTGGTCGTGAACAGATGGAAGCCTCAGCTTCGATGGTTTTTGTGGGTAATATTAACCAAAGTGTTGAATCCTTGGTAAAAACCAGTCATCTATTGGCTCCTTTCCCGGAAGCCATGATTGATTCGGCATTCTTCGATCGTTTTCATGCTTATATCCCCGGCTGGGAAATTCCCAAGATGCGCCCGGAGTTCTTCACCAACCGTTATGGCCTGATTGTTGATTATCTGGCTGAATTCTTCCGGGAAATGCGCAAGCGCAGTTTTGCGGATGCCATTGAGAAGTACTTCAAACTCGGTAATAACCTGAATCAGCGCGATGTGATTGCCGTTCGCAAGACGGTTTCTGGATTGATGAAGCTGCTCTACCCACATGGTCAGTTTAACAAAGAAGATGTACGGCAATGCCTGGAATATGCACTGCAGGTGCGCCGTCGGGTCAAAGAACAGCTGAAGAAAATTGGAGGGATGGAATTCTATGATGTGCATTTCAGCTATATCGACAATGACACCTTAGAAGAGCATTTTGTCTCGGTAAAAGAGCAGGGTGGAGGTGGACTTATTCCCGAAGGTCCTGCTAAACCAGGTTTTCTGTATACCATCGGACTCAGTAATAAGGGCATGCCAGGCTTATACCGCTTAGAACTGCAAGTCACCAAAGGTTCAGGAAAATTGGCGACATCTGGCTTATGGAATTCAAGTAGTGCCAAAGAACAGGTCAAGATTGCTTTTGATTACTTCAAGGCCAATGCATCCCGGATCTCGGGGGGCAGTAAGGTGCTGGAACATGATTTCCATTTACATGTGGTGGAATTACAGAATACCGGCCCGCTCAGCCATCTTGCTCTGCCAAGTTTAGTGGCTTTTGCTTCTGGCCTGTTAGGACGATCGGTACAAAGTCAGATGGTGGTACTGGGTGATATGAGCTTGGGTGGTTCTGTGACACCGGTGGAGAGTATTGCCGAATGTCTGCAAGTTGCTTTTGATGCGGGTGCCAAGAAGGTTGCTTTGCCAATGAGTAGTGCGGCAGATATCCCAACGATTCCTGTGGAACTGTTTACCAAGTTCCAGACCAGCTTCTATGCAGATCCGGTAGATGCTGTGTTTAAGGGGCTAGGGGTGGATTAATTTCATATCTGTCTGGAAGAGTTACAGTAGATTGTTTTAAATTCAGTTTCTCAAGTTAAACACCATGTTGTAAAAGCATAATACTGCCTCTTTTAAAGAGCTAGTATTTTAGGGGGGATTACCCTTCATTTTTTCTTGATCAGATATCTGTTGTACTTTGACAGGATTTTGTTGATCTAAATATTTTTGATACCAAACACGCAATGTTTCAGGAGTACAACCGATTTTAGGATCAATAGCTGTGATTGCTGCCCAAGTAGAAGGATAATCTTTTTCAGATTCAATTAGTAATTGAACCGCTCTTTCTCTAATTTCGGGGGTATAGTTTGGTTTTTTCATCGGAATAGTCTCTCAGAATATTGACTCTCCGACAAACCCGGTACGGTTCAGCCAGCATTGCTTCATCTTTCATGGTAAACACCTGTGTTGCCCCCCAACAGCGTTGAGGGATAGTTTAAGCGTTTACACAGTTTTATTTACACTCTCCTAAAACCATTTAACAAAATCTATGACTATTTTACTTTCCCTTACCTAATCGTCCTAGTGTATATCTTTTTTTTTGATTAGCTTATTCCTAAATCAAGTGACTTTAGGTAAGTATGATGAACGATATCCAATTTTCAGATTGCGCAAAGGCATGTATGAGCTGTTCCCTTACCTGTGCCAGTTGTGCAAATGCCTGTCTAAAAGAAGAAAATCTGGAGATGATGCGAGAATGTATTCAGCGTTGTCTAGATTGTGCAGATATTTGTCAGCTCTGTGCTCGTATGCAGCAAAATGAATCTCCTTTTATGAAAGAAATTTGTGAGCTTTGTGCCAAGGCTTGTGAATACTGTGCAGATGAATGTAGCCAACATGAGCATCAACACTGCCAGCAATGTGCTGATGCTTGCCGTGAATGTGCCGTCGAATGTCGAAAAATGGTTGTCTGATAAATAAAAGAATTAGTTGAGTTTAGGATTTACTCAATGAATAGCCAACGTGTTAGTTGTTAGTGGGTCAAACCACTAACAACGGCACTGTTGCAAATAGGGATCTGAGTCGATGATTTTCCCTTCAAAAAAGCTTAGAGACCGAAAACTCTATTTACTAGCCAAACTTCTCCTAGAATATTACCGTTATAAAATAATGAAGCTTGTCCTTTGCGTAGAGCACGCATAACCTCAATTCCTTTAATTGTGGCATAAGCCGTTTTCATAGACTTGAATCCCAACGTAGCCTTGATGATCCGTTTGAGCTTGCCATGATCACATTCAATCACGTTATTCTTGTATTTAATCTGTCGATGGTCCAGGTCTTCAGGACACTTTCCTTCCTGTTTTAGTCGCGACAAAGCACGGCCATAGGTATGAGCCTTATCAGTGTTTATGACTCGTGGAATCTGCCATTTTTTGACATGATTCAAAATCTTACCAAGAAAACAATAAGCTGAATGGGTATTTCGTCTAGCAGAAAGATAGAAATCAAGAGTATGGCCACGTTGGTCAACTGCACGGTATAGATATGCCCATTTGCCATTCACTTTTACGTAAGTTTCATCCAGATGCCATAAATGTCGATCTGTAGGATTACGCCAATACCAACGTAAACGTTTTTCCATTTCTGGAGCATAACGCTAAACCCAGCGATAAATTGTGGTGTGATCAACATTCACTCCACGTTCAGCGAGCATTTCCTGAAGTTCACGATAGCTGATGCCATATTTACAATACCAACGAACAGCCCAAAGAATGATTTCACCTTGAAAGTGCCGACCGTGGAAGGGATTCATCTGCTGTATCTCGAAATAAATAAGATATTTAGCTTATCATGTCAGCCTATTTGCAACAGTGCCGAAAAATTCCAGTATGCCGCATAGCCGCAAAGGGCCGGAATTGACGTAAGCAAATGCGTACAAGATCGGATAAAAACCGTCCCCTTTTTATCCGCAGAAATTGGGGATATTTTCTTACCGGAGAAGGCTGACAACATTGAAGAAAGTTTTAATTTGATTAAGAAACAATCAATTTTATTGGCGGAATATATCAAAACAGTTTAAAAAAAAGCCGACTTGTTTCCAAGTCAGCTTTTCGACATCGTCGAGCATTATCACTATAACACAAGTATCTGATTTTTATATATTTAAAATATACGTTTCGTATAAGCTCTATTATGTTAAATGGGAGGGAGCAAAATAAGTTAACATTTTGCTTCCGGCCACATTAAGCTAGAGTTTTATTTAAATAAAGCTATTTAGTAATCATTAAATTAATTAAAATCTAAATCTAACACCAGCTCCATATAACCAACCTTTCTCAGAGTTTGATTCTATTTGCCACGACGTTTCATCATTACCTTTTGAATACTCATAGGCAATGTCGATATACGGCATGATCTTTTTACTGATTTCATAGCGAGTTTCAAGCCCTGCGGTTGCACTGCTTAAACCAGTTTTTTTCGCATATTTAGAGTCATCACTAAAGATCGCATCCAACTCTAAATAAGTTTGAATAATCAACTTTTGCGTAATCAGAAAATCACGTTCCGTTTCTAGACTAAAACCCGCATAACTGTCTTCTCCTGCATAGAGATAAGCATCAGTTTCAAAGAAATATGGTGCCATACCATGTAAGCCAATCACTGCATCAACATTTTCTTCGGTGTCTTTGCGATGATCATCGAGTTCAACTTTTTCACTGCGATAACGTGCACCAATCTGTGCATCCCAAAAGTCTGAAATCATACGGCTATATAAAAGTTTGGCATCATAATGTGCATCATGCGATTCTTCTTTATCGGCATGAACTTTAATAAAAACCTTATTTTCATCTGTGCCAATACGGGTTTCAAACTCTGACTTTAAACCGCCTGTGCCATCTTCATTGACAAACCACTTATTATCCACCGTCGTAATCGCATAAATTTGCGCACCGTGTTCTGAGCGATGATCATAATGCGAACTCTGCTGAGTATTCGCATCTGGTACATGATGTAAATGATTAACCGTAGATGTTGCCTGATGTTGTGCATGATTCATCTGACCATGGTTCATTTTCCCCATCATCTGCATGTGTTGTGCATGCTCTTGTGCAGAATGTTGTGAATGATTCATCTCAGACATGGCTTGATGATTCATTGATGGCATATTTTTCCCATTATTCTGAGTCGTTGAATGATGCCCTTCGTGCGCCACACTTAAGGTCGTTAAACTCAATACCGCAACAGAAAAAATCGCTTTCAATACAAAATTAGTGATGTGCATGTTCAGCTCCTTTTTGCTCAGTTACTTGTTGAGTTTGAGTCGAATTTGTACCTTGAATTGGCATTGTAGATACTTGTTCATCGCTAACATTCGCCACGATTAACTTGTTCATCATCCCCGCACTCATGTGATACAACAAATGACAATGGATTGCCCATTCACCCAATTCATCCGCAGTTAATAAAGCCGTAACTGTTTTACCCGGTGGTACGATCAATGTGTGTTTATTTGGCATATCTACCGACTCTTGACCATTCTCCAACTGCATAAACATACCGTGTAAATGCATCGGGTGCGCCATCATACTGTCATTAATAAATTTGATACGGATACGCTCGCCATATTTCACTTTTAACGGCTCAGCATCACTAAATTTTTTACCGTTAATGGTCCAAATATAACGTTCCATAGTACCGCCCAAACGCACGACCAATTCACTGCTGGCTTCACGAGTATCTTTTTGCGGCTCTAATGATTTTAAATCGCTATATTGCAAGGCTTTATTACCTGCAGGTGTAGAGGCATTTGCCCAACCATAAACCACTTGATCATTTTTTTGCGGTTTTACTGCGCTATGCTGTGAATGATCCGTGCCTTTCATATCGCCATGGTTCATTTTCGAATGATCCATTCCTGAATGATCACCACCACCATGTCCCATATCTTCCATAGTCAAAAGCGAGCGTGGACGTGGCTGAGGCATATGAATGCCGTGTGTCACAGGATTTAGTTCATTGTGTAGCGTACCAATCGCATAACCTGAACGGTCAATTGACTCAGCTTCAATTTGATAATGTCCACCTTTTGGCTCCACAATCACATCATAAGTTTCAGCCGTACCAATACGGAATTCATCTACAGAAATGGGTTTCACAGGCTGACCATCAGCACTAACCACAGTCATTTTCAAGTTAGGAATACGGACATCGTAGAAAGACATCGCAGATGCATTCACAAAACGTAGGCGAATTTTTTCATTCGGTTTAAACATTCCTGTCCAATTTTGTTCAGGTGTTTTGCCATTAATGAGGAAGGTATAACCTGTAACATCCGACATGTCGGTTTTTAGCATACGCATCTGATTCCACATTTTGCGGTCAGACCATGTCGCTTTTATGCCATCACGTTTAACCTGCTTCCAAACATCACCCAAGGTTTCACGCTGATCTTGATAATATTCAGCTGAAATTTTAAGATCTTTCTGAATTTGATCACTGGTTTTTTCATGAAAATCTGACAACATCACCACATAGTCACGTTCAGCTTTTTCATGTGCTGCCAATGGTGTTTTACCTTTTGGATAAATCACAAAAGAACCATATAAGCCGTCTTGTTCCTGTCCTTTAGAATGAGCGTGATACCAATAAGTCCCGCTTTGGCGAATCTTGAATTTATAAACATACTCGCTTTGAGGCTTAATACCGTTAAAACCATTAAATCCTGGTACACCATCCATAATGCCCGGCAACAACAGTCCGTGCCAATGAATAGAAGAATCTTGGTTTTTTAAATTATTTTTCACGCGAATGATGGCTTCATCACCCTCTTCAAACTCAAGCAAAGGCGCAGGAAATTGACCATTTACGGTAATGCGCTTTACAGGCTTTCCAGTTGGGCTGACCACTGCTTCATCAATAACAAGCTGATATTCACGCACTTCGGCAAAAACCAAAGGCGACGATGCAAAACAAATACCTGCTAATAGGTACGAACTAATTTTATGAGACATAACTTAACCTTAATTTTTGAAAAATAAATAAATTTTAAAAAAAATTGGTTAAGTTTTAGGAGGACGTGAAATTTCTTGCCAATACCCATTTAGATATTGGTTGAGGTAATAAAAATTAGGCTGATCTATAGAATAGAAGGTATCTAGGGGATCTAGCGAGCTTTGCAAAGAATGAAGACATGAGATCTCTGTCTGGCAGGATAAGCTAGAACATTCCTGACACTTTTTGTGATCTATATTCTGATTAATAGCTAAATGATTATGGCAATCGGTATTCGTCTGTACTTCGTGATTAATACCATGTTGAGTGACTTGCTGTGCTTGATCTAAACAATGATCTTGGCTCATTTCAGTTTGCATATTGATATGCATTATCTTTACTGATGCAACAGACACACTACTCCATCCTATGGCAAAAACCATAAGAAAACAAAACCAAAGTTTTTTGGAGAGATGAGTCAACACGAATGCTATCTAGGAATAGAATTTAATCCAAAATATCTTAACGGAATTTCAAATATTTACAACTCAATATAATTTAGTAGTTTCTCTAAAATTAACATAATACACCTTATACGAAATGCGTTTGTTAGAACCCATTTAAAGTGTCTATATTCTCACCAATAAAAATGTCTGGTTTATGATGGTTTTTATCACCATGGACTGGATATAAAATATAGATGCTGATCACTATGTCTGACAAAGAAATTCAACGTCTTGCAGTTCTGCAAGACGTTCGAGATCATCGTATTATCCAAGTCCGTGCTGCTGAAATCCTGAATCTTTCCACCCGTCAAATTACCCGGTTATTGCAGAAGCTCAATCAAGATGGTGTTTCAGGCATGACGCATGCCAGTCGTGGTCAACCGGGTCATCGTCGCCATGACGTTCTGTTAAAATCAGAATGTCTTTCCATTATTTCTGAACATCTGCTGGGCTTTGGACCTACCTTGGCGCATGAGAAGCTCAGCAGCATGTTTGACCTGAATATCCCGGTAGAAACGGTTCGGCGCTGGATGACTGCAAATGACCTTTGGATTCCGCGATCCAAACGTCTAAAACGCCCATACCAGCCACGCTATAACCGTGATTGCTTCGGTGAGCTGATCCAGATTGATGGCTCATATCATGACTGGTTTGAAGGAAGAGCCACCAAATGCTGTTTGCTGGTTTATATCGATGATGCTACCGGCAAGCTGTTGCATCTACGCTTTTGTGAGGCTGAAACGACCTTTGACTATATGCTTTCAACCCGAGCCTACATTGAGCAATACGGCAAGCCCTTGGCCTTTTATAGCGATAAACACTCGGTATTTAGAGTCAACCAGAAATCCAGGCAAGACAGCCAGATCACGCAATTTGGGCGGATTCTGAATGAGTTAAACATTGATATTATCTTCGCCAATTCACCCCAGGCCAAAGGTCGCGTAGAGCGAGCGAATAGAACCCTTCAGGACCGTTTGATCAAGGAGATGCGCCTGGAAGGCATCTGTTCGATTGCAGAAGCAAATGCCTGGTTGCCCTGCTTTATTGAGCAGTCCAATCAGAAGTTCGCCAAATGTGCGCGAAACTCAAAGAACCTGCATCGACCATTAACCGAATCTGATCTTGAACTGGATGATATTTTTACCTGGCAGGAACCGCGTAAGGTCACCAAGAACCTGACGATTACCTATGACAAATGTATTTATCTGCTTGAACCGACAGAGCTGAATCATAAGCTTGCTGGGCAATACATTTCATTTCTGGAGTATCCGGATGGCACTGTGGCCCTCATGCATGAAGGACGAAAGCCCAACTACAGCATCTTCAATAAATTGGCTGGGCTGCAGCAAAATGAGATTGTTGAGAATAAACGGTTAGGTTCAGTCCTGGCGCATATCCAGCAACAACATGAAGAATTGGAGAAACAGAATAAACGTTCCCGTGCCAAGAAAAGTATGCCGAGCCGTAAAGCTCAGAAAGCTGTTATTGAACAAAGAAATTTAAATCCTGTGCTTGACTCTTGTGGTTAAAAACAGGACATTTTAAATGGTTTATCGCATAGACATTTTAATTGGTGAATAACAACACTTGTATATTAATATAGATATCAACTACTTAATAAAACAAGAAAAATCCAAGAATGCCCAAAAATCCGATTTTGAAACAAGTCGGCTTTTTTATGAGCGGTTTTGATAGTTCTTGCCAATAATTTTGTTTAAAAAGTAATCAATTTTGAGATTTTTCAAATTTTATCAATGCCCCAATGTCCAAAATTATCCACATTTTTTGTGGATAAAATTTAGGCTATTTTGTACGCTTTAGCTTACATAAATTCCGGCCCTTTGCGGCTATTCGGAATAGTGGAATTTTCATATGATTGAATGGTCAGGAACAGGAAGTTCCATATAATTAAAAATAAGTACCAGGATGGCGCTATATAAGACAGGCAAAAGCACAGAGACCTAATGTTCCAATAAAAACCCCCGGCAGGATGCTGGGGTTTTTTATTATCTTAAATATTTAAATCAGAGTTGGATGAGCATCCAGAATGCGAATTAAAGTCGCTGCAGGACCAGTCGGATAGCGACGGCCTTGTTCCCAGTTTTGTAGAGTTCTGGCACTGATATGCAAACGTGCAGCAAATTCAGCTTGGGTTAAGCCTGTTTTCTCACGTACTTCTTTAATATCTGGTAATTCAAGCTCAGTCACTCGGCTTTCTTTCATCTCATTGCGTTTGATGGCACCAGCTTCTTTAATCGAAGCAACTAGGTCATCAAATAAGTTGTTATCCATGAAATTACTCCTTCACTAATTGACGCAGGATCGAGGTTTCTTTGTCTGTCAGATTATCTTTCACGGACTTTGGATAATTCATAAAAAATGAGTTCTTTTCTAAATGATATCTTTAGGCTAG
>ERZ808040.767-NODE-767-length-25268-cov-4.839824_pt1 | contig 25268 bp, 24 predicted proteins | sample MGYA00380191_ERZ808040 | MGnify/ENA primary metagenome ERZ808040 (study PRJEB31490, sample SAMN06133395) | mouse gut metagenome | isolation source: J6 | host: mice | place: China: Chengdu | collected 2015-05 ...
AACTTGCAGCGCTGCAGAGCAGCGGGGTATTTGACCCTCGCGGCAGTCGCCAAATGTCTGCAAGCAGCCACTTGGCTTGTTGCTCGCGTGAATAAAAACCCAATGATATTATCATCCGGATTATCAGCCGGCAGAAAGGAAAATCAAAATGGCAAATGATATAATAAGGTCTCTTTATGAACGGAAATCCGTCCGTGCATTTACAGGGGAAGAAATAACCCAAGAGGACAAAAACAGCATTTTACAGGCGGCGCTGCAGGCCCCTTCGGCAGGCTGCCAATTGTTGTACACCATTCTCGATATCACGGATGAAAACAAAAAAGAACGGCTTGCCGTATTATGTGATAACCAGCTCTTTATGGCAAAAGCGAAGATGGTGCTTGTATTTTGCGCGGACTGCCGGAAATGGCTTTCTTTTTATGAGGAAGCAGGGTTAAAGCCGCGTGTCCCCGGAGCGGGTGATCTGCTGCTGGCTGTGGAAGATGCACTGATTGCGGCACAAAATGCGGTGACGGCAGCGGAAAGCCTTGGCATCGGCTCCTGTTATATCGGGGATGTCATGGAAAATGCGGAAGAAATGAAAACGCTTTTGCAGCTCCCCGAATATGTATACCCTGCATGCCTGCTCATTTTCGGACATCCCACCGAACAGCAGAAGGAACGGAAAAAGCCGGAACGGTTCCGGGTTTCGGATATCGTCTGTGAAAACAGCTACCAGGATAAAAGCGGCGCACAGATCCGGGAAATGTTTTCGGGAAGAACCGACGGAAAAAGCTATGAGGAATGGATGGAAGCCTTCTGGAAAAGAAAATATGAGTCGGATTTCTCCAGAGAGATGAACCGTTCGATGGAAATATATCTGCGTGATTTTCTGGACATTGAACAACCGGATTAGAGCCAAAGTGCTTGCCGGAAAAGCGTTTCCATTGCCTTTTGGAAAGTACCAATCTGACTTTGTGTCCGGATAAGCAGGTTGGAAATCATGCTGTTGCACTGATTTTTACTGCTCTGGCTCATTTAGTATTTATATAGGAGAAAAAGCGAGTTAATAAGAGAAAAATAAAGATTAATATAGGAGGATGCCTATGAAAAAGGCTGCATTGATATTCGGAATCATATGCCTGATGCTTACCTTTGCCGGTGGCATATATGTGCTGATCCACCACGGACAAGTGAGTGCAGGATATGCCGCTATTCCCTGCCTGTTTACTATAATATGCTTCAGTTATTACCGTGGCGGAAAACATAAGTGAATAAATTTTTGTATTAATTAATCAACTCCCTTTTTGGAATTGTGTAACCGCTAAAAATGAATTTATAAAGATACATAGTTAGTAGCAGATAAAAACTTATATTGAAATAAATAGAAATTGTAGAGGACAATAAATGTACTATGAATTACAGCCACTGCGAATCCAGGCAGGATGGAAAATAGAATATAACAACTTTACAGAATATGATCTTGCCATACATGATTTAAATGATTTATTTGAGTTGAATGAAGATTTAATACGGCTTCATAATGAAAAGGCTAATTTGACTATTGATTTGGGTTGGTATCCCAGCCATAATATTAATGGAAATTATTTGTTGCTACTTGTCAAAGATTATAAGTGGGATTATCCTTTAGAGCAAATTACTTCTAAAAATAAATCGGAGATTATTGCTTGTATAGAAAAATGGGTATGTCATGATTTCTTTTCCAAATATTGCAGTCACTGAATGCTTTTAATTTTATGCGCCGGGAATGCTTTCCCGAAAAGAGAGTTAGGAATAAATAAATATGAAACATAAAGACCACTATAATGATGATTATATTTTCAGCCTTTCTCAAAAGATACTTTTCGTAATGCCTGACTTTGACGAAAAAGCCTTTTGCCACTCTTTAATCGGCAGGTTGGACGACAAAGAGTTATTTGCAAGGTTGGACTGTATCGTAGATGCTATGCAAACAAGCATGACGGGCGATTATTCAAAAAATATCCAGGCATTTTTCAATATGCTGGGGCCCGAATTAGAACAACCTGAAGGAATGTTCAATTTGGGATGGTGGTTATGGCCTATTGGCAGATATGTCGAACGATGCGGAAATGAAAATTGGGTTTTATCACTTATGTTTTTGAAAGAATTAACCAAAAGATTTACCGGAGAGTTTGCTATCCGCCCATTACTCCAAGAGCATCCCAAAGAGGTAATGGACGAGTTAATAAAATGGACAACTGACAAAAATGTGCATGTCAGGCGGCTTGCAAGCGAAGGGGTTAGGATACGGCTGCCATGGTCGAAAAAGTTATTTGTTGCATTAGACGAATTTGAAAGATATACAGCCATTCTTACAAAATTAAAAGATGACCCAGAAAAATTTGTTCAAAAAAGTGTGGGGAATAATCTCAATGACTTGTACAAAGACGCTCCTGAGAAAGCTGATTTTATTATTTCACAGTGGGAGAAAACAGGAGAAAGCAAGGCCCAGGATTGGATTATTAAACACGGAAGAAGAAATCAAAAGATTCATTAAATAAATAATAATTGCTAATATTCTATGCATTGTTATTGCCCCACTGCCAATCAGGAAATCGGAAACTCCGTTAAAGCAGACAGAGCGAGGGTGTCGCCCAACCATCCGTTTTAATGATTTCGCAACACCCTCTTTTTTCATCACAGGCCATCACAGGCCGTATATAAGGAATCCTATACCGTCTGGTGCTTCCCGATGTATACAGGGAAAGTATCCGTGCCCTTCATGGACTTGCCCGCCGAAACCGTGACATTCTTATCCATGATCAGATACTCGATATCCGCACCTGCCTCGATCACCGCATCCTGCATCAGGATACAGTTCTTGACTTTGGCGCCCTTTGCTACCTTGACGCCACGGAAGAGGATACTGTCCTCCACTTCACCTTCGATCACGCAGCCGTCAGCCACCATCACATTCTGCACCTTTGCACCCTCAATATATCTGGTGGGGTTATCGTCACGGATCTTGGTGTAAATCTGCTGACTGGAGAACAGAGCATCCAGATTATGGTCGTCCAGAAGCTTCATGTTTTCTTCAAAATAGCTCTTCATATCACAGATACGCGCCACATATCCGTCGTATTTATATGCCTGTATGTTCAGCTTGCTCAACTGCGGAAGAAGCACATCACGCTCGAAATAGACCTGCCCGCGGACAGAAGCCGTATTGATCAGGTCGATCAGCAGCTCACGCTCCAGCACAAACATATTCATGGACATATTCTGGATGCCGGTCTTCTTGGAGTTCACATGGATCTGTGTGATCCTGCCGTCCTCAATATTCAGCGTATAATAGTAAGCCAGTCCGTTGTCCTCATTTTTCATCATGCTTTCCGGAAGCTCCTGCTCATTATAAGCCACAGTCACATCCGCGCCGCTCTCGATATGGGCCTTAATCATGGCGTTGAAATCAAAGTTCACCACAATATTGGTATCTGTCATCACTACATACTTTTCCTTCTGGCTTCTCAAAAAGCCAAGAATGCTTGCCACTGCGCCCACACGGCCTACATAAGGCTTAACACCCTTCTCCACAAAAGGAGGGAAAATATGCAGTCCGCCGTTCTTGCGCACCAGGTCCCATTCACGGCCGGAGCCGAGATGGTCCATCAGGGAGTGGTAATTATTGTTCACCATAACGGCAATATTGTCAATATCGCAGTGCGCCATGCTGGACAGGATAAAGTCAATCAGACGGTAACGGCTGGCAAAGGGAATGGATGCCATCAAACGCACATTTACCAGATCAGGAACCAACGCATCATAGCTGTTGGGAAATACTATACCAAGTGCACTTGTGTTTGAATTCAGCATTCTACTTCACCGCCTTCCACGTTCTTCCTCACCATAGCCTTAGGGCCAACCTTGGCGTTATCGCCGATGGTAACACCCTCGCCGATGGTGGCAACACCGTTTTCCTCCTCCGTAGGCATAGCGCCCACTACCGCGTTTTCTCCGATGGTAACATTCTCCGCCACGATACAATGCTTTACTACAGCTCCGGACTTGATCACCGTGCCGCCCATTATTACCGCATCCTCTACCACTGCGCCTTCCTCTACCCTGACGCCGGCAAAGAGGATGGAATGCTTCACTTCACCCTTGACACGGCAACCGTCTGTGATCATGGAATTCTCCACCACAGCGCCGGCACTGATCTTATGCCCGGTCATACCGCTGTTACGGCTGTAAATCTTCCAGTCTTCGTCAAAAAGGTTGATCCCGCTGTGCTCAGGGTCAAGGATCTCCATATTTGCCTCCCACAGGGAAGAAATGGTTCCAACATCCTTCCAGTAACCGTCAAAATGGTAAGCGTACATCCTGCGGCTGTCTTTCAGGAGATTGGGGATAATGTTATTTCCGAAGTCATTCTCGGAATTCGGGTCTGCCTCATCCTCCTCCAGATATTTCTTCAGAATATCCCAGTTGAAGATATAGATACCCATGGAAGCCAGGTTAGACTTGGGATTCTTGGGTTTCTCCTGGAATTCCGTAATCTTGTCATCCTCATCCGCAACCATCAGGCCGAAGCGGGAAGCCTCTTCCCAGGGAACCTCCATCACGGCTACGGAGAACTCCGCGTTCTTCTCCTTGTGGAATTTCAGGAAATCACTGTAATCCTGCTTGCAGATCTGGTCACCCGACAGAATGATGACATACTGGGGATCGTATCTTTCGATAAAGGAAATGTTCTGGTAGATTGCATTTGCAGTCCCCTTATACCAGTCGGAACCGCTGGCCTTTTGATAGGGCGGAAGGACATGTACTCCCCCATAGAGACGGTCCAGATCCCAAGGCTGCCCGTTTCCTATGTACTCATTCAGCACCAGGGGCTGGTACTGGGTCAGGATACCCACCGTGTCAATCCCCGAATTGACACAGTTGGACAGCGGGAAGTCAATAATACGGTATTTTCCGCCAAACGGAACTGCCGGCTTCGCAAGCTTCTCAGTCAGAGCGTACAAGCGGGAACCCTGTCCGCCGGCCAGAAGCATTGCTATCATTTCTTTTGCCATAGTATACCCTCCTAGATTATATTCTTAAGTAAGATTATACCATAAAATCCCTTCTGTTGTATAGGAAATCCTTTGAAAAATCTGACAACTTAAAATCTCTTTATTTTTTTGGTGGTATTCTTCTCAAACTCTACGTCGCGAACCTTCAGCTTAAATATACGCTTGTAAAGCGGTGCAGTGCTGTTGTACTGATCAATGGCCTTCTGTAACTGGGCAGGCACGTCCTTGATCCGTTTCTTCGCGGCATACTCAAAATCAGGGAATATCTCCGCCTCGATCATGCCTTCACTGTCCCGCACCAGCACTTCCTGGATCAGCCGCTTCTCCCCCAGCTTGTTCTCAATCTCCTCGGGGGACACATTCTCCCCGTTGGGGGTAATGATCAGGTTCTTTTTCCGCCCGGTGAGGAACAGGAAACCATCCTCATCCACGTATCCCAGATCACCTGTTTTCAGCCAGCCATCCTCAAGGGTCTGGGCCGTTTCTTCCGGCATCTTATAATACCCCTGCATAACGCTGGTACCCCTTACCCAGATCTCTTCCTCAACGGTTTTGGCCTCACAGTTGGGCATACATTTCCCCACCGACCCGGCCTTCATGGCCTGATTGTAATTGGTGCTGATGACGGGGGCGCACTCTGTCATGCCATACCCCTGAAGTATGGTGATATTGTACCTTTTAAAAAGATCAATGTATTTAGGATTTAAATACGCGCCGCCGCTGCAGATCGTATGGAACTGCTTCCCAAAGACCTTCGCCTTTATAATGGGAGCCGGGATCAGCGCCGCCTCTTCCAGCTTTTTGGCCAGCGTTTCCACCATCAGGGGCACCATCAGGATCATCTCAGGCTCAAAGAGTTTGATGTTCTGGGCAACCCTTAAAAGAGAGTCATTGATGCAGATGACGGCTCCTATGGATGTGCCTTTTAAGATATCCATGCTCAGGCAATATGCATGGTGTATAGGCAGAACGCTCATGACCACCATTCCGGGTTCATATCCCATGTCAAGGGATGTGGCATTCTCGGCAAGGTTTCTGTGGGTCAGCATGACCCCCTTGCTCTTTCCCGTAGTGCCTGAAGTAAACATGATGGTAGCCAGGTCCTCAGGCTTCGGATTGCAGCTTTTGTCCGGCTCCGCCCCCTGGATCAGCTCCCACAAGGACAGTGCGCCGGAAACCGCGGAGTCTGCCTGCATGGCAATCAAATTCTTTAACCCTCCGCATAGTTCTGATGCCTTCCGGGCCACATCTGCCTTCGTCTCATCATATACAAGGGTTGTTACATCCGCCCTGTCAATGAGCTCACACAGATCCTCTGCCGGGAGATTCGCATCCAGAGGCACCGCCACACTGCCGCTGCTGACAATGCCGTAATAGGCTGTGATCCAGGAATAAGAGGTAGCGCCTATAACGGCAATGTGCTTCCCCCGTTCCCCCAGTCCCCCAAGGGCCGCAGCAAACCGCTCGCTGTCGTTCCTAAGCTGGGTATAGGTCTTCGACTCTACCTTCGTTTCTTTTTTGCCGTTTTCTCCGGGGCGCTTTACCTTATATCTGACCGCATCCCGGGAACCATAGGCTTTTTCTGCTTCTACAAGCAACTCATATATAGTACTCCGTAACTCGTTCACACTATCCTCCATGCCGCCTTTTGGCGGCTCAAATAAAAACGAAAAACGCCGCACTTTGCGTTTTTCACGTGTGAGACTTAGTACTTCTCCGCGAAACAGCCTTTGCTGTGAGTGGATAGAAGTACTTCTCACACTATCTTCCACGCCGCCTTGGGGCGGCTCCCGACGGCTTATTTACAGCCTACAGGCTCGAAAGATAATCAGCCGCCTCCTGGACCGTACGGATATTTGCCGCTTCCTCCTGGTCAATCTCAACGTCCAGCGTTTCTTCCACTTCTCCCAGCATACTCATGAAATCAAATGAGGTAAACCCCAAGTCTTCCATAAAACGTGATTCCGGCTTGATATCCTCCTTTTTTACTTCCACATAATTTACGATAATATCCACTAATTGATCAAACATTTTTCTCCATCCTTCCTATCCCATTGTCTCGTTGCCAGACGTATTCCCCATGGCATTCCCTACACCAGCTTGATAATATCCCCTATCTTCAGGTTCGGGCATTCCGTCCCCTTAAACATAATCTTGCAGATATAATAATAGAAGTATTCCAGCTGCTCCCTGCTGTAAGCTTTGGTCTGGTGCTCAAAGCTGAAATCCAGGCCGTTGTCCTCCGTCCTGTGCATCACCGTGAGATACATTCCGTCCGAATAATAGCCGTTGCCGTACCTCTTTGTCTTGTATCGGATGCCCCCTAAGTCTGTCAGGCCCTTTTCCCTCAATGTGGCAGGCTGATATGTGAGGGATACCGTCTCATACCCCATACCCTGAGGCGGCTGGTAGTGCTGCCCTCTATAGGAGAGATATTCCGCCGGGTTAAAGTTCACATACCGGAAAACCTCGTTTTGTTTTTCCCTGATTTCATGGATGCCTTCCAGGAAAGTCTTGTCCTCGTTTATCACGGTCCGGAAAGGGAAACAATGGATCCGCGTCCCCCCTGATTTTTTCTCCAGGAGTGTGGCCCTGCGGGCATATGCCACCTGCATCGACACGTCATCGCACTGGTTGATCTTCTGGAGATAGGTACGTATTCCCATAATCAGCAGGCATTGAAGAGAAATATGCTGTTCCTCGCAGAATTTCATAAGCCTCCGGGTAGGCTCCTCCTCCAGATGGAAGATGTCGATATCCGCGGCAAAGCTGTCCGACCCCGTAGGGGCCGCCCTGAGATTGGGATTTCCGGTGGCCGCCCTGGCCTCCTCCAGTTTCTTCGTCCCCTCCACGCCGTTGTAGATAGGCTCCGACTCCTGAATCAGCTTGTAGAAATATTCCCTGTCCCTGGCCTGCGCTTTGCTGCCGGCTTCATACGCCAGATCCTTTTCCACCTGCTCAATATAAGAACGCATATCGGAAGGATAGGGAATTCCTTCAAAATTGGCGCTGCAGTACAGTTCTATGACATCTTTCATAAAACAGATCAGGGACTGGGCATCCATGAACCTGTGGTCCCCGGCGATATACATGCCCTCAAAGCCGTCCGGCGTCTTTATGATGACAACCTTATTCATGGGGGCATCCTCTTTATCAAAAGGTACGCGGGTCCATGCCGTCATCTCGGCCTCCGCCTCTTCCATGGTCTTTCCCGAGAAATCCACGAATTCTATCTCCCGTTCTTCCTTATCCGCGATGTACTGATACCACTGTTCCTCTTTTTTATCATACACAAGCCTTGCCCGCATGGACTCACTGCGCTCATAGGCCTTGTATATGGCTTTGCGCAGCTCCTCGATATCAAGCTCAAACTCTATGGTAAGGCTGGTGCCCACATTCAATATTTCCTTCCCCGGACTGTACTGCGCATAGTAATTATGAAATTTCTGCGCTACTGTCAAAGGGTAAACTTTAAATCCTTTTCTTGTTTTCATGCACTCTTCTCCTATTCCGATTCCCCTGTGCGGCTCTTTACCGCCTTGGGCAATCCATTCCCTATCCGGCTCCTTGGCAGGCCTGGGGCAATCCTTGTCGTCAATCGACGTAGCCACCGCTACGCCGTATTTCTCCGCCTTGGATATGAAAGAACCATTCGCGCCAATGTATCAGAAATGAATGATTCGTTGTACTGGTGTACTGACAGTATTACTTTTCACAAAATATCTTGCCTGAATTTCCATCTGCAGCGTTAGATTTCCTAGACGTAGCCACCACTACGCCGTCGGAGATCTGCCTTGCAGACAGAAAATGCATTCTGCGCTATTTAGCTGAAAGTAATCTGGTCAGCAACTAGTGTGCTGTCTTGTTCATATTTAGCTTAACTATAATATCTACAAAACACAAAAACTAACAAATAAGCAAAGAACGTGTTTGGCTAAATATAATACAGACACTACTCTAGAGCGTGTTCGAAACATCATGCTCCCACTGGCCGGACATGATATCGTCCGCAAACTCTGTCAATACCCTTTCATAGGTTTCCATATCTTTATAGTAGCTTTCGGCATGGGCCGCGCCTTCCACGATCAGTTTGCGTTTGGGCGAACGGCAGTTGTCATAGATCTCATGGCACATGCTGCAGGGCACAAAGGTGTCTGCGGAACCATGGATAAACAGGATGGGGACTTGTGCCTTCCGCACCTCACGCCTGGCGTTGCACTCGTCCATGCCATAACCCGCAAGCTTTTTATTGAGCAGGTCAGCTCCCTGGATGGCAGGGAAGGCGGGAAGATGGTACATATGGTTCAGCACATGGGTGAAGACTTCCTTGGGGGAAGTAAATCCACAGTCCGACACAATCCCTTTCACATTGGCAGGAAGCTCCAGGCCGCTTGCCATCAGCACCGTGGCGCCGCCCATGGATGTACCATGGAGCATGATTTTTATCCCGTCGCCGCACTCCCGTACCGCCCACCGGATCCAGCTAAGGGCATCCCGCCTGTCCAGGCAGCCAAACCCTATATACTCCCCTTCGCTTTCACCGTGTGCCCTTGCGTCCGGAAGCAGCATAGCGTATCCGCGCTTTAAAAAGTAATCTGCTATGGCTATATGGTTGCTTAGCCCTTCCCCTGTGTAACCGTGGAAGCAGATCACCATTTTCCCTGCCCCGCTGCCCGCCGCACACACATCCGCGGTACCTTCCCCACCGTCCCCGGAAGCAACGCCGGCTTCACAGCCATCTGCCTGATCCGCGCCGGCCGCCGGGAAATAGGTGGCATGGAGCTTTAACCCGTCAAAGGATGTGAGATATACATCCCTGTGGGGTTGTGCCATCACATATTCCTTCCTCTCCTCCATCAGGGGAAAATACTTTTCCCAATCCGTGCCGGACATTTTCGTAGTCCGTTCCGTCTTTGCATTCCCCCTCTTCATAGTGCGGTTATAAAAATACACTGTCTCGCCGATTCCCGCTGCAGCCAGCAGGCCGGTTGCAGCGACAATATTTTTCAATGCTCCCATTTTTCATTTCCCCTTATCTTTTCACAGACTCCCGGAATCTCCCTCCGGGACTGCCTTTGCGGCTGATCATCCAAAAGCTGTATTTTTCCTTGCCTGCCGCCTTGGGCATCCTCTACAGCCTTTTGCAGGATCCTTAGGAATTGCTTCCTTTGGAACCCTCTTTCTGCTTTTCGCTCTTCCTGGCTGCTGTCTGGACAATGGTGTTCACTACCTTGTCGGCCGCTTTCTTCACAATACTTTTTTCGCCCTGGGTGGAACCGCTTTTCATTTCAATGATTTCCTTTAACCGCAATGCCTTTTCCAAATTTCCTTCCACCCGGAGCTTCTGCTCCGTAAACGCTGCCACCGGATCCAGGCGGCCGTCTGCAATGTCGAAAAGCACTTCCGGCGCACAGATAAAGATTGCGTCCCTGTCATAATACTCATACGGTTCTACATAAAGCTGCCCGTCCTTTACCTCCACATAAAAAGCGCCGCCTGCCTCCTCATCCTCGATGTTAAACTGAAAAGCCAGGTGCTCATGGATGTCACTCACATCCGCCCCCATAAATTTGCCCTTAAACTCATAAAAAAAATCTGCGTAAGTCACTTTTTCCTCCTGTTCCGCCAATGAAACGGCCTGTTGCCCTGGCGCCGGATGCTATCCCAAATTTCGGGGCCGCCGGTTTTCGACAAAATCCGGCTTTGGCATTTTCGACCGCCAGTCGATTTATTTTACACATACTATATCATGTTATTCGACTATTAGTCAATTTATTTTTGGGTTTGGTTTTTTTATGATGCTCCGGAAGCATTTATGATTGTCTGCAAATTGTTTTTATGTTATTCTCAGTGTATATGGAATGCAGGCAGGAACGGTATTCCAAAGAACCTTATATGCCAGAATTGGAGATCATTATGCCGGACACGAAGAAATATGACAGAATTTTGAACGCTCTCCAGGCGCTTCTGGAGAATCATACCATGCAGAATATTTCCGTCAGTGACATCGCAAAGCAGGCAGAGATGGGAAAAGGGAGCATCTATTACTACTTCCCTTCAAAGGAGGCAATCCTTGACGCGCTGATAGAAAGGAACTATGAGAAGCCTCTCACAACGGCCAAGCATCTCACCGTCCGAACGGAAATTTCTCCGTTTACACGTATGGCTATGATACTGCAGGCATGCCGCAATTCTTCGGCAGCTTTCAAAAGCCACAACAGCGAAGGCTCCGCTGCCGGGACAAGCGCACAGGATTTTGCGTTCCTGCAGCAGAAATATATGAACCATCTGATTTCGGAATTGAAGCCTGCCCTGACGGAAATTATACAGCAGGGGATCGATGCGGGTGATATCTGTTTTGAATATCCCGCCGCCCTGGCGGAGATTGTACTGATCGTGCTGGCAGTGAAGCTTAACAACACTTTTCTGTCCGCCACTGCCGAGGACTCGGAAAACACCATCAGGGGACTTGTGGCCCTGCTGGAAAAAGGAACCGGCATCCCCCCGGGAACCCTGAATTACCTGACACTGCCGGCCGAACTCCTGTAAAGGCAACCCGGCCAAACCAGCCTTGCTGAGAGAAAGGAAATACACCATGGAAACATTGAAAATTGCACTGTTACAGATAGCGCCCTGTGACACCCTGGAGGAAAATATGTCAAAGGGCATCGCTTCCTGCAGAAAGGCCAAAGACCTGGGGGCCGACATCGCACTGTTCCCCGAAATGTGGAGCAACGGATACCGTATTTATGACCGCCCCAGGGACCAATGGATGGCCGAAGCGGTTCCCTCCGACGGCGATTTCGTCAATGCCTTCGGAAGCCTTGCCGAAGAGCTTGGCATGGCGATTGGAATCACCCTCCTGGAACAATATGGCGGGCATCCCCGCAATACCCTTGTGCTCTTTGACCGTTTCGGGAAAAAACAGTTTACTTATGCGAAAGTGCACACCTGCGACTTCGATGTGGAACGGGAACTGACACCGGGTGAGGCTTTCCATGTGGCCTCGCTGGATACAGCCTGCGGCGACGTTAAGGTAGGCGCCATGATCTGTTTTGACAGGGAGTTCCCTGAGAGCGCAAGGATCCTGATGCTGCAAGGCGCGGAGCTGATCCTTGTGCCCAATGCGTGCCCTATGGAGATAAACCGGCTTTCCCAGCTTCGGGCAAGGGCCTATGAAAATATGCTGGCAATAGCCACCTGCAACTATCCCTCCACCGTGCCCGATTGCAACGGCGGCTCCAGCGTGTTTGACGGAGTGGCGTACCTGCCTGAGCTGGAAGGCTCACGGGATACTTGCATCCTTCAGGCAAACGGAGAAGAAGGCATCTATCTCGCGGAGCTTGACCTGGAGCAGCTCCGCCGCTACCGTGAAAGCGAAGTCCACGGCAACGCATTCCGCCGTCCGGATAAATACGGCCTTTTGACCGATACCAAGGTGGAAAAACCGTTTCTCCGGGAAATGGCAAGAAGAAATGCCTAGAACGGGCAGCTATGCGGAAGGAAACGAGGATTATATCATTCCTTACTGGGAATTTGAATTAGAGTGAAATAACCCTCCAAGCAGGATTGAAAGAGACTTCATTTTCTCACTCAGAAGCTCACCGATTTCCCTTACCGTCTCCACCGCGTCGTTCAGATTCTTCAGGGACTCCGAAAGTTCCTCCGTGTCAAGATGTTCAATGGCGGAGTTGATGGCATCCACATCAAGCTCTCCCAGAGCCTCCGCCACCTGTTCCCAGTCCACTGTCTCCAGGGAAACGTTCACCTTGCCCAAGGTCTCGTTCAGGCTCTCCACATCCAACTGCGACACCTTCTCCACCACCGGTTCACAGAATTTTTCCAATTCCCGCACCCTGCCCAGCAACAGGATCCCGCCTGCCAGCAGGCAAAGCGTCAGTACGGAAGAAACCATACAGACGATCCTTGTAAACCTCAGCTCCTTTATCAATTGCCGTGAATCCCGGCCTGTTATGATATTTTCTGCCATACTGCTTTCCGTTGTAATATTGTCCATTCCAATCCCCATTTCTACGCCGTTTGAGAGTGTGTGCCTGCCTGTGAAGCTGGCCCCGGAACCTTATCCCCGGACAGCTCATAGTAAAAAATATACTGCTGCATCACCCCCTGGAACCCCTCATAGAGGCACCCGGGAAAAAGGCCTCCATAGTGCGCCTGTAATGCCTGGTTGATGTGGGTGTCCACGGGAAACGCTTCCAGCTTATGTAACCCGAAGAGGCAGATACAATCCGCCACTTTCTGTCCCACTCCGTATAATTTCCGCAGTTCCTCCCGCGCCTCCCCGTAATCCATTTGTCCCAATGCCTTCAGGTCACATGTTCCGTCCGCCACGGATTTTGCTGCCCGAACCACATATTTGCTGCGATAGCCAAGGTTGCATTCCAGCAAAGCATCCTCCGCCAAACCTGCCAATGCCTCGGGGCCGGGGAACGCATAATAAATTTCCCCGCTGCCATTGCCCAGCTTTTCTCCATATTTCTCACAGATATTTTCGATGCATCTGCGGATCCGCACAATGTTGTTCTGCTGTGAGATCAGAAAGGAAACTATCATTTCCCACAGATCCTGCCGCAGTATCCGGATGCCGGCGCCGTATTCCGCAGCACATTTCAGATAGGCATCCTCCGGGGCAATCCTCCGTATATAGGACGCATAATCCCCCTCCAGGTCAAAATATCCCTTCCAGAAGCCATGGAACTCCGCTTCCTCACAATAGAAGGTACATTCCTTTCCCTGCTGCCCCAGCTCCAGGTAACGCCTTCCGGCTGTCACACTGTAAAGTCCGTCCTGTTTTTCTTTCATGCGAAAACACTGGCCTGACCGGCAGATCTGGGCCAGATCAAAATTTTCCAATATCCTCTTAATCATTTGTCCCTTTCCCGTCCCCGGCTTCGCCCCCAGGCTTATCCGCAGGAAGCAGCTCTCCGTCGTCATTCGTGTCAGCGCGCCATATAGAGCAGGGTAGTGTATACTTTCAATAATAAACTTACCATTTTTACCTTTGGCCGTCAACCAGACGCTTTACTCAGTGCAGCACGGAAAAGTAATTGATCAGTATCTCTTTTATATGGTTATAACGTCTCGCATAAGAATTTTCCACACGTATGATCTGCAAATTATGGGCCCTGCAAATCTCATTTTTCTTCCGGTCACGGTTCTTAACCACCTCGTCCTCGAAATGCTCCTTGCCATCCAGCTCTATAGCCAAAACCGGCAGCTCGTCCTGCCCCTGGCGTTCGTACACCACAAAGTCAAAGCGCCCGGAATAGAACAGGTCGCTGTAATTTATATTGTTTTCAAAAACCTGTGAGATTGCCACCTCTTTCCTTACCTGGAAACGGTTCTGGGAAAGCCAGATATTCTCCAGCGCATGGTTCAGATTGGCCATAAATGCATCCTCCGTGGCCGTGCTGAAAGGTTTTACTCCAAGTGCCCTGGAATTGGCGTGTTTCTCTGTGACCTGGGATTCACCGTTCCTTTTTACATACTCTATGAGTTCAAAGAGATCGTCCTCACTGCCCTGCTGATGCAGGCGGGCCAGGTTCTCCTGATCCGAAAGCACGATCAGCTTATCCCTTGCCCGGGAGGTAGCAACATTTATCAGTTCTTTATTATTTTTCAGCCACTCATAGGTTCCCGCCTGTGTCTGGTCGGTGATTGCCGTAGAAAAAAGCACCACATCTTTCTCGTCCCCCTGAAAAGCATGTACCGTCCCACACACCACATTTTGCAGTTTTTCTCTCTGCACTGCCTCTTCTATCAGCTTCCTCTGGTTGACGAAGGGCGTGATGACCCCTATCGATTTATCCTTGTTCATCCGCGCATATCTGACAATTTCCTGTACCTCACGGTCAGCCGTATTCTTTATTTCGCTGCGGTTACTCTTTACATCCATGTATACCAGAGGCTGCGGTTCCGTACTGCCGGAACATATATTCAGCTTAGAATTATAGTATTTGCGGTTGTTAAATTCAATGATCTTCCGGTTGCAGCGATAATGATTGCGCAGCAGCACTTCATCGCTCACCGCGTCACAGGCCAGAAAGGTCTTGTAAATGGAATTTTCCCTATAGTCATACTCATCTGCCACCTGATACCGCTTCCGCAATCTCCGATTCGTCATCTCATCTAACAGGATTACGGGATTCAGCTGTTGTGGGTCCCCCACCAGCATCAGATTCTCCCCGCGGAGTATCGGCACCAGGGAAACTGCCGTATTGCACTGGCTTGCTTCATCCAAGATGGTCATATCAAACATGGGTTGCGGTTCTCCCAGCTTATGTGCGGATATGCATGTGGTGATCATGATTGGGAAGATTTTCTGCAGCATTTTCACATTCTCTGTCTTGCTGAGATACTTGCTAAAGCTGTCCGCCTGGTTTTCTTCTTTTTCTTCCAATACAATGTACCGCAGTTCCTTGTAATTGTCTTCGTCCAGCCTCTTAATATAACGGGCGGAGGTATAAAAGAGATACTTATACAGCTCATCCAAGTCGTTGTCCAACAACTCAAGAGCTTCCCTGTCCGTAATCTCCCCCAAAGTGCCCAGCTTCTTCTGAACCTGATTCAGCTGCCTGCCCTGGAGATCCGACTGAAAAGGCACCATCTCCAAAGACGCCTTGATCCGGTCCTGGTATTCCAGCATCCTGTTCAAGGTTTCCCGGCGCTCTTTTAAATCCAGCGCATCCTCATATTTTTTCAGCAGATTAGAAAGCCTTTTCGCCCGCACTGCACGGTCATCCTTATTTCTGTCCAGTGTAGATTCGAACACCGTAACTGTCTGTACCTGCATGTATACTTCCTTAATATATGAAACCGCTTCTTGTACCTTATTCCTGTTTCCCACACGCAGAACAGGAAAAGGAATTCTCCTTCCTCTATATTCCATTGCACGCAGCTTCTCGAATACACTGTTGATAGGGTGGTTGTTATAAGAGGCAAACAATACCGTCTTTTCATTGAAAAAGGCCGTCACGATGGTATTTATTATCGTGTTCGTCTTACCTGTCCCGGGAGGCCCCTGGATATACGCCACCGGATACTTCATGGCGTTGTTGACAGCCAGCAGCTGGTCCAGATTAACCCGTTTATCAACCAGGGTAATGGGATATTCTCTTTGTTTTCTGGGGCGGTTGAGCAGGTCTCCGAAGAAAGCCTTAATGGGAACAGTGGCTTCCCCTGCATGATACATTCGCATTATTTCCCTGTATTCTTTATGCAGGTCCAAAGCCACTTCCATCCCCAAGCCAATTATATACGGCATATCGTCCACGCCCATGATCTGCTTTGTATGTCTCGTCACACAGTCCTTTATCCGTTCCTGGTTTGCCTTAAAATCTTGTAAAAGTTCATAATCCTCCGCATCCAGGTATTTACGGATACTTTCTTTGGTATCCCCCAGAACAAATTCCGAGCATATGGTGATCTCGTCATCCGGCCGCAGGACCCTGCTTTTCACGTCAAGCTGCAGCTTCCTGTAGGCCAGCACATACAATCCTTTCTTCGTGTGTATGCTGAGAACATTCATGGCCAGCTGCTGGATCACAAGCTTCCCGTCCTTACGTTCACGTTCCTCCATCTTAAACTGAAAGTGCTTCACAATAAACTGAAACTGTGTCTGAGTAAGGGAATAACTTTTGCCAGTAAAGCTTTCTCCGTCTAAAAATTGAACCAGCTCAAAATCGGAACAATAAGGGGTAGTGTCCATGCGGTTGCACATTTCCAGATAATTCAGAATCTTTAAATTGGCCACATTGTCAAACAATGGTTTATATTTGTGGGGGTTCCCATAAATGTCCTTTACCAGGCCAAGGTTCACCGGGCAATAGGAACCCTCTACAATCTGTGAGGACAATATGGAATCTATATAAATGGTATCGTAGGAATCTGTGGTGTATTTTCCCAGGTGCAGTCCGTCAACAGACAGGGTGCGTTTGGCAGCATTCAAATTACGGATACCTATCCAATATTTCGTAATCTGATCTTCTTTGTTTTTATATTCGATTTTCAGCCATTTTCCTTCATGGACCGCTCTGAAAATATCATGGTGTATGCTGTTCATATGGACTCCCGAGGTATGGAACTGCCCGGTTAAACGTTACACAGTTCCGGATGTCTTTCTTTCTATTACAGACTATCACTTTTTGCTTCTGTCGTAAATAAGAAAACTCGGAAACATATTCCAATACCAGCCGCTACATAAGGCGGCACACCAAGTCACCACATCAGAAAAGGGGGCCTGCAATTGCCAATTGAAATCAGCGCGTCAGCATGGTTTTCAACCTATATCCATTGGATAAATGCAGTTTTGTCTTCACTGTTATATCCTGCCTTTCTGTAAAAATCCAATGTGCTTTCTTTCTTAGAACCTGTAAGCAGCATCATTTTATAACAGTTTTCTTTCAGGGCAATCTCTTTTGCAAAATGCAGGCATTGCGTTGCCAGTCCTCTTTTTCTAAACTTTTCATCCGTAATCACATTTTCAATAAAAGCATACGGCTGTTGATTGTGAGTCATATTGGGAATAATGACGCAGACACAGGAAGATACGATTTCCCCGTTTTCTTCAGCAACAATCACGTGATGATTTTTATCCTGAAAAATATCATCCCAAATCTGCAAAAGTTCAGCCGTTTTTTCCGGCATAGGATTGTCATGCAGCTGCATATACAATCTTAATAAACCGTCTAAATCATTTTTCACTATCTCCCTGATCATATATGGTATCCTTTCTCAGTGTTCGTTCCATTCATCATAAAATTCTTTTAGAGATTCACGCATATAATCATGCCGCTTTACAACTGCACCGCCCAAAATAAAGTTGCTGTACAGCAGCTATCCTTATGGATATTATGCCAAAGTGAAAATTCGTTGTCAATAAAATAGGCACAGCTGTAAAAAGAAAGCAAAGAGAGCAACTGGAATTTCAACAAAATATAATGGAATTATGTGTACATTTGTAGTAAGATATTAACGTAGAACATTCCGGCAAATCGATGATTATTACGCAGTCGCATAAAATGAAAAATCGGTATTGGAGTTATTGCAAATGAATGAAATTGTAACGGAACGCCCACATCTATTTGAACCTAATATTTATATCACGGTATGTGTTGAAATAGCAGGAAAAGTATGTCCTCAAAAGCTATCTGCCGCTGTAAAACAGGCATTTGAAGCAAATGAAGCTACTATGTCTAAAATTGTATTAGAAAATGGTTTCTCATATTATAAAAAAACACCTGTATCCTGCTGTAAAATAGAGATTGTGAATGAAAATAAGAACTGGATAGAGATTGTGAGCCAAAATGAAAAAATCCCGTTTGCAATTGATAAGGGTGAATTAGTTAGAGTTTTTATCATACCTTCGGGTGACAACACACAGATTATGATTATGGCACATCATTTAGCAGGTGACGGTAAATCCATAATCTATTTTGCCAAGGATATTATGAATGCTTTATCCGCTGTTCCGCTTACATACAAGCCTCTCACTTTGCTTGGAAGAAATTTGCCGCATAAAGGGTTGTCTGTATCAGCAAAATTATACGCCCGTTACTGTAAGCATAAATGGAATAACCATTCTTTTACATGGCAGGACTATTATAATCTACACAAAAAATATTGGAAAACCGTATCTTCTGATATACGCTATGAAACTTTGTCTGCTGAGGAAACAGAAAGAATAATAGACAACGCAAAGAAAACAGGCTGCTCCGTCAACAGTTACCTCGTAACACTGTTTTTACAGAAATATCAAAAACGGTGTGAAGTAGGTATACCCGTTAGCATACGGCAAAGTAAAAACGAAGCCATGTCAAATCTTACTTCTGGTATTAGAATTAATTATAAGTACGATGCAGGAAAAACATTTGCACAAAATGCAGTGCAGGTTCATAAAAAAATAGCAAAGGCGTTAAAACGGAATAAGGTATTTGTACTGCAATTTCTCGCTGAACTGCCTATGACATTGATAGACGCCGTACTGTTGCATACATATAACTCTTACTGTAATGGCTTAGCGGAAAAAACAGCAAGAGTCATGAGTTACTGTGGAAAAAATAAGAGGGAATTGGGCATCACTAATTTGACTTTACTTGACATACCCACTTATTATGGAAATTATGAAATAAAAAACATCATTTTTGTCCCCCCTGCGGTTTCTTATTGCCAAAATGTATTCGGAGTTTCAACTATTAACGGCAGGATGACGTTTTCATATCACAATATCAAAAATCAGAAATGTCCATAAAATCATTCCCGGATAAATACGGGAAAGGGCATTCACAGTCACCTGTCAATGCCCTTTCCTTATTTATACCTTTCTAAAAATATTCCGTCAAAAAACATGGTTTTTCATAAAATATCTGTCCCAGGAGCGCCAGGTCGTCCTGCGAATACCCGTATGCCCTTGGACTGAACTGCAGCGCGGATGCATCGGCCGCTCCCATCAAAAATCTGGAAAATTCCGAGATTTCCATGCGGATCACTGGCTTCTCCCCGGCGCCCCGGGCAACGGAAACCGCTCTCCCGCCGTCGAACCATACGGTAAATATGTCGTTGTTCTCCGCAATCTGCCCGTCTGAGATTTCAATGGACAGCCTGCCGCTGCCGCGGTAGCGTGCCGTTTTCAGCGCCTCCTCCACATTCACGATGCGGGCCATCCCCAGGCTTGCGTCACTGCGGCTGAAAGCGCCCAGGGACCACTCGTCGATCAGCGGATCCAGGCAAACCGACGAGGGCAGCGTGAACACAATGCTCCTGTGGTCCGCCTGCATGGATTTGGCCAGTGTGAGCAATCCCCGGATTCCCACCCTGTCCCGGAACATAAAGCGGGAACATACCATGCGCTGCTCCTGGCCGTCCTTCTCCTTGCGGCACACCATATACCCTGCCGGCGCGCCCTGGGCATCATAGTGGATGTAGACAAATTCCTGCCTGCGATAGGGATCCGCCTCCGTTACAAAGGCGTACTCTTTCCCCGTCAGTTCTGCCATGCCGTTATAATGCCGCTCCCACTCTTTCGTCAGCTGCCTGACGTCCCCCAGGATCTTTTCCCGGTTCGATTTGTCTGCCAGCAAGGACCCTCCCTCCCGGGGCAGCACAGGGATGTAGGACAGATCCAGCTCATACCGTGCGCCTCTGGCCCAGACCTCGTATCCGAACTTACGGTAATAATTGGTGGAAAAGGGATAGAGCATGGAGAACAGATATCCCTCCCGGTACAGATCCGGAAGCATCTTCTCAAAGCATCCGCGTATCCCGCCGGTTCTCCGATAGTGCGGAAGAGACGACACCCCTCCGATTCCGGCCATTTTTACCTTCTCCCCGTCAAAATGAACGGAAAACGGTATGATGGACAGGCAGCTGGTCATCGTCTCATTGTCATCTAAAAACGCCGCATATTTCTCCGTCGGGCACGCTTCCTCCTGCCAGGGAGTCTCAAAGGCAATGGAAAACAGTTCCGCCGCACGCCTCTGCTCCCCGGCTGTGATTCTGCGTACAATCATCTTTACACCTCTCAATATTTGAAAGTTTACTTTTAAACGTTACTCTCCCTTTGCTTCCATGAACGCATTCAGCTGGGCGTTGGCATCTTCTAATATATCATTGATGCCTGCCTGCTCCAGTTTCTCCAAAAACTCCGGCAGTTTCTCATTGGGGTCAACCGCACCTGTGCACAGAGGGATCAAGTACTCTGCCACCACATTGGCCACATTTCCCATTTTGGTCTGCATATTCTCACTGTTGTAAGAGTATCCCAGCAGAGGGATCTCCTTTGCCTCGCCGTAATATGCTTTGAAACCGTCCCAGAAGTCCGCTCCCTGGGCCACGGTAGGGGTCAGGATCGTTACATTGCCCATGCCGTTTGTCCATGGCTGGTATTGGGAACGCTCCTCCGTGAATTCTACCAGGCCGTCCTGCAGGTTATAATGAACGCCTTCCACTCCATAGTTTAACAGATTCATCAACACAGGATCCGTGTTCAGCAGATTCAGGAACATCATTGCCCGCTCCGGGTTCTTGGATACTGTGGAAATGGCCATCATGGCGCCCTGAGAGGATGTGGTATCCACATACGCGTCCGTGCAGGGAACCATGGCTACCTCAAATTCTCTCTCCTGGGTAGCCTGCAGTTCGTAACCCAGGGAATAGGACTGGGTCCCGATCAGGTACTGCCCGGAAAGCTGTTTCTGTGTGCGGATGTCATTGGCCTGTTCCGTGTTGGCACAGGCGGGATCGATATAACCCGCATTGAAGTACTCCCTGGTCTGCTCTGCAAATTTCATAAACTCATCCGTGACAAACTTATTCTCGATTCTCACGCCAAGGCTGCCAGGCTGGGAAACGTCATTGGGATCCAGATAGTATGACATGAAATTGCCGGTACCGCTGTCCCCGGTCACAATGATGGAATTGGTGACCATGCGCTCCAACACCGCGCCTTCCACCAACAGGGGATAGAAATCGCCGCCTTCCCCTTGTTTCACCGTCTCCAGGATCTCCCCGAATCCGTAGTAGTCCGTATTCCTGATATCCTCCACCGTATAGCCGTATTTTTCCAGCAGCGGAACATTGATATCCCAGCAGTTCTGGGTAGCGATATCCTTATAACCCGGCACGGCGTACACGCCGAAACCGTCCGCACCTTCGACAGCGGCGCCCTGGGTCAGAACATCCGGAAGCATACTCCACAGATCCGATGCATATTTTTCAATCAGATTATTGCCTTCATTGTCCAGGCGTACCCAATAACCGTCTCTGGCAAACTTATTATACTCGTTGGAGCTCCAGGAACAGGTAAAGTAAATGTCCACATCATCTCCGCCCTGCAGGGACAGGGAGATGTTCTGGTCCAGATCGCTCCATGTGCCCCAGATGGGTTCCAGTGTCACATTGATCTTTTCTTTCAGATACGCATTCACCGCTTCCATAACCTGCGTGTCATCCGTTACGCTGTCGCAGCCGCCGAAGTACATTTTCAATGTAACCGGCTCAAGATCGGAACCCGATGACGTACTGCCGGCTGCAGCCGGAGCGCCGGATGCCGCATCGCCGTTCCCCGCACCGCCGGACGACGCATTGCCGCCACCTGCCGGTTCCGAACCGCATGCTGCCATGGATAACATCATAGCCGACACAAGAATACCGGATAAAATTTTCTTCTTCATAACAATCCTCCTTTTACTGGTGTTGTAAATAGTATATGTAGACGGCCTCTGCCGCAGCTACCATGTTGTTTTTCTGTTCCTGCCGGTCATCCCTTCACGGAACCTATGGTCAGGCCTGAGATAATGTATCGCTGAAAGAAGGGATAGGCGAAAGCGATGGGCACCACGATCAGCACCACCAACGCCATTCTCAGCGTGTCTGAGGGAAGGCTCGCCCGGATGGCCGCCGCCTCCGCACCGATCACCGAACTGTTTTTGGACAGGAAATCCACTTTGGACTGCATTTCCTGGAGCAGATATTGCAGCGGGTAAAATTTCGCTTCCCTGACATAGAGCATGGGGATAAACCATTCGTTCCAGTAAGCCAGCGCTGACAGCAGGCCCACCGTGGCGATACCCGGTTTCGCGATGGGAACCACGATCCGAAACAGCGTGTGGTACTCCCCGCTCCCGTCGATGGCCGCCGCATCAATCAGGTCCCCCGGTATGGAGCTCTGGAAAAAAGTCCGCATAACAATGATATTAAAGGGGTTCAGCAGCATGGGGACAATGACCGCCGCATAGCTGTCGGATAAACCCAGAAACTGCTTACATATCACGTATGTAGGAGCCAGGCCTCCTCCGAATATCATTGTAAAGAAACAGAAAAAGGTAAAAAACTTGCGGTATTTAAAGTCCTTTCGGTACAGCGCATAGGCGTAAAGTCCTGTCACAAGCAGCGTACACAGCGTCCCCACTATGGTGATAAAAAAGCTGTTGAAATAGGAGCGCCAAAGCTGCTGCCCCAGTTTGGCCACATAGGTATACGCGTCCAGCGCCCAGGAATTCGGCGTGAAGGAGAAACCCAGCTCCCGGATGCTCTCCTGTGAGGAGAAGGAGATGATTACCACAAACACGAAGGGCAGGATGCATGCAAAGCAGAACAAGGCCAGGATCAGGTGCATCACCGCTTCCGCCGGTCTGCTCACGGCATTTACAGGTCTTTTCTTGTTTTTCATAGAATGCCTCCTTTAGAACAGTGCGCTGTCCTCGTCAATCTTTGTCACAATCTTATTGGCTGCCATAATACATACAAAACCTACCAGCTGCTGTAAAAGTCCCGCCGCGGTACTCATACCGATATTGTTCGTGGCCGTCATGGTCCGGTAAACATAGGTATCGATAACGCCTGTGGTGGGGAACAGGGTGCCTGAGTTCATGGGCACGCTGTAAAACAGGCCAAAGTCCGCTTTCACGATGTTTCCCACATTCATGATAAACAAAATGGAGATCATCGTCCGCAGATGGGGCAGCGTCACATAGCGGATCTGCTGCCATTTGCTGGCGCCGTCGATGGAAGCCGCCTCGTACTGCGTCATATCAATGCCGGTGATCGCAGCCAGGTACAGTATACAGGAATACCCCGTTGTCTTCCAGACGTTACAGATCGTGAGGATCACCGGCCAGTACTTCGGCTCATGATACCAGTTGATCACCTCGCCCCCCGCTGCTGCCTGCCAGTGGGTCACAAGGCCTCTGGTGGGATCCAGGAACGCAAGCACGAAATAGCTTGCCACCACCCAGCTTAAAAAGTAGGGGAAGAACATGAAGGTCTGATAAACCTTCGCCACGCGCTTCTGGGTGATCTCACTTAAAATGATTGCCAGCGCCACCGCCAGCACCAATCCCAAAACGATCCAGAAGATGTTGTAGAGCAGCGTATTTCTCACATAGACCCAGGAATCCTTTGTGGAAAACATAAACTGGAAGTTTTTCAGTCCCACCCACTTACTGTGAATCAGATTGTTCCAGAATCCCGGATTCTTTATGTAGACCTTGTAGTCCTTGAATGCAAGCACGATCCCTGCCATGGGGATATAGCGCAGCAGGAAAAACCAGATCGCGCCGGGTAATGCCATTGACAATAACAGCAGTGTCTTTTTCGTTTTCCCTTTCATATTGCCTCCTTTATAAATGCTCCAGCAGTTCCTTTGTTATATTTATTGTATTATCTATCTGCACCAAAGTCACGGCACGAGGTTGTTGTTTTTTGGCTAAAATTGTTACATCAGCCATTATAAAACAAAAAGGTCTGTACAAATTGTACAAACCCTTTTCAGTCTTCCCGATACCGGTTCCGATATTCATTTGCAGATATTCCGTTCAATTTTTTAAAGACTCTGGAGAAATGCGCCAGGTCCAGAAATCCCACCTGTTCGGCCACATCCCCGATACGCAGCGACGGATCCCTCATCAATTCTTTGGCCTTGTCGATCCGGACCCCGTTTAAGATCTCCGAGAAGTTCTGCCCGGTCTCCTTATTCAGCAGCTTGCTCAGATGCCACTGGCTCACATAGGTCTTCTCCGCCACATCCGACAGCAGGATTTTCTCCTTATTATTGTCCAGGTATTCATTAAGGGGATAAATCTCCTGGATCAATCCCTGCTCCCTGGCTCTGTCATATTCCATCTCCGGCACAGGCCCCTTTATCTCCTGCAGGTATTGTTCGATCTCCCGTGTCTGCATCTCATCCGCATCCCGGCCCCCCGCCGTAAATACCTTGATGCCGTTGTAGATGGCCGGATTGTGGCTGGCAGTAACCATCATGCCATAGGGGAACTGGTGCCGCATCACATAGAACATAACCAGCGGTGTGGGTGACGACTTATTAATGAGATAGGCGGTGACGCCCTCCGCCGCAAACACCATCCCGGCCCACTGCATGGCCTCCTTGGAGAGAAACCGCCGGTCATATCCCAGTACAATACCTTTTCCGGCCGCATCCTCATCTTTCATTTTGTTGCACAGCGCCTTTGCCAGACGCTGTATATTCTCTTTTGTAAATTCATCTCCGATGACGGCTCTCCAGCCGCCGGTCCCAAATTTTACCATGCCGCTCTCCCTTCATTAAATTTTCGCAACTGTTCAGGCCTCTGTTCTTCACAGTTACAAATGTTCCCGGTATGCTGACCAGATTACCAGAGTTCACTAGTATAATCCACCCTAATTGCCCGTATGTTTGGCGCAGGATAAATTTTCAGCCTGCAAGGCGGCTGAACGAGG
>ERZ808040.772-NODE-772-length-25177-cov-4.258327_pt1 | contig 25177 bp, 25 predicted proteins | sample MGYA00380191_ERZ808040 | MGnify/ENA primary metagenome ERZ808040 (study PRJEB31490, sample SAMN06133395) | mouse gut metagenome | isolation source: J6 | host: mice | place: China: Chengdu | collected 2015-05 ...
GCAAGTGAAATTGCTTCTGCAGCTACACCTTCCATTAAATCTCCATCTCCACATAATGCATATGTGTAATGGTCAACGATATTAAATCCAGGTTGGTTATATTTCGCTGCTAAATGTTTTTCAGCCATTGCCATCCCAACAGCCATTCCGATTCCTTGTCCTAGTGGACCAGTCGTCGCTTCAACACCATCCGTATAGCCATACTCTGGATGTCCTGGTGTTTTTGAATCCCATTGTCTGAAGTTTTTAATCTCGTCCATTGGAAGATCATAACCAGATAAATGTAATAAGCTATACAATAACATTGAGCCGTGACCTGCTGATAAAACGAAACGGTCGCGGTTAAACCAGCTTGGGTTTGATGGATTATGGTTCATATGTTTTGCCCATAAAGTGTATGCCATCGGTGCTGCACCCATTGGTAAACCTGGATGTCCAGATTTTGCTTTTTCAATCGCATCAATCGATAATGTGCGAATAGTATTAATTGCCAATTGATCAATTTGTTGAGTCATAATGAATGTACTTCCTTTCACATTTCAGTCATTTACTTACACTTCTAGTGTAGACAATCCGCGTCATAAAAACAATTCTTTCTATAACTTTATTTTAATGTTTTACGATTTTGTGCATCTTTTACTTTTTGTGGTGTTACATCATTGCCTTCCGGATCGATGACTTGTACATTTTCAATTGTTTCGCGCATATTCGAACGGAATGAAGCTAAATACTCTTTGCGTAAAGCAGTTTGTTCTTTTGCTTCTTCCATACTTAACCCAGTCGTTTTTGATTTCTTTGATAATGCATTAATACGTGCAATTTTTTCTTTAGATAACATCCGATTACCTCCATCATTATTTCGTACTTAAAACATATACAAAATCGTATGGAAGTGCAACCGTTTCAGCTTTGTTCAGATGATTCATACTCTTTATAACGTCGATGTACAGTCGCTTTGCTCATTTCATAGCCAAGCCCTTGTAAAATCGCCGTAATTTCTTCAAATGTTAATCCCTTTTCACGTAAAGATACAATCTCTTCTACTGGCGCTTCAATACGCGCCCTGCCCTCAGGATTTCCTTTCTTCGTTAAATTTTTCTCAGGCCGATAACCTTCTGCAACCGCTCGCTTCATTCCACGTTTTATTTTTGCATTATGCAATTTACGTTGATATTCTTCTACGAGCGCTAGAATCTCAAGCAACATGGTATCCATATCATTTAATGCAATCGGTCCACCGTCATGATAGGTATATACATTCGTTTTTGTTTTTTCAAGTAGATGCAATACAGCCATACGCCCATTTCCACGTCCTAAACGTGTTTCATCTTGCACTAAAACAGCCTCTACGTCAACATTGCGAACATAGTCCAACAAATCGAGTAAACCTTCACGCTCTATATCATAACCGCTATGTCGATCTACAAAAATTTGTTCTACATGCAATTGTAGTTGTTCGGCCATTTTAGTTAATTCTTCTTGTTGTCTAGTGAGAGATTCATCTTGTGTCTCTTTTTCCGTACTAACCCGACAATAAATGACACAATTCTGTTTTGTCATTCTTCATCCTCCATTGTTTTCGTAGCAATCTGATCCATTTGGCGAACGTTCCCACTCACTGGAATCCGTAGTTCATCCCCTACTTGAATCGTTGGTGATACCAAATTATTAATCGTCATAATTTCATTGATCCACTTGTCTGATGGAACATCTTCCGCATATTGTTGCGAATACGCCCATAGTGTATCACCAGGTGCAACGACAATTTGTTCATAAACAATCTCTTGTTTTTGTTTTTGAATAAAGACAATGGCAAAGACAACACAAAGCGAAAAAGCTAAAAGTACATACTGATTTTTTTTAATAAATTCCATTTTAACTCCTCCTCGTATATTGTTTGTAGAATGTTTGTTCGGAATATATGTTCTCATCATAAGAAATCCTTCGTAATTTGTCAACTACTTTTTTCGAACTAATGTTTGTATTTTATAAAATACCTTGCTATACTTATTTTAAGAATAGAATTGATGTTCGCTACATGATTATGAACATAACCGAACATTTAGATTAAAGAGGTGAAAGAAATGGAGAAAATTTCTAAAAGACAAGAAGCGATTTTAGAGTTCATTAAAGAAGAAGTGAAACAAAAAGGGTATCCACCTTCTGTTCGTGAAATCGGAACAGCCGTTGGACTTGCCTCAAGTTCAACTGTACATGGCCATTTGGCAAGATTAGAGAGTAAAGGATATATTCGTCGCGACCCAACAAAGCCACGCGCAATCGAAGTACTTGATCCGATGGGGGAAGAAATCGTGAAACCAGGGGTACTACATGTACCATTAATCGGGAAAGTAACAGCTGGACAACCTATTACTGCGATTGAAAATATCGAGGAATATTTCCCACTACCAGAGTCATTTGGTACGAGTGAAGACCAATTATTCATGTTAGAAATCGTTGGAGAAAGTATGATTGAAGCAGGTATTTTAGATGGAGACTATGTCGTTGTTCGTCAAAAGAATACCGCGGATAATGGGGAAATTGTTGTTGCAATGACAGAAGAAGATGAAGCGACGGTTAAACGATTCTTTAAAGAGAGAAACTATTTCCGTTTACAACCTGAAAATTCAACAATGGAACCTATTATTGTTGACCAAGTATCGATTTTAGGAAAAGTTGTCGGCGTTTATCGTAATATCCATTAATCTTAAAAAGGAATCTTCCTGTCATCGGAAGATTCCTTTGTTTTATTTATAACGTAATTAAACCTTTTTCAATTAATTTTTCAGTTGATGCTAACACCGCAATTTTAACATGTTCGTATGTTAAACCACCTTGGACATACGCCGTATAAGGTGGACGAATCGGGCCATCAGCTGTCAATTCAATACTTGAACCTTGAATAAATGTCCCTGCTGCCATAATCACATCATCGGCATAGCCAGGCATATATGATGGAATCGGTGCAAAATGCGCATCGATTGGAGAATTCTCTTGAATCGATTGACAGAACGCAATCATTTGTTCTGCATTCCCAAATGAGACCGATTGAATTAAATCTGTACGCTTCGCTGAATAATGTGGTGTTGTTGTCATGCCGAAATGATCGAGTAAGCCAGCTGTAAAAATGGCTCCTTTAATCGCTTGACTCACAACATGTGGCGCTAAGAAGAAGCCTTGATACATTTCTAGTAATGTATCCAATGACGCACCCGCTTCCGTTCCAAGACCTGGAGACGTCATGCGAAATGCGCACATTTTAACTAAATCTTCACGTCCAGCTACATAACCACCCGTACGAACAAGCCCACCTCCTGGATTTTTAATGAGGGAACCCGCCATTAAATCTGCGCCTACATTCGTCGGTTCTACTGTTTCCGAAAATTCACCATAGCAGTTATCAACGAATACAATCACATTTGGATCGATCGCTTTGACTTTTTGAATCATTTCTTCAATTTCTGCAATTGTAAATGAAGGTCGATCTGAATACCCTTTCGAACGTTGAATTCCAACTACTTTCGTATTGGATTTCATTTGCTTTTCAACTGCTTCAAAATCAACCGTTCCATCTTCACATAAATCAACATGCTGATAGGAAATTTGATAATCTTTCAAGGAACCTGTGTCTTGGTCGCCACCTGAAACGATTGATGCTAACGTATCATATGGTTCTCCTGTAATATATAATAATTCATCCCCTGGACGTAATACACCGAATAAACTAATCGCAATTGCATGTGTGCCTGAAATAATTTGGCCGCGAACGATACAGCTTTCCGCACCAAATGTTTCCGCATAAATCCGCTCTAACACATCACGTCCTTCGTCATCGTAGCCATATCCTGTTGAACCTGCTAAATGGAAGTCCGATACGCGATTATGACGAAATGCTGCTAACACTTTTTCTTGGTTATGATAAGCAATTTGTTCTGCTTGTTTAAAATAAGGTGCAACTTTTTCTTCTACTTGTTCTGCTACAGCCCATAATTCATTTTGTTTCGTTACTTGTGTCATGTTTATGCCTCGCTTTTCTTAAGTTCATTGTTCATTTTACCATTTACACTTTATTGGTCAATGTTTATCCTTGCCATGACAACATTTCTTAAACGATTGAAGTCTTACAAAAGTTTGGTAATCTATTGTAAGAGAATTGTTTTTAGGAGGTATTCATTTGGCTTGGGATGTATTTAGTTTTATTGGCACATTTGCATTTGCGGTTTCAGGCGCTATTATCGCAATGGAAGAAAAATATGATTTATTTGGCGTGTATATTTTAGGAATTGTGACGGCCTTTGGTGGCGGAGCGTTGCGAAATGTCTTAATCGGCGTACCTCCGAATGTATTATGGGAACAAGGCTTTTTATTCAAGGTCGCAATCATTTCAATTACGATTATCTTTTTATTCCCAAAGCCATTATTAAATCATTGGACAAGATGGGGAATTTATTTTGATGCAATTGGTCTCGCAGCATTCGCAGTTCAGGGTGCATTATTTGCAGTAGAACTCGAACTTCCGACTAGTGCGGCCGTCGTTGCTGCTTGCTTAACAGGGGCAGGTGGTGGGATTATTCGCGACGTGTTGGCAGGGCGTACACCTCTCGTTTTCAAGCGTGATATATATGCTGTTTGGGCTGCAGCTGGAGGATTTTTCGTCGCCATCGGACTATACCAATATGATATCTTACTGTACGTATTATTTATCGTCATTACAACATTGCGCATTTTATCCGTCCATTACCATTGGAAATTGCCTGTGAATCATTCACTTTATAGAAAATTATAAAAAACAGCACGTTCACACACGTGCTGTTTTCTTCAACCTATTACTATTATTGCCACACAATCACTAGGCTTTTAGATTAATCATACCCACCTACTGCTTCTGGTAATTTCCGGTAAGCTTCTTTTTTCTCTATAATTGCCCAAATCATATCGCGTAATTGTCGAAACTGCTTAGCATCTTCTGTCGGCTCACAAAACGCCCCCGAAATATGATGCGTTATCGTTTCACCATTTACGGTAATCGACCATTCCTCATCTTCATGTGGATCTTGCACACAAACTGTATCATTTGTTTTTGGTGGTATGAACTTCTTTTGTGCAAACACATGAATGGATTTCATCTCGTCATAAACCTGTGTTAACTCTGTCGTCGTCAATGAAAGCTTAGCATGTGCAACACCATTTTCAATTAAATCTTTTGTCACCGTTCCTTGATAAGTATCAAAGGCATTATTCAAATTGACACCAAAATGAACAGAGAACTGGAAATCCTCTGGCATTTCGTCAGGCATGCTCATAGCGGGTTGCACAGGTTTCTCCAACTCAACTGGTATTTCTTTCTCAGGTCTATCTGCTGTACGTGACATGTCATCACAACCACTAATTATAAGGAGCAAGCATATGACAAGTATCCGTCTCTTCATTCGTATGTTCCTCCGATCATGTCAAGGTATAATGGATTCTTCTTCATTTCCAATGCGAATGAAAAATGGATAGATGACAAACGCAAAAATCGATAATAGTAATATGAAACCGATTGTTACTCCTGTTGGTAAATCTACAAAAATCGAAAGGATTAACGGAAATAGACTCATCATCGGTAGCATACTCATTTGCATACGAGAATGCTTTGTTTGATTTTGTGTTTGCCTACAATATGGACAGCTTAGCGCGGGGTTTAACGACGTCGTCTTTTGAATGGTTTCCTTCCACGTCCATGTCTTTTTGCAATATTCACAAGTTGGTATTCTCCATCCCCCTTTACGCCTGATTTTCTAGTAGTCGCTGAATCATTTCAACGCGATTCCCAAACGGATCTCGAAATTCAAAACGATCATAACCAGGAATCGGTATACTTTCGAGAATAGCAATATTTTCAGCTTCCAATCGTTTTTTCCAAACTGAAAGCTCTATGACTTCATAGGCAATATGTGCTTTCGTCATGAATCGATAAACGCTGTCTTCAGTGCCGATATGTACTTCATGTGCGCCAACTTGCACCCAAAACCCTCCACGCCCGGCCAATGCAGATGGTTTTTCGAGTTCTGGTAATTGTAACACATCACAATAAAAACGTTTTCCCGCTTCTTCCAACCCTTTTGGAATGGTTAATTGAACATGATGAAGCCCTTTAATCATTGCACTCACTTCCCCTTTACACATGGTTTATATTCGCAATCACTCTCTCTACATCATATACAAGTTTATCGATGATTTGTTTGGCAGATGTATGCACACTTGCACGTGGATATTGTCCACACCATAATGACATATAGGCAGGGTTTTCAGCTTTTACAGCGGCGTCACGGATTTGCTTTGTTAATGCATTTTGCACAGGATATGGCGGTAATTTCCCTTCATACTGCGCCATTGTTGTAATGAAATCGTTTTGGATTCCTCTAGCTGGTTTTCCAGAAAATATTGACGTGACAACAGTTTCATCTTCTTTCGCTTGTAAAATCGCTTGTTTATGCACCTCATGTGCGCCACTTTCTGTCGCTGTCACGAATGCCGTTCCCATTTGGACTGCATCAGCACCTAATACGAGAGCCGCTACAACGCCTCTAGCATCCATAATCCCACCTGCAGCAATAACCGGTATATGAACTGTATCTACTACTTGTGGGACAAGTGCCATTGTGCCGATCATTGCATCTTTTCCGTCTGCTAAAAATGTACCTCGATGTCCACCAGCTTCACTTCCTTGTACAACAACAGCATCGACACCAACAGCTTCATTTTCATACGCTTCTGCAACAGTTGTCGCCGTTCCAATTACCGTCACGCCAGCCGCTCGAAGTTTTTTAACGATTTCTGTAGAAGGCACACCGAACGTAAAACTACAAACTGGCACATTCGTTGCAATGATAAGGTCAATTTGTGCGTCAAATAAACCATCATGACCAGGACGCCATTTTGTCTCTCCTTCAACCCCAACAATTGTACGAACGGGTGCTAACCAATCATTCGCTTGCTGAATATGTGTTTCTAACACGTCAATATGTTCTGGCACAAAAAGGTTTACACCAAATGGTTGAGTGGTGAATTGCTGCACTTCTTCAATTTGTTTTTGTAATTGTTCCAACGTTAAATAGCCTGCACCAATTTGACCAAGTCCTCCTGCATTTGATACAGCCGCTACTAATTCGGGTGTCGTCACACCTCCCGCCATCCCAGCTTGAATTACCGGAAATGCCATTTTCAATTGTTGCGTCAACCGATTTGTCGGCCACATAGCAATTCCCCCATTTTGTTTTTCTCAATGAAAAAAGCAATGTACGTCTAATACATCGCCTCTTTCATTTTTATTCCGCTAAATCCATTGTAATATTTCTTGCAGGTACATACGTTGAAATCGCATGCTTGTATATTAATTGTTGCTTTCCTTCTGTTTCCAAAAGCACAGTATAGTTATCATATGATTTAATAAGACCTCTTAATTGGAAACCATTCATTAAAAAAACTGTCACCATCATATTTTCTTTACGTAATGTGTTTAAAAATACATCTTGCATCCCCTGTTTACTCATCAAACACTCTCCCTTTCATTTTAAACATCATTCAACCTCTTCATTAGTAGTTATTCGTTATTTTTTCGAAAAACCCTTTATTACAGTCGAAATTTCCTCTAAAATTGCGGGAATCCCTTTTTCCATTTGCACCCAGTGAATGGCCATTTTATTTTTAAAATAAGTCATTTGGCGTTTAGCATAATTTCTCGTACTCTTTCTAATTCCTTCAACAGCCATTTCATATGATAATGTTCCTTCAATATATTGCTTTAATTCGCGGTAGCCAATCGCCCCCATTGGCTGTGTTTCTGCATAGCCTGCTGCTAACAGCTGCTCTACTTCTTGTAAAAATCCTTCTTCCATCATGAGTGTCGTGCGTCGATTAATGCGATCGTACAATTTATCACGATCCATTTCTAACCCAATGATCAAATGACGATACATTTCTTCATGGCCTTTGTTTTGCTCGTGGGCATCTTTTGTTTTTCCCGTTACTTCAATAATCTCAAGTGCACGAATAAGCCTACGATGATTATTTGGATGTATTTTTTCGGCACTCACTGGATCAAGTTTAACGAGACGTTCATATAAAACATCCGCCCCTTCAGTTTCCAACTCTTCCTCTAAACGTGTGCGTACACGTTCATCTCCAGCTTCTTCTGTAAAACGAAAATCGAATAATACCGCTTGGACATATAATCCGGTTCCACCTACGATAATTGGCATTTTTCCGCGGCTTCGAATTTCTTCAATGCATGTTCTGACTGCATGTTGGTATTCTGCAACCGAGTAAGTTGTTGTCGGTTCTAATGTGTCAAATAAATGATGTGGAACCCCGTCCATTTCTTCTCGTGTTATTTTTGCCGTTCCGATTGAAAACCCTTTATAAACTTGCGTCGAGTCACCATTAATAATTTCACCGTCAATCAATTTTGCCAACGCAATGCTTAGCGCGGTCTTTCCTGAAGCTGTTGGACCAACAACTGCAATTACCTCTAAATCGTCTTTCATCACGCTTCAATCCATTCTATTACTTGCTGTAAAACAACCGGTCTCGTCGTATCATTTAATAATTCATGACGTCCACCTTCATAAAAACGAACTGTGACATGCTTTAATCCAGCTCGGTCATATTGTTTCGCCACTTTCCAAACACCTTTACTAAAGTTCCCAACAGGATCTTCATCACCAGAAAATAGTAATATCGGTAAATCTTTTGGAATGCGTGCCACTTCACGGAGATCATGGACAAGACCAAGGCCGTCAAATAAATCTAAGAAAAATTGTGTAGTCGGTACAAATCCACAATATTCATCCATCATATACGAAAAAACATGAGTTGGATTTTTTGATAACCAATCAAATTTCGTTAATGGTTTTTGAATTCCTTTATTAAAACGCCCAAAAACAAGCTCATCTAACAGTAAGTTTTTCCGATCAAATCCTTGACGTTTTCCCATGATATACCCTAATGCGATCCCGCCATAACGTGCAACACCACTGTCATCACCTGTCCCAGATAAAACAACCTTGTCAACAAGATGCCCATGTAATTGTATAAAACGTCTAGCAATGAAAGACCCCATACTATGACCAAACAAGACAAACTTATTCGTTGGATATTGTGCGCGCATATACGTGACGACTTCATAAACATCTTCAACAACACGTGGGAACCCACCTTCATCACCGAAATGGCCACGTTTGCCATTCATATCAACTGTTTTTCCATGTCCACGATGGTCATGTGCTGTCACCATATATCCAGCATCAACAAGTGCTTCTGCCACTTTATCATAGCGCCCACTATGCTCTGCCATACCATGCAATAGATGTACATGACCTTTCGGCTTTTCTGCTGGCAATCGAACCGTTGCATAAACATAAACACCATCTGACATTTGTAACTCCAATTGTTCCATTAATCGTCAACCCCTCTCATCCAATTTATGCCGTTTACATGACCCGCTTAAACATTTTTTCAATTTCATATGTCGTAAAATGTATGAGCACGGGTCTTCCGTGTGGACATGTAAATGGATTTTCTGCTTTACTTAAATCTGTCAATAAAATCTCCATATCGCGTAATGTTAAGTGATGATTTGCCTTAATGGACTTTTTGCAGCTCATCATAATCGCTGCTTCCTCCCGTAACTTTCCAACATCTACTTTACGCTGGTGTAATACTTGCTCAATCATCTGTTCAATAATTTCCGTCTCCTCTCCTTTTGGAAACCATGTCGGATATTCTCGTACGACATAAGAATTTGGTCCAAATGATTCTAAAAATACACCAACATCTTCTAGTGCTTGCATATGTTCCTCTATTTTCACTTGTTCATCTGAAGCATAATGAAATTGTAAAGGCAATAATAATAATTGCCGTTCTTCGTGTTCTGCTTCTTTTAATTTATCCCTAAAAAACTCATATTTAATTCGTTCTTGTGCTGCATGTTGGTCAATCATATAAAAACCATCTTCATTTTGTGCGATGATATACGTCCCATGCACTTGCCCAACTGGATATAACATAGGGAAATGATTCGATTCACTCGTCTGCGAACGTATTTCTTGAAGTGCTTCAACGGTTTGCGTTTGTTCAAGCTCTTCAACCGGTTGCTCCTCATGCATACTTGTTTCTACAGACATCGGCACTTCACGATGCTTTGTTTCTTGTACTGTCCAATCCGTCGGCATATCCCAATTACTTGTAGCAGTTGGTTGTTCTATTGATGAATCAAATGATGGTGTTGGTTCCGATTCCTCTGTTTCTTGTTTGAGCGTAGATTGGGTCGTTTGCAATTCTTTTGATTGGTGCGAAGGAAAATTTGCAGTTGACGTTTCTCGTTGAACTGGTTTCTCCGGTGTCCAAAAAGCTGTTTGTTCAGATTCTTGTTTTCTCGGTTCTTTTTTCACCGCATCGGGAATTCGCACATGATCATGTAAAGTGTGATGAATCGTTTCTTTAATGAGCGATAGTAATTCGCCTTCCTTACTCATACGAATTTGTTGTTTTGATGGATGCACGTTGACATCCGTTAAAAATGGATCCCCTTCTACATTGATAACGACAATTGGGTACCGTCCAATCGGCAGTAATGTATGAAACGCTTCAACAATCGATCGGTTAATCGAGTGACTTTGAATCCATCTGCCGTTGACAATAACGGTCATATAATTTCGTGATGCACGTGTTAATTCAGGCAATGCAAAATAACCATGCACAGTATAGTCTGCATTTTCACCTGTAAATCGAATCATTTTCCGCGCAACAGTCATACCGTAAATATCAGCAACGACACGTAATTGATCGCCTTTCCCTGCTGTATTTAATAATACTTGGCTTCCATGCATCAATTTAAAAGCAATATGCGGATGACTTAATGCTAAACGGTTTACAAGCCCAATTGTATGGCCAAGTTCCGTTTGAATGGTCTTCATATGTTTTAAACGAGCAGGTGTATTGTAAAACAGTTGAGAAATTGTAATATCTGTTCCTTTTCGAAACGCGGCTTTCTCGTGTGTAACGAGTTCACCACCTTCAATTTCTACTTTTGTTCCTGTTTGTTCTCCATCAGATGTCCACATCGACACTTTACTCACTGAAGCAATACTCGCAAGCGCTTCTCCACGGAACCCTAAAGTTCGAATGCGAAATAAATCATGCTCATTTGTTATTTTACTCGTTGCATGCCGCTCAAAAGCCCGCACAGCGTCGACTTCTGACATTCCTTTTCCGTTATCGGTCACACGTATTTTCATTAACCCTGCTTCTTCTAACGCAATTTCGATGACAGTACTTTCCGCATCAATGGCGTTTTCTACGAGTTCTTTAACGATTGAGGCAGGACGTTCTACAACTTCCCCTGCCGCAATTTTATTTGATAGTTTATCATCCATTACTTGAATAATGTCCATTTAACTCACCTTTTCTCTGATCGAAGCTTTTCTTGAACCTCTACTAAATATTGCATCGTTTGGAGCGGTGTCATATTCAACACATTTTTAAATGTCAACTCTTCAAGTACTGCTTGTTCCATACTCGTGACTGCAGTTGGCTCTTGTACTTGTTCCACTGAGGAGGGTTGTGTAGCGACCTCCTCCACTTCAAAAAATGTTAATTGTTCTGGCTGTTCTTCCGCTACAATTACTTCCTCATTGGCATTTTCGAATGTTTCCAATAAATGCTTTGCACGCTCTAATAATGGCTCTGGTAGCCCAGCTAATTGTGCAACATAGATTCCATAACTTTTATCTGCCGCGCCTTTCATCACCTTATGTAAAAAGACGACTTTTCCATCTTGTTCCATCGCCGCAACATGAACATTTTTCAATCTTGGTAATTGTTCATCGAGTGCGGTTAATTCATGATAATGCGTTGAAAATAATGTATTTGCTCCGATTTCATCATGAATAAATTCCATCATTGCTTGCGCTAAACTCATCCCATCATAAGTTGACGTTCCCCGTCCGATTTCATCAAATAACAATAAACTGTGAGCCGTCGCATTCGTAATCGCATATTGCGACTCCATCATTTCCATCATAAACGTACTCTGTCCTGAAGCGACATCATCTGCTGCACCAATTCGTGTAAAAATTTGATCGGTCACTGGTAATAATGCTTCATCACACGGAACATAACAACCGATTTGTGCCATCACTACTGTTAAGGCAACTTGGCGCATATACGTGCTTTTACCAGACATATTCGGCCCTGTAATGAGCAACATATTCGCTTCCTCAGCAAGCGTACAACTATTCGGCACATATAAAGAGTGATCCATCATTTTTTCAACGACTGGATGGCGTCCATTTTTAATATCGAGTGCCCGCCCTTCATGGAAACTCGGCTTCACATAATTTCGCGTTTCCGACACTTGCGCAAATGCAAGTAAAACATCTAATTCACTTAATACCGACGCAAGTGATTGCACATAACGAATATGTGGTTTTAATGTCTCTCGAACTTGTGTGAATAACGTATATTCTAGCTCTAAACTTTCCGCTTCTGCATTTAAAATAATCTCTTCTTTTTCTTTTAATTCCGCAGTAATATAACGTTCTGCATTGGCTAACGTCTGCTTTCGTTCATAACGTGCTTGATCAACCATTTCAATATTGGATTTCGTCACTTCGATAAAATACCCGAATACCCGGTTGTAACCGATTTTCAAGTTTTTAATCCCCGTCCGTTCACGCTCTGTTTGCTCTAATTCAGCAAGCCATTTTTGCCCGTTACGCGAGGCATATCGATAATCATCCAACTTCTCATCAAAACCGTCTTGGATAACGCCACCTTCTTTTACAGTTAACGGTGGTGTATCTGCAATCGCGCGCTCTAATAATGTTCTTACGTCGTCACAAGGATTAATTTTCTTCGCGAATTGTTGTAATAAAGCTTCATCGCTATTCGCTAATGCTTCTTGAATCGCTGGCACCTTTTGCAATGAATTACGCAACTGCGCTAAGTCACGTCCATTCGCAGATCCCATCGAAATTCGACCAGCCAATCGTTCTAAATCATACACTTCTTTTAACGCTTCACGTAAATCAGCACGTAAGAAAAACGCATCGAGTAAGTCTGAGACAATATTTTGACGTGCTTCAATTGCCTTCAAATCTGCCAATGGTTGATGAATCCACATTTTTAATTTTCGCGCACCCATCGCTGTTACCGTTTCGTCTAGTAACCAATATAACGTGCCTTCTTTTGTACCCGTTCGAATTGATTGGACAAGCTCTAAATTCCGCATCGAGTTGGCATCAATCGATAACTTCGTATTTTTTTGAATGAACTCAAACGGTTTAATATGATCTAATGATGTTTTCTGTGTATTTTTCACATATGTTAATAAACGACAGCAAGCATCTTGAACATTCGTGGGGATTGCTGCACCGATATCAAAATGCTCCGCAACTTGTTCAACAGATAATGCGATATTTCGATTGGCCATACTTTCACTTAACGCAATGTGTAATCGGTCATCGACAACCACTTCTTTAATGCCGAGCGCTTCAACTTCCGCCATTAAGGTGCGTTCATTTCCTTCGACATACTGCACTTTCCCTTCACCCGTCGATAAATCTAAATACGCAAGCCCATATTCACAGTCGTCAATGACATGCACTGAACCGATAAAATGGTTCGTATTCATATCAATCGACTTACCTTCAGTTAATGTTCCCGGCGTAATAATCCGTACAACTTCTCGCCTTACAAGGCCTTTTACCGCTTTCGGATCTTCTGTCTGTTCACAAACAGCGACTTTATGTCCTTTTTGGACGAGTGTCTCAATATATCCGGCTGCAGAATGGTAAGGCACGCCACACATCGGAATTGGATTGCCAGATTTTGCATCTCTTGCTGTTAGTGTAATTTCTAAAATTTGAGACGCCTGAATTGCATCTTCAAAAAACAACTCGTAAAAGTCTCCCAGTCTAAAAAATAAAAATGCATCATCATGTTGTTTTTTTATATCTATATATTGTTGCATCATTGGTGTATACGTAGACATTATGTACCTCTCTCTATCCATCTTGTTTTTTTCCATTATATCAATTAATGGACGAGAAAAGAAGAAAACGAAAAGTTCTATACGTGTCAATTGATTGTGCAATAGGCAAAAGACGTCATTTTCCCACGTATTCTGTTCTCATGATTTGTCTTCTACAAATGCTACATGTACCGAATCAGCAATTTTCTCATACCCAATTTCTTGATAGATTTTATTGGAAGTCGGATTCATCATATCAGTATACAACACACAAAAATCATATGTTCTTAACAATTCTTTTGATCCTGCCGCAACAAGTGTACGTGCATATCCTTTTTTCCGCTCTTCCTTTGGTGTAAATACAAGCGACACCGTAATCCCATTTTTTGTCGGCCGTGATTTTTTCATCATCGACACCACACTTCCTTCATGTTCCCAAAGAAACACTTCTCTTTCTTTCAAAAACTGCGCAACTCGTTGTTTTACTTGCTCGGTAGATGTAATGGGCATCCCTGTATCTTCTTCGAACAAATTAAACCATTTTTCAATTTGTGGAGCATCAGCTTCGGTTGCAAAGCGCCAGTTACCAGGACTAGATTCAAGCGTCTCGTTCACTTGATTTAATCGATATAATCCTTGGTCCATCAGCAGCGTGTGCCCCATTCCCGTTCTCTTTTTCCATTTTTCAGCGAATGCATACGCCCAATGCTTTAAACTAATCATCGAGTGACAGCCAATCTCTTCATCCATCAAGCTTTTTATAAGAAATTCAATGACTTCTTCTGTTCGCTGTTCATTTACAATAATCAAATTTAGTGGGTGAGGTGGTGTCATTTGAATAATTGCAAGCACTTGATGATTTTCCTCAATTGTCGCCATCAATGGTCGTTCATATTTCCCTGCTTTAATCGCTTGAAGGACGCCATAAAATAAACTATAAATATCTTCTTTCTCTATTAAAAACTTTTCGATTTTCTCCTCAAAACGGTATGCTTGATGATAGATGATAAACTTCATATTCATTCCCCCAATAGTCCTATCATAATGATTCCTACCTCTTTCATAATCTTATCCTTTTACGATCTTTTTCCATATCAGAGCTCGCTGCTCAAGTTGTTTCACAAACAAGTCTTTCCCGTCTATATAGGCGTCAATATCATTTGGAAATTGCGCTGCAAGCTGCTTTTTTAAAGAGCCATATTGTACTGCTTCTTCAGGATGCATCCGTAAATAATCACGCACAGCGACATGTCGTTCGATTGCTTCAACTTGATTTTCGTCGAATAGATGAAGCTGATGTGTACGATGATCGCCACCTTTACGAAAATATCGGCGTCCTAAAATGCCATATTCCCCAAGCCCTTCATAACCAATCGCTGCCATCTCATTTGTATAATCATCAATTCGTGTAATGTCTTTCACGACTGGAATCATATCGATGATTGGCTTTGCATGTAGGCCAGGGACTGATGTACTCCCAATATGGTGTATCGTTACAATTTCTTTTTGTAAAACTTGTGTAATCAATTCCGCTTCTTCTTGAAAAGCTTGCGGCCACTTTGGATTATATGCAGTTACAATGACTTTCATAAGATCGCTCCTTTCTCCATATCATTGTCTTGTTTACGAAAAATCACATTGAAACTTCTTTCATTCATGAAGGATCTACAAATTTGTCGGTGTTCTCAATAGATACTCTTCTAATATTTTCACATGCATTTATCTTAATTGCAAATGTTTTCAGAATTATCCAGTCATCTTTTTCCCTTCCTACATTTACGAAAGGAACTCCACCATCGTATTAAATATCAACCATTTTTCTATCGAGTTCTCCAAATACAGCTACACGATTTACCTATTTACGCTCGACACCTTTAAATCATCATAAAACTGTCCAGAAAATCAGCCTTTGACTTTCTGGACAGTTCTTAAATTGTACACTTATTTCTCCACAATGATGTTTGGATTTTCTTTTAATAATGCATCAATGAAAGCTTCATGTTTTTTGGGGGCAATCGTTATGACTTCATACGCTTTAACATGCACGTCCAATCGATTACGCACTTGAATTTTACGTATTTCTCCAATACGAATTTGACGGTTAAAAGGTCCGTTTTTTATGTTTAACTTGCCCTCTTTCACCACATAACCAGTTTTCAACCACACCCATAACAATAATGCCGCAAAAAGAATGACAATCATCATAACTGGTGTACTTCGATAATTTACCGTTGGATCCACAACTGGTTCACCCCCGAATGCATATACATATGCTAAGAAAAGTAGGATACCCCAAATAACTGCCGTATAAATAACATCCTTCTTCGCTCGAAAATACATTGTATGACGCCTCCCTTATTTTGATTCTTTTCGCATTTCATCATGTTCTACGATTATTTCTTTTATACTGGCAAATGTCGCGACGATAATCAAATCGCATATTCGCAAATTGGAACAGCTGATTGTGTATTGAGCATCAATCGTTTTCTATTTCTATTTATGATTTTCCCTGTTTTCATTTTTTTACACACAACTTTTTGCCATAAAATCCTTCCACTAAAAAATCTCATCAAGATGAAAAAGGTCAAAAATCAACTGTATTCCACAAGTGATTTTTGACCCATCATCCATTTTAGATTTTTTGACGTTTCACGATTCTGGTGAGCAAAACACGACCTTTTTGACTGCAAATAAATAAAGCAAATACAAGTGATAAACAGGAAACAATAAGAGACACTTTAAAATAAGGTGGAGAATATACAAGCTTAATATCATTTTGACCTTCTTCTAAAGCAAGCCCGATAAATGCATAATTTGCTTGTAATACTTCTTGCTCCTCACCATTTACATACGCTTGCCATCCTTTTTCAAATGGAATTGGAAGCTGCATAAATTGTGCTTGTTCTACATTATTAAAAGAAACTTCCAATCTATTTTTCTCCCATTCATACGAGATGTCCGATGATGATTGATGATTCTTTTTCAGCACCTCATAATTTTCACCGAATAATTGTAAGTCTGTTAATGTATACGTTCCCTTTGGTAAACGGATGGAGATTTCAGGAGCTGCTGATACACGTATCGTTAGATTATCTACTCCCGTCTTATAAATCGAAGAATTTTTCTTCCGTAACGTCTTGTATTCATTCACATGTAAAGTAAATTGTCGATCTTGATCAAGTCGTTGTAATTGAAAAGATACATAATAATCTTCCGTATCCGCCATAGAAGATTCATCCAATACGAGATCGATTCCACCTGATTTCTCCGTCACTGTTAAGCGATTGTTTTCAAATGTTGCACCTTTTTCTCGAATCGTAACATCTTTCATAAAATCAGGTGCATGTTGGACTGTTGCGACTTTCCCTTCATACGCTTTTAAAATAATTCCATCAATCATCGCTCTTTCACGTTCTAGCGGTGATGCATTCGCCAATTGTGCTTCTGTATAAATTTGTTTTGTCGTTCTTACAAATGGCAATACATATTCATTTTCATAAGCAGTATAGTCACCCACAGTATATTTCTCGTAGAAGCCAAAGGGGACGTTCAAATCTCCTTTTTTCGCAATATAGTATTTGCCTGCTAACACACTTGCTAAATTCGCACGATTTCCTACGGTTCCATACCGACTTACACTTTCTTTCCCCGTATCAATTTCTACATCATATAAATAAAAATAAAGTAGATGATGATTTAAAATACTAGAATATACACTGAATCCATTAAACTGTTGCACAATAGGTGTATTATTTCTTGACGGTGTCATCCAATCAATTCGGTAAAATTCATCTTCTTCCTCATCTTGAATGCGTTGTAATAATGCTCGTTGATCGTCACTATAATATGCTTCGCTATGCATCCATTCCTTTGTTGAAGACTGGACATCACCTTCTTGAGAAAGCTTTACATATTGATAAAAATTACTCGTAAACAGACTACTGATAACTAGAAACACAACGAGCATGGCCATAGTTCGACGGCCAAATGGCATCATCAAACGAATGACAATTAAAATTGTCGCAATCGTAACATACACAAGATAAGCCGATTGCCAGTTTGTAAAGGATAGCACTGGATCTACGACATAACTGACACTATACAATAAAACAAGACCTGAAATTGCAATGATGAGATGCTTTTTTGTTATTCGATGCATTTGCTCTAAACTAACAGCAATCACACCTGCAAACACGAAAGCAAGAAAATATTCCCATCGGTATTGCGGTGCCGAAAATCCATTAAATGCACTTCCTACGATTGGACTCATATGAAAAACAATTGAAATCAACATTAAATATGCGTAAAAAGCAAACCGCTTTTCTTGGTAAAATGGACGTATTAATAAACAGATCATTGCAAAAGCAGGAATAACGATAATTCTCCCATCTAAAAATGGATTATCCATTGGCAATAATAACGGGATTTCTGCTTCATAAGCAATTCGATGATTATGGAAATAACCATAGACTGCTGGAATAAACGAAACCGCACTAATTCCAAATGCAATGAGCCCACCTACAATATATTGTTTTATTTGAACAAAAATTGTCGTTTCATCTTCGTCTAACTTGATGAACCAACGACAAATGATATACATCGATGCTAAAAGAATATTAATATAAGCAAAATAAAAATTATTAAATAAACATAAAGCAAGTGCGACAATAAACCAACCCGCTTTTTGTTCTCTTATTACTTTTTCAACACCGTACAATAGAATGGGCAACCAAAGCATCGCATCAGCAAAAAACTCCCAATATGTAACATGTCGAAAATAAATGACGCTCGTACTATAAAGTACAGCCCCAACAAATGCAGGTACCGAACCAATCTTCATATATTTAAAATATTTCGTCGTCACGAACATCATCATTGTCACTCGAATGATGCTAATTGGAATCAGTGTATTTGCCCAATAAAAAATCGTCGGTTGATCAATCACCCCACATAATTCTAGCATATAGGTGAGTGCGACTGATCCAATAAAAAAGAGCGAAGTCGAGAAATAATAACTTAATTGTGAATACGTCCCTCCTCCTAACCCAAAACGATCTGAATAGAAAAAGTTTCCTGTCGTATATTGTTCATACAATAACTGTTTAAATGGCAACATTTGAGATAGCCCATCACCAGGTCCTGTCATAAACTTCCCATCAAACCATTCCAATATAAAAAAAGTGTGGCTTACAATCGCAATACTAATACTAAGTAATAAAATAAGAAGCCAATTGCGCTCTTTATAAATGAGTTGTTTTAATTTATTCATGATGTTTTTAAAATCTTTCCTGTCATAATAAAAGTAATCGGTACGGTGAAAAACATAGCGACGATTGGCGCAAGTCCACTACTCAACTGGAACCATTCAACAAGTACAAATAAAATAATCGTTGTAATCACTGTATTCGCTACTTGCGTTAATGGAAATTGAAAAAACTTTTTCCATGTCGGTTTCACCTTATATGTAAAATAAGTATTTAAGAAAAAAGAACCGATTAAACTACAGATAAATCCAAAAAAATGCGCCATCATATAATGCCATTCCAACCAATATAAACCTAATAAATATAAGCCATAATACGTTCCTGTGTTGATCACGCCAACAATTACAAAACGCAAAAATTCACCTTTAAACCATTTCATGTATCGTGCTCTTTTCTTCTTCAATTTCAATATTTGTTTGTTTAACTAAATAATGTGGTCTTCTTTTCGTTTCATAATAAATTCGCCCAATATATTCACCAATAATGCCGAGACAAACAAGTTGGACACCGCCAATAAAGAGAATTGCCGAAATTGTTGTGAAGTAGCCAGGTACGGTGATCCCATGTTTGATTACTTGAATAAATGTGATTGATATGTAAACAAGTGATAAAAGTAAAATGAGAAAGCCTGTATGAAAACATATACGCAAAGGTTTATTATTAAAGGAAATAATGCCATCAATGCCATAATTCAGCAGTTTTGAAAATGTCCATTTCGATTTCCCGTTCTCACGTATTTGATTTTCATATGTGATGACTTTCCGATCTAATCCAATCCACGAATAAAGACCTTTAGAAAATCGATTTCCTTCACTAAGTTTAAGGAGTGCATTGACAGCTTTCCTACTTAACAAACGAAAGTCACCCTCACCATCACAAAGTTGAACATCAATTGCATTATTCACAAAACGATAATACAGTTTCGTCAAGATTGTACGAAATGCTGAATCGCCTTTTCGATCCCGTTTTGCAACAACTTGATCATATCCTTCTTCAAAACCTTCAAGTAATTTTTCGATTAATGTCGGCGGATGTTGTAAATCAGCATCCATTAAAATGACGGCATCACCTATCGCATTTTGTAATCCAGCAAAAATCGCTGCTTCCTTTCCAAAATTTCTCGTAAACGTTACATACTTCACAGTTGTATGTTCTGCTGCTAACTCTTCTAATATTTGTACGGAGTGATCCGTACTTCCATCATCAATGAACAACATTTCATATGGGTAAAGCAATGGCGTCATTTGTTGATGAATGGCCTTCACCATTCGTATTAAATTTTCCCCTTCATTGTAAGCGGGGATTATGAAAGATATCGTTAATTTACTCATTTTCTGCTTCCCTCGTTATTCATCATACTTTTCATTGCGCTAGCAAGATGAATTCATATAGTTTCGTTTATATTTTGCTATGCGCTTTACGCTTGAGACAAATATAACCATTTATTTGCATGAATCGGATCAATTTTATACATTGACCCAACTGATTCTAACATTTTCTGAAACTTTTTGACTTGTTGATCATCATTCGCATCCTCATATAATTGTTCATCAACGAATTCACGGATGATGTAGTTCATAACTGCCGCACGATCAACAAAGTTGCCAAAAAACGTTCGAATTGCCATAGAATCTGCTTTTGTTAATTTTTCATCTGACAATATATACATTTGGAAAACGTTTTTAATTTGATTAAGATCTTCATCATCCATATAGCATAGTGGATCTAATTGTCGATCTTCTTCTGTATAAGGACCTTTCGTATCTTCAATCATGACATAAGCCAATCCACCAGTACTTCTATGTACATAGTATATTTCTAAATCATTCAATATAAGTGCTCGTACCAATTCAATAGGTTGATGAATCGATGTTCTTCTCAGTTGTATATTTGAAAAAAATAAAACAATTATCGTCACAAATAAACTGATAGATGCAAGCGCATGTCTTTTTTGATTCTGTTGATTCACCGTACGCTGAGCTTTCTTCTGAAAGCTTTTATACATGTTATCACCCCTTGTAGCATATCCGTTTTTCAAATGCCCAATAATTTTTCTTATATCCCCTTTTTGTACATCCATCCTTCTCATATATTGCCTATACTTTAGCGCATAAATCTTAATGAAAGGATAGGGGAATTATGAAGATTTTCTTAACTTTCGTTCAGTTTATATCATGACACGTAAAAAAATGCATCTTCTGCTATGAATTATGTATAAAATAGCCTTTGTATCTTGAATGCAATGAATACATCTGACATTGTGTTAAATCGTCTCGTTTTTCACCTCTCTTTTCTTTCATCGATTTACGCTGCTGATGACATTGAAATTTACGATCATCATTATATACGAATAAACTCCTAAAAAAGTTCCCATAATGTATTCTTTTTAGGGATTTATTTACATTCATTTCCAAGTAAAGATGACTTTCCTATTATACAAGAAGTAGCAAACATCTTGCTATACCATTTTGCCAAATAAAAAAACCGGGTTTCCCCGGTCTAATTGGTCCATATTATTTATGTGGGTGTGGACCATGCTGATGCGGTTTGTCATGCGCATGATGCTCTTGATGGGGTGGATGATGCTGCCCGTGTCCATGCTGATCTCCATGATGATGGTGATGTCCCGTGTCATGATCATGCTTTCCAGCGTGATGATGTCCTGTATCATGGTCATGTTTCCCGTGATGGTGATCCCCATGGTGATGCACGGACGAAGATTCATCATCATATGCCCACTCTTCCTCAAAATGTGTCGGATGAATGGAAATACAAACTTTCGTTTCACCAATCACTTCTGCAATGAGTTCTCTTTCAATGCAAATGACAAACTTCTCTTTACATTTTGAAATAATCGCTTCTGTGCAATTCGGTTCTTGGATGATATTTACAATGACTTCTTCATGCTTTGATGTCGGCTTATCACGGTAATGTAAACGAATACGGTCTTTATACGGCACTGATTCCGTATACACCGATGTTTTAGAATGGTTATGATGAGAATACCAAACGTTTACATCAAATTTTCCGGTTACTTCTACATACTTACCAACTTTTCTCGCCTGATACGTATGATTGATGACCCAGCAACCGAGAATCGACGACGGCTTATTCGGGGGACATAACGTCTCTTTTGTTTCTGTCCGTTTTTTCCCTTTCGCAACAACAGTCTTTGTGACAATTTGACGTAAGTTCTTCAGTTTTTTTCCTCCTTCATTCACTTCATTTCAGTATATGCGACAACAGCCTAAGACGTGAAGAGTTTGTGCAAAATATTTCCTATGAAAAACTTGTATTGCCTTCAATATATGTGTCCACTATAGAATTCATCACAAAAAATGTTCAATGTCGGATGACATAATCATTTTGTCATCTCGTGTACTGCTGATGTACATTATACTTTGCTTACGTCCTGCACTGGAGATGCGTATATCTGAAACAGAAAGTAACGGTATATTAAGAAATGCTCATAAAAAAAGGCAGACCCGATAGCAGCTGTACTGATTTTAGGTCTGCCTTCCATCATTAAATGACGGAAGATGTTATTTCTGCATCAACGTCATTTAACAAAGAACTAAAAAATCCGCGAGTATTCCCCGCGGATTTTTTAGATTTATGTTAAATCTTCTTCTTTAATTTCTGTATCATCTAAATGATCATATGTTGTATTTTTTACGTATGAACCTGTTTCACCGCGTAGTAAATCGCCACCTGTTGACTCAATAATTTCATTCGTTACACCGTTTGAAATCGCAACAGAAACCATTTGCAATAATTCATTTACTTCAACTTGTGATTCTTTAAACTCCTGAACAATTGGAACAGCATCTAAATCTGCTTCGATTTTTGCAATTTTCTCTTCGATAATATTGAGCGCACGTTCTTTACCATATTGTTGGAAGTTTACAGCTTGCTTCTGTAAAGATTTTAAACTTGCAATATTTTCACGGACTTTTTGATTATCGTTGATTTGTGCCTCAGCACGTTTAAAGAAATCAACTTGTTCTGTATTCGCAATCATATGTGCAATTTCTCTTGCTTTTTCAACAATCTCATCTTTAGTATACTTTTTTTCCATTTAATTTACGACCTCTTCTTTCGTGACAACTTCAACAAATTCTCCGTCTAATGACCAAGTTTTCGCATCTGTTACCTTAACATTTACTAGTTTTCCGACTAAGTCTTTCGAGCCTTTAAAGTTCACTAATTTATTTTTGCGTGTGTAACCTGATAGTACTTCATCGTTTTTCTTACTTTCACCTTCAACAAGCACTTCAACGATTTCACCATCATATTTTGCCATGGCTTTTGCAGCGTATTTTTTCACAACTTCATTGAGACGTTGTAAACGTTCTTTCTTCACTTCCATTGAAATATTGTCTTCCATACGTGCTGCTGGGGTACCTTCACGTGGAGAATAAATATACGTATACGCCATTTCAAATTTCAATTCTTCGTATAAAGATAAAGTTTCTTCGAATTGCTCGTCCGTTTCATTCGGGAAGCCAACAATAATATCTGTCGTTAATGCAACATGTGGCATTGCCGCACGAATTTTTTGAACAAGTTCGATATAACTTTCGCGCGTATAGGTTCTACCCATGATTTTCATAATCGCAGATGAACCCGATTGTACTGGTAAATGAATATGTTCAACAAGGTTGCCGCCTTTGGCAAGCACTTCAATTAATTCATCTTCAAAATCCCATGGATGGCTTGTTGTAAAACGTACACGTGGCATATCAATTTTGCGTAAATCATCCATTAAATCTGCTAAGCGATAAGTTACATCTTCAAAATCTTTTCCATATGCGTTTACATTTTGGCCAAGTAGTGTAATCTCCTGATAACCATTTGCTGCTAAATGACGCACTTCTTGAATAATATCTTCTGGACGACGACTACGTTCTTTTCCACGTGTATATGGAACAATACAATACGTACAGAACTTATCGCATCCGTACATAATATTCACCCATGCTTTAATATTTCCATGGCGTACTTTTGGAAGATTTTCAATAATATCGCCTTCTTTAGACCACACTTCTACAACTTTTTCTTTTGACATATACGCATCATGTAAAATATTTGGTAGGCGATGAATATTATGCGTGCCGAAAATCATATCGACTTGCTGATATTTCGCTAAAATTTTGTTCACAACTGACTCTTCTTGCGACATACAACCACAAACACCGATTAAAATATCTGGATTTTCACGTTTTAACGCCTTTAAATGCCCAAGTTCCCCAAATACTTTATTTTCCGCATTTTCACGAATTGCACATGTATTTAATAAAATCACATCCGCATTTTCAACTGTCGTTGTGGGTTCATAGCCAAGTGCTGTAAAAATCCCTGCCATTACTTCCGTATCATGCTCGTTCATTTGACAGCCATATGTACGAATGTAAAATTTACGTCCGTTTCCCATTTCTTTAAAGCGCTCATCAATTGTGAAATCATCAAAATAAGCGACTTCTTCTCTACCGCGACGTCTTGCTGCTTTCAAGTTTGGCGGTGTATAAACTGATTGGAAATACTGACTATAGTCTTTCTCTTCTTTTTTATTGGCAATGTCTGGTTTTACTTCACCAGTACTTAATCTTTGTTCTTCATTCATATTCGTTTCCCCTTTCCTACAACCTTTCGGGAATTTGTCCGTACTTATTGTCCATTATACTGAAAGATTGTGTAACTGTAAAAGATGTAAGTGCTTTGTGCGTGCTTTGTCACACATTCTTCACTTTTTTATAACACCATGAAAAAACTACGAAGAATCCCTTCGTAGTTTTCATACAAAAGTGAATCAATCATCTTGCTCGTTTCAACTTACTTTTCCTTGCTTTTTGACAAGCAACTTTAACGCTGTACGTCCTTCACCATTAATTTTTATATC
>ERZ808040.777-NODE-777-length-25063-cov-4.853838_pt1 | contig 25063 bp, 23 predicted proteins | sample MGYA00380191_ERZ808040 | MGnify/ENA primary metagenome ERZ808040 (study PRJEB31490, sample SAMN06133395) | mouse gut metagenome | isolation source: J6 | host: mice | place: China: Chengdu | collected 2015-05 ...
TTTTTTTGAAAAGAATGGAAATTCTGTTAAAATATAGATTTTCTTTTTTTTTAAAAACGGTTATAATAATATAAAAAAACCAAAGGAGGATTTCTATGAAAGGATCAATGAATACCCATTTGGGTAATATCTATATCGATCCTGAGGTTATTGCCCAGTATGCAGGAAGTGTCGCTGTAGAATGTTTCGGTATTGTCGGCATGGCATCAGTGAATGTGAAGGATGGATTGGTGAAGCTGCTCATGAAGGAGAGCATCACGCATGGCATCTCGGTAAATATTGTAAATAATAAATTGATTCTTGATTTTCACGTAATTGTTGCTTATGGCGTCAGCATTATAACAGTATGTGATAATTTGATCAACAATGTAAAATACAAAGTAGAAAGTTTCACAGGTCTCGAAATCGAAAAAATCAACATCTTTGTTGAAGGCGTTCGAGTGATTGATTAAGGAGGATTTCTGAAGTGGGATTAAATGTAATCGATGCGAAAATGCTGGCAAAGATGTTTCTCGCCGGAGCAAAGAATTTAGAGCATAAAAAAGAGTGGATCAACGAGTTGAATGTATTTCCTGTTCCCGACGGTGATACTGGTACGAATATGTCTATGACGATTCTGTCTGCTGCAAAGGAGGTTGCCGCGATCGCTGAGCCTGATATGGTTTCACTCTCCAAGGCGATCTCTTCAGGGTCACTTCGAGGCGCGCGCGGAAACTCGGGCGTTATTCTGTCACAGCTTTTCAGAGGCTTTACGAAGGTGATCAGAGAGTATGACGAGATAAACGTTGCCATTCTCGCCTCTGCCTGTGACAAGGCTGTAGAGACAGCGTACAAGGCTGTCATGAAGCCTAAGGAGGGAACCATTCTCACGGTTGCAAAAGGTGCCGCCAGAAGAGCGACAGATCTGGCGATGGCTGGCGAGAAGGACTTGGAAGTCTTTATCGGTGAGGTCATCAAAGAGGCGGAGATTGTCCTTGCACAGACGCCGGATATGCTTCCTGTATTAAAGCAGGCGGGCGTGGTTGATTCTGGCGGGCAGGGACTTGTGGAAGTGCTCAAAGGAGCTTATGACGCATTTCTTGGCAAAGAAATGGATGTCTCGCTTGATTTCGCGCCAAAGACCAGCGCTGCCGCAGAGAAAGGTCCGATGCCTTCCACCATTGAGGCACAGGCAAATGCAGAGATTAAATTCTGTTATTGTACACAGTTTTTGATTATGCTCAATAAACCCTTTAATATCAAACAGGAGATGGATTTTAAAGAATATCTCTCTTCCATCGGCGATTCCATCGTCGTTGTGGCAGATGATGAGATTGTAAAAGTCCATGTGCATACCAATGATCCCGGACTTGCGATGCAGAAGGCGCTTCGTTTTGGCGCACTCACGACCATCATTATAGAAAATATGCGTCTTGAGCGTGATGAGAAGGTGTCCGACATGATGGAGCGGCAGATGCAGAGTATCGAGCTTCCAGACAAGGGGGCGCCTGCGGTGCCAAATGAGGAGACAGCGGCGGCTGTGCATAAAGAAACAGGATTTATTGCAGTTTCGATCGGAGAGGGCATGAATGAAATTTTCCGCTCGCTCGGCGTTGACTATATCATCGAGGGCGGACAGACCATGAATCCCAGTACGGAGGATATGCTCAATGCCATTGAGAAAATCAATGCGGATAATATCTTTATTTTTCCAAATAATAAAAATATTATCCTTGCAGCAAATCAGGCAAAGCAGCTCACGAAGGACAAAAATATTATCGTGATACCGACCAAGACGGTTCCGCAGGGAATTACTGCGATCATCAACTATGTGCCAGATATCTCTGTTGAGGAAAATGAAGCAGTTATGGCGGAGGAAGTGCAGCGCGTTGCAACAGGGCAGGTTACTTATGCAGTGCGGGATACCATGATTGACAATCAGGAGATTCATCAAGGTGACTTTATGGGCATCGGAGACAAGGGTATACTGGCTGTGGGTACAGATTTGCAGAGCGTGGCATTCAACATGGTTCAGAAGATGATGTCCGACGAATTTGAGCTGATCAGCATCTATTACGGCGATGTCATTACCAAAGAGCAGGCACAGCGGCTGGCAGATCAGGTGCAGGCGGAATACAGCGGCTGTGATGTAGAACTTCAGTTTGGCGGCCAGCCGATTTATTCATATATTATATCAGCGGAGTAAATACGGTGAAGAGAAACGATCCAATTACAGTGATAAAAGGTGTTGGCGAAAAGACGGCTGCCTTGTATCATAAGTTAAATATAGAGAAGGTTGACGATCTGGTCAGGCATTATCCCAGAGATTACGAAGAGTGGCGCGATCTTGTAACGATCGGGGAGCTGAGGGCGAATCAGGTATCTGCGATACGTGCTTTGGTTATCAGCGCTCCCCAAACCGTACATATAAGGCAGAATATGTCAATCACGACGGTGCGTGTCAAAGACAACAGCGGCGCTTGTGATATTGTGTATTTCAACATGCCTTATATCAAAAACAATCTTCAGCCCGGCAAACAATATATTTTCCGCGGGCGCGTCATTTTGAAAAACAACCGCATGACGATGGATCAGCCTAAAATTGTCAGTCCGCATGAGTTTGCACAGAATGTACACCGGCTCGCGCCGATTTATCCCACGACAAAGGGGCTGACCATCGCTGCGATCACAAAGACAGTGCGCGCGGCTGTAGACAGCTTAGATTTTTGTGAGGATTACATCCCCGAATCCATGCGCAGAGAATATGGACTGCCAGATTTGAAATCGGCTGTGATGGGGATTCATTTCCCAGACAACCGCGATGTGCTGGTTGCTGCCAGAAAACGTCTGGTTTTCGAAGAATTTTTGTTTTTTATTATCTCTGTGATGTTTCTGCGGGATCTAACCGTTCAGGAGATCAATGATGCCCCGATGATGCGGATAGACGCCTGTCAGGATTTTATTAACAGCCTTCCTTATGAGCTGACTGGCGCACAGAAGAAGGTCTGGGCGCAGATTGAAAGTGATCTGTGCTCCACACATCTGATGAACCGATTGATTCAGGGGGATGTCGGTTCCGGGAAAACGATTGTGGCAGTGCTGGCCATGTTTATGTGTGTCATGAACCATCATCAGGCAGCATTTATGGCACCGACAGAAGTCCTCGCAAAACAGCATTATGAGTCCATTGTGGCGCTTGTTGATCATTATGGCCTTCCCTTGAAACCGATACTCCTCACAGGGTCTTTGACTGCGAAGGAAAAGCGCAGGGCAAAGGAGAGTATCGTCCTAGGTACAGGCAATGTCATCATTGGGACACAGGCACTATTGCAGGATGATGTTGATTTTTATGATCTGCGCCTTGTCATCACGGACGAGCAGCACCGTTTTGGCGTCAGACAGCGCGAGACACTGGCGCAAAAAGGGATACAGCCGCATATTCTCGTGATGAGTGCAACGCCGATTCCAAGAACGCTTGCCCTGATTTTATACGGGGATTTGGATATATCTGTCATGGATGAACTTCCGGCAAACCGGCTTCCAATCAAAAATTGTGTGGTCAATACGGACTACCGCAAAAAGGCGTATGAATTTATCGCAAAGGAAGTGGCGCAGGGCAGACAGGTGTATGTCGTCTGTCCGATGGTCGAGGCAAGTGACGAGGAGCTTATGGGAGACCAGCCCGTGCTCGAAAATGTGATTGAATATACAGAGAAGCTCAAAAAAGCACTGCCGGACAGTGTGCGTGTAGAATTTCTCCATGGACAGATGAATCCCAAAGCCAAGAATTATGTCATGGAAGAATATGCTGCGCACCATATAGATGTGCTGGTATCTACGACGGTCATTGAAGTTGGCATCAATGTACCCAATGCGACGGTGATGATGGTTGAAAATGCAGAACGGTTTGGTCTGGCACAGCTTCATCAGCTCAGAGGCCGTGTAGGACGTGGAGAACACCAGTCTTATTGTATCTTTATCACAGCATCAAACCAGAATGATACAATGGAACGGCTGCAAGTATTAAATCAGTCAAATGATGGATTTTTTATCTCATCGGAAGATATGAGGCTGCGCGGGCCGGGGGACCTGTTTGGTATCCGGCAGAGCGGGCAGTTCCAGTTTCAGCTGGGCGATATTTATCAAGATGCGGTAATCTTACAGGATGCGCAGTGCTGCGCGGCAAAACTATATGCTTCCCACGGACAGCCCGACAATGAATCTCAGGCATTTTGGGCATATTATAATGAGAATGCTGCCGCAAATCTTGACTATATTAATATCTAAAAGAAATGATACGCCTGCTAAAGCAGGCAGATGGGAGATTGGATGAAATGTCGAAAATAGCAATTGTAACGGATAGTAATAGTGGTATCACACAGGGTCAGGCAAAGGAGATCGGTATTCATGTACTGCCGATGCCGTTTATGATTGATGGGGAAACCTTTTATGAAGAAATCACACTCAGTCAGGAGGCGTTTTATCAAAAACTTGCTCAGAATGCAGACATCTCCACCTCACAGCCATCGCCAGAATCCATTATGCAGCTCTGGGATGAACTTTTAAAGGAAAATGACGAGATTGTCCATATCCCCATGTCCAGTGGGTTGAGCGGTTCCTGCCAGACAGCGGTTATGCTCGCACAGGATTATGACGGCAAAGTTCATGTTGTAAACAATCAGAGAATCTCTGTGACGCAGAAACGGTCTGCCTTTGATGCCCTTGAGCTTGCAAAAGCCGGAAAAAGCGGCAGTGAGATCAAAGAAATACTGGAGGCAGACAAGTTTAATTCCAGCATTTATATTATGATTGATACACTTTATTATCTGAAAAAAGGCGGGCGCATCACACCGGCTGCGGCTGCGCTTGGCACCCTGCTGCGGCTGAAGCCAGTATTACAGATTCAGGGAGAGAAGCTGGACGCCTTTGCGAAGGCAAGAACGGTCAATCAGGCGAAATCCATTATGATTAATGCCATCAAGAGCGATATCGAAAAGCGCTTTGGCGGTTTATCACCGGAAAATCAGATGTATCTGGCAATTGCACATACACAGAATGAGGAGGCGGCAAACGCATTCAAAGAGGAGGTACAGGCACAATTTCCTGACTATCCTGTCTATACGGTAGACCCCTTGTCGCTAAGTGTGTCCTGCCATATCGGGCCGGGGTCGCTGGCGGTGACATGCTGTAAGAAATTAAAATATTAGAGCAGCATATTGTATAAACAAAAATAATCGAGCAGGGTGGAATTCGATCGATTCTCCATCCTGCTCGATTTTTCATTTTATGCACATGTCACCAAGAACTCAATTTAAACCAACGCCGCCGTAATGATTGCCATAGAGTATACTTCAATCGCATTGCACCCGCGGGAAAGATCGTTGACTGGCGCATTCAAGCCCAGAAGGATTGGCCCATATGCCTCGAAATTACCCATTCTCTGTGCAATTTTGTACCCCATATTTCCAGAGCTGAGATCTGGGAAGATGAATGTATTTGCATGACCTGCCACTTGGGATTTCGGGCACTTTGTACGTGCCACACGCGGAGAAACAGCAGCATCGAACTGCAATTCGCCCTCAATTGGCGTATTGGGAAATGCTGCCTTTGCCTTGTTTGCTGCATTTCTCATTTTTTCTACATCAGGCCCCTTACCAGAACCAAAAGTAGAGTAGCTCAGGAACGCCACCTTAGGGTCTACACCAAAGATTTTTGCACATTCGATCGTCTCACCGCAGATTTCTACCAGCTCATCCTCGGTTGGATTGATGTTGATCGCACAGTCACTCATGGCAAGTACCTCATTTTCGCCCGTAGCGCCCGGACGGACAAGGATGAAGCAGGAGGATACAATACTGTTGCCCGGCTTCGTCTTGATAATCTGTAGAGCAGGGCGCACCGTGTCTGCTGTGGAGTATGTCGCACCGCCAAGGAGAGAGTCGGCAACACCCATCTCAACAAGCATGGTACCAAAGTAATTTGGCTGGGAAAGAATTTTCTTTGCCTCGTCGGTTGTCATGCCTTTGCCCTTACGAAGTTCACAGAACCGTTCAACCATCTCATCAAACCGGTCGTAATTGTTGCTGTCTATGATCTGTGCACCGCGAATATTATAGCCCGCTTCCTCCGCAGCCATCAGCACATCTTCCTCGTTGCCAACAAGAATCGGGTGAAGGAAACTACTTGCCAAGAGACGAGAGGCAGCCTCAAGGATACGCGGGTCCGTTCCCTCAGTAAAGACAATGGTCTTAGGGTTCTTTTTCAGTTGATCAATCATTGTACCAAATCCATACATCATAAAATCCATCCTTTTCTTTTTGATATTTTGTATACTCGCGCCAGCCGCAGCCGCGAAGCGGCATATTTCCTTATGCGGCTGTGTGCATCACATTATACTGGTGGTCAGTCTTTTCGACCGCCAGTATAATATTTGTGATTGCACATGCTGTCTATGAAAGCGTTTACACTGTGATATTTAGCGGTCTCGCTTACGTTCTACTTAATATTGTATACAAATTTTTTTCATTTGCAATGGTTGTATTGAAATAAGTGCAGGAAAAAGTTTTTTTGGTATAATATAACAATGGCTTATGTGCGAAAATTTGTTCGCATATGAAGTGTCAAAGCAGATAAAGTTTGGACTTTATTGGATGTGTAGTAATGAAAGAAAACAGGAATCACAAAAAAGTCAGAAAAAATCAAGATTTTCTGGCTTCTGAGTATCTTCTTTTTCGATTTTATCAGGTTTTTGTCGCAGATTTCCTAAGTCTGCGAAACAAAAACAACCTTAAAGTACCATAAATATGTCTTAAACTGTTTTTTACTTTAACATATTTTATTAGAATTGACAACACTTTTTACGCAATTTCTTGTTATTTATTGAAATTGCGTAAAAAAGCTGATGAGAAATCCTATTATAATTCCTTATTTTACCGTAAAAAAGAGAGGAAAAAACATTTTATGGTCACTTTTAGGGTCACAGACAGGGTGGTTATGGAAAGGAAAAAGGATTTATGGCAAGACATGGTGAAAACATCAGAAAAAGAAAAGATGGACGCTGGGAGGGACGATATCCAGTGTACAGTGAAGAAAAAGGAAAAAAGATTTATTGTTCTGTCTATGGAAGAACATATGAAGAAGTGCGCGAAAAGCTGACCACAAAGAAAAATCTTTTGAAAAGCCAGACTGCGGATACTCAAAAGATAATCGAAGGCAGAACATATGTATTGAAAGAAATTATTTTTACAGATGCAGCACAGGGCTGGCTTGCACAAGTCAGAGAAAAAAGAAAGCCTTCAACGTATGTCAAATATAAGCTGGTTTATCAAAAGCATCTTGAAAATATATTTGAAAATAATGTGCTGTCCGAAATGACAGATTCCTTTGTGAGGGACAAACTCTCAGACTCCTTATCAGAAAGTGTGATTAAAAGTATTTATTGTGTATTAAATCAGATTTTAAAGTATGCATCTATCCAATATTCGCTAATCATTACACCTTTGAAAAGACCAGTTCCTGAAACTCGCCAGAAACAGGTAAAGGTACTTTCAAAAAACGAACAAAAACGGCTGATGGCTGTACTTTATCATGAAATGAATCACTTCAAAATGGCAGTGCTGTTAGTATTGTTCACAGGACTGCGTCTGGGAGAACTGTGTGCGTTGAAATGGGCAGACATTGATTTTGAAAATAAAATGCTCACCGTGAACCAAACAGTACAACGCCTGTACGCTGAAGGACACAAAACCAAAACAATCTTAATCGAAACGATCCCTAAAAGTGAACATTCCATGCGTGAAATACCACTGCCTGCGGTGCTGCTGGAACTGCTCACTCAATTTCGCAATGACAAAAAGTATGTATTTGGCGGTGACAAACCGATGGAACCAAGAACAATGCAATACCAATTTAAAAAAATTTTAAAAGAGACTGAGATGTCCAATACAAACTTTCATATCCTGCGCCATACCTTTTCTACAAACTGTATTGAAGACGGCATGGATGTAAAGAGTCTGAGTGAGATGCTGGGACATTCAGATGTGCAGATTACACTCAACCGCTATGTGCATCCCTCTATGGATATCAAACGTAAATACATAGATAGTCTGTCGGCATTTTATGGTCAGATTTATGGTCAGACTGGATAAGAAAGCTTGGTGTAAATCTGACCATTTTGTCCATTTTCGCAGACTTAGGAAATCTGCGACAGCTCTTATTAATATTTATATCCGAAAAGCAGCGGTGACGCCATAGAGTTTGTAAAAGAATATTTAAAAGGAGTTAAAAATGTCCACAGGAAACACCATAACCAAAACAGTGTGGCAGTACAGTGAGCCTTTATCAGAGGAGACAATGGTATTTTTGAAAGATATCGCACTTGATTACAGTAAGGTAAAGAAATATGTATACAATCGCTATTCCGGTATCGGGAGCCTCGACCGATTGACACCCGCCTATGATATTATGGGCGAGGTTCGTAACAGCGGAATCCGAACACAGTTAAAGCTGCCATCGGCATATTTTTCGCCTGCTGTGGTCGATGCCGTTGCGGATATTAAAACGATGTGGGGTGTATTAAAAAATAAATTGCGAACACTCATCACAGCAAACGAAAACCTGAGCAGTGATGACCGTATATATCTGCGGACAGTCCTGAAACTCGACAAGATCTATGCTGCAATCCTAAACCATAGAGAATATGAGCTTCCAGATAAGGCAAAGGACCTTGAAATTGATGTGGAACGTCTGAACAGTTTTCTTGGCAGGCTCACGAGGAAATACCTGACAAAACCGCAATCCTATAGTACAGATTATTTCAATATGGCATCATGCGGCTATACATACAGGGATGGCGCAATCTATATCGCATCCAGAACGCCGGGGCGCCGCCTGGAAATTCCGTTAAAGGATAACAATGTCTGTAAACGACAGATCCGTCTGTGTATCAGAGAAAATTACGCAGCGCTTGCGCTTCCTGTGGAGGCAAAGATCAAAAAGCATACAGATTATGATAATACCGTTTATGTTCATATTGGTTATCATGATATGTTTACATTATCAAATGGCAATATTTACGGACAGGCGCTGGGTGCTATGACATCTGTTGAGACACAGCGGCTGGAGGATAAGAACCGGAATCGTGCAAGGATACGTGCTGCATACAGACAGCACATAGAGGCAGGAGATCTGGAAAAAGCCGACAGGATAGAAACATATAATCTTGGCTCGGAAAAGTACAAAAAGCGCAAGGACAAAGAGCGCGCAAAGACAGAAATATTTATCAATACAGAAATCAATCGGATGATTGAGTCCGAGAAGCCAAATAAAATCGTGATTACCAGACCGCTGACAATCGGCAGGACAAAGCTTTCGTCAAAGTCAGCAAACAGGAAGCTGTCAAGAAGTTTCAATGGTTATATCAGAGAACGGCTGTCCTATAAATGCCGCGTCCATTCTATAGAACTTGTGGAGATCAATTCCAAGGGAACAGGCAGTATTTGTTCCTGCTGCGGCGCCGAGGGAAAAAGGCTGCTGGAGAACTTTCAGTGTCCAAACTGCGGATATGAAGCGCCGATCTCCCTGAATGGAGCAAAAAATATAGAAAGCAAGTACAATACAATAACTGAAATGTAATGCAAATCTAGGTTAAAAAATACGAACCTGAGAATAAATTTCTTATGGCAATGTCATGAGAGGTTTCACCAGATGTACTTTGCTGGCAGCATCCTTGTGGTGTTCTCAGTAAAGTACATCAAGCAGGATCACAGGGGAGTATGTTAACAATATCATGGACAGCAGGATACTTCGTATCAAGCAATCCATAAAGGCAGACAAACGGCATTGTCTAAGTCGTTGATACGGCTTTCTGGTATGCCAGGACCGCAGCCTTATGCGGAGCGAAGTTTGTTTTAAGCAGTTAAAATAAACAGGCGCAGGTGCGCCCAGCTAATGCTTATGATAAAAATAAAGATAAAGTGCAGGGGAGAGTAACAAAAAATATGGCAACAGCATTAATATTTGCCGGCGGAACAGGAAAAAGAATGAATACTCGTTCAAAGCCCAAACAGTTTTTGGAGATTCATGGAAAACCGGTGATAATATACACGCTGGAACATTTTGAATATCATGAGGAGATCGTGAACATTGTAGTTGTCTGTGTAAAGGAATATATCGAAGAATTAAAGGGATTGCTGAGACGTTTTGGCATCACGAAGGTAAAGAAAATTGTTCCGGGCGGTGATACGGGCCATGATTCCATTTATCAGGGTCTTTTGGCAATGGAAGAATTTGCTGAAAATGAAGATATAGTCCTGATTCATGACGGTGTACGTCCTTTAATTGACGAAGAACTGATCACGCTGAATATCAATGCAGTAAAGAAATATGGGAATGCGATCACTTGCGAAGCGGACAAGGAGAGCCAGATCAGAAGCTTTGACGGGAAAACCGTATTTGAAATGCCGCCAAGAGATCAGATGTATACTGCCAAGGCGCCGCAGTCATTTTATTACGGTGAGATTAAAACGCTCTATGCGATGGCGGAAGAAGATGGGATCAAGAGCATTGATTCCGCACAGCTTTGCAGTCTGTATCACAAGGAGCTGCATATGGTAAAGAGTACTAGCAATAATATGAAAATAACAGAACCTGCGGACTTTTATATCTGCCGCGCCTTGTATGACGCATTGGAGGGACAGCAGGTATTTGGAATATAGATCAACGCGAAAAGGAGAACAAAATGAGGAAGGCACAGAAACAGGAACTGCTTGAAGCGTTAAAGAGCCTTGCTCAGGCACATGAGGAAATAAAAGAAGAATTGTGCCGCAAGAACAGCAGTCAGATACCCAAAATACAAAACATGCTTAGCGAATGCCAGGACTTTGCTGTCTCATTGGGAGAATGTGTCGAGAAACTGGAAGGCGAAGGGCATGTGACGGTTACAAATATAGAATCTTACTGTGAAATGCTTTATGAAATTTATACAGAAATTGGCATTGCGAATGGCAATAGTGCAAATGAAAATAAAATATACAAAATGCTGAAAAAACAGCTTATTAAGATAGAAAACAGCGTAAAAAGTGACATATCTGTTATTAGAGAGATTGTATTTTTACCGTATAAGGCATCTATGTGGGACAGCATGGAAAGCATTTATCTGGCAGCCAAGGAAGATGAAAATACAAGAGCTGTTGTCGTTCCGATATCATATTATGAGAAAAATCCAGACGGATCTTTAGGAACGATGCACTATGAAATTGATCAGTATCCAGATGATATTGAGGTCGTGTCTTATGAAGAATATTGCCTGGAAAAGGAAAAACCGGATGCCATCGTGATACATAACGCGTATGATGAATGCAATTATGTAACAAGCGTTCATCCACAATTTTATGGTAAAAATCTGAAAAAGTACACACCGTTATTGATCTATACACCATATTTTGTATTAGGAGAGATAAACGCCGAAGATGAAAATGCGATAGAAAACGTAAAACATTTCTGCTTTCTGCCCGGAATTATATCAGCCGATAAGGTAATACTGGAATCGGAAACAGTCCGGCAGATTTATATAGAGGAATATCGAAAAAATGCAAGACAGTATGGTTTTTCCATAGAACATACAGATAAAAAATTGCTCGAAGAAAAATTTCTGGGACTCGGATCGGCGAAATTTGATAAAATCGTCAGAGAACAGAAAGCCGAAACAGCGATTCCGCAGGCGTGGATGAAATACATATTGAAACCAGATGGAAGCAGAAAAAAGATTGTATTGTACAACAATAGTATAGCGGCACTGCTGCAGCGCGGTGAAGATATGCTGGAAAAAATGGCGGAAATCTTTCAGACATTTCAGGAATTTCAGGAAGAGATCGCATTGTGGTGGCGCCCGCATCCACTGCTTGAGAGCACGATCAGCGCTATGCGCCCGCTGCTCTGGAAAAAATATCAGAAAATCGTAGCAAATTATAAGACAGAGGATTGGGGAATTTACGATGATACAGGCGAACTGGACAGGGCAATTGTTGCCGCAGATGCATACTATGGTGATTGGAGCAGTGTCGTGCATCTTTTTAAACAGACAGGGAAGCCAATTATGATTGTAAATAAAAAAGAATGGTCGGAAGCAGATGAAAAAGAACGTGAAAAGAGAACCGAATCAGCAAAATGAAGAACACGAAATGCAATCTGAAAAAACAGAGAGCACACAACAAAAGGAAACAGCAGGAAAAATAATATTCGATTATATAAAAAAGGAGATTGACAGAGAAAGATGATTTTGAGAAATGCGCCGTTTGCACAGTTTGGACCATATATCAGACAGAATAATAAAAAACTGGTATTATTTGGCGCAGGAACGCTGCTTATGGGGTGGGTTCAATATTTGCTGGAACAATATAAAATTACAGAAAATGTAGTGAACATTATAGATAATTCCTTATCCAAGCAGGGGAGGCGGATCAATATAAACGGGGGGCAGTTTATCATAGACGCTCCTGAAAAAATGATAACAAAGATCACAGAAAATACAGTAATCCTGATCACAGGCAGTTATTTTGCGGCAATGATTGAGCAATTGGATCAGATCAGGGAACTTGATCAAACAGAATGCTATATTGCACCCATTATGCATATAACAGATAAAAAACAAGAGCACGCAGATATCAGAAATTTCATGGAACAACAACAGAATATTCCCAAAGTGATTCATTACTGCTGGTTTGGAAAAAAACCTTTACCGGAGAGAAACCAGAAATATATGGAAAGCTGGAAAAGGTACTGTCCTGATTATGAAATCGTAGAATGGAACGAAACAAATTATGATGTACATAAGAATCAGTATATGGGACAGGCATATGACGCCGGAAAATATGGTTATGTACCAGATTATGCAAGAATTGATATTTTGCATGAACATGGCGGCATTTATTTAGACACGGATGTAGAGCTTATCAGAAACATTGATGAATTATTATATTTACAGGCTTTTACCAGTTTTGAAGAATATCCGACAGTTAATTTTGGCGGCGGCAGTGGAAGCATCAAAGGGAATCCGCTGTTAAAAAGCATTCTTGCGTTCAGAGAAAATGCATCTTTTGTTCATCCGGATGGAAGTTATAACACGACCACATGCGGTTATTTTGAGACAGTGCCATTGCAGAGAGCAGGCTTAAAACCAGATGGTACGATTCAGAATATCAATGGATTGACAGTACTGTCATCAGAGTATTTTCATCCAAAGAGTTCTATTACAGGAATGACAGATGTGACAGAAAATACATATGCCATCCATCAATTCAGTTGGTCCTGGGTTGACGAAGAGCAGATGAAAGAGAAGAAAAAGACACACGAGGAATATGTAGCGATTTTAAGACGGATGCAGGAACACAAAGGCGACAGGGAGTAATCATAGAAATGGAAACACGAAAATTGGCAAATATCAAAGCATCAAATATCAAAGTTTCGATCATCATGCCAATAAAAAATACGGTCAATTATATAAAAGAATGTATGGAAAGTCTGATTCATCAAACCCTGAAGGAGATTGAGATCCTCTGTATCGATGCACAAAGTACCGATGGTACGAGGGAGATTCTGCAGGAATATGCAGAAAAGGACAGCAGGGTACACTTATATGATGACACGAAAGGCAGCACCGGCTACGCCAACAATTACGGAATGCAGAACGCAAAAGGCGAATATATGGCGATTGTCGAGCCAGATGATTTTGTGGCTTTGGATATGTATGAAAAGCTGTACCAGGCAGCAAAAGAAAATGATGCAGATGTAGTAAGAGCCGATTACAAAGTGTTTTTTGGCAATGGCAGTCAGAGAGAATATATTGATAAAGCAATTGCGTCAGCAGATGATTATGGGAAAATACACTGTCCTGAAAAGGAACAATGGTTATTTCAAAATGATATGTCCACATGGGCAGGAATAATGTTAAGAGAATTGTATGAACAGGGAGAAGTCTGTCATAATGAAACACCCGGAGCAGCTTATCAGGATAATGGCTTTTGGTTTCTGACCATGGCACATGCAAAAAGGTTATATTATCTGCCAGCATCAGGTTATCGCTATAGAATGGACAATCCTGACTCCTCCATACACAACCGTGGAAAACTTTTTGCAATCTGCGATGAATATGCATTTATCAGAACAAAGTTAGAACAGGGAGGCATCTTTGAAAAGTTTGAGAAGGTATACATATGGGCAAAGTTCATTAGATATCTGTCTTCGTATTATCGTCTAGATGATACCTTAAAATCCGAGTTTGCCAGACGCTTTGCCTTGGAAATGCAGGAGCATTATGAAAAAGGTAAACTTCAAATACAGGACTTTTCAAAAGGTCAGCAAAGGCTGTTAAAGGATTTATTGGCGGATAGTGAAGTGTTTCATCAAAATATAATGGCTCAGAAAGAGGTATTCCGGCAGTTTATTGAAAGCGGCAAAACGCTGGTGCAGTATGGCTGCGGAAGTGATGGATTCCGGCTGCTGAACTATATGCGAACCAATCATTGTCTGGACAGGGTAGAATGCCTGTGTGACAGCAATCCCAGATTGTGGGGGAGTGCGTTGTTTGGGAAGAAGATTTATTCTCTGAATGAAGTAAAACTGAACCATCCAGATGCCTGTTATCTGGTGGCGAGTATTCATTATGGGGACGAAATAGAAAAAATGCTCCGGCAGAATGGAATAGAGGAAAACAGAATTTGCATGATTCATTTTTGCTGAGCATGAATGGGGAGAAAAGCTTGGAACCTTGACAATTTCATATCTTATAATAGGAGATGCAAACGGACTTTATTGACGTAATTTGCCATATATGATATTCTATAAAAAATCGTATATGGAGGTACAAATAAATATGCTGAAAATCCTGAATGAACAAAATAAAACCAGCAGGTATGATATGGCAGAAAGATATCCAAATTGTCAATATATTTATATTATTGATAGTTTGGAACAGCTTGGAGAACATGAAGGATACCTGTATTGTGTCAGCAGTTCTAATGATTCATTCCAAGAAATGATACAGGAGGAGACCAGACTTCGTGAACAAGGAAAATTATGTGTACTTGCTGGAAGTTACAATGATGGAGGCGGAATAGGTGTACCGTACGAAGTTAGGGAGTCATAGGTATGAAGTGGAATGTGTTATGGTGTCCAATGTAATCAAGATACCGGTTTTGATTGTGGATACTGGAGCATTATATACATGCTGTCATTATATGGAAATTGACGAGCAGTTAAAAGAAAGTGATGTTCAATCATTGGAAACGAAATATCTTGGTGGCTTTGTGAGAGGACAGGCGATAAAGTTTTATAAATATCCACTGCGTCAATTTACTGTAGGAAATATTGATATCGGTGCAAGATGTATATGGATTACCTTTGATGATAGAATTACAGATAAAGTCCTTGGAATGGATATTTTGAAGGATATGACATTTTTGAATAGACATAAGGAAAAAAGGTTGTATTTTTATAATGATGGCGAAGATGTGGTTCTAATTTAATAAATGATGCTTTACATGGAATTATAAACTCCTAATATAAGATATGAAATTGTCTTATATTAGGAGTTTTGTAATGTAGTTATATTCTTGACAGATGAAATCTGTTGTGAGATTAGATTAGCGAATAATTACAAGCTAATGAAAGATGAGGAAAATAATATGGCGTTTTGGGTAGGAGATTTAGCAGTAGCAGATTATTGGTCAGGATGGTAGCGAAAGACAGAAGCTGTATTACTTATTTTTGTCGAAAATAAATGAGGAGAAAAGCTTATGTCCATATTGAGGGCGAAAACGTTAGATTTGAAAGAAACAAGTCCGTTAACGAAAGAAAGAAAAGAAAACAGCATACAAAACGAAAAAGAAGCGCTTGAAAATAAAGTTTTTTTGCACAGTTATCCCAGAAGGCTGGTTTTGGAAATGACCAATGCCTGCAATATTCATTGTGTGATGTGTGGTAGAAATGCGGCTGATTTTAAGCCAACTATTTTTGATATTGAATGGCTAAAATATTTTGAGTCTATTACAGATAAGATCGAAGAAGTAACACTACTGGGATGGGGAGAACCTACACTGCATCCACATTTTTCAGACTTTCTGAAATGGGCAGATGAAAAAGGATTGCGAAAGTTTTTCTGTACAAATGGATCAAGGTTATCTGAGTTAAAAGAAGATATATTTCGATACAAGGTTGACCTGCTCACGGTCAGTCTGGATGGCGCAAATAAAGAAACAAACAACAGAATCCGGGCGGGAGCTGATTTTGAGAAGATTACCAATTCCATAAAAGCGATAGTGGAGGAAAAACGTCGGCTGGGAGTGAATTATCCCTACCTAAGCATCGTTATGACAATGATGAAATCGAATTATCGTGAATTTCCGGATTTTATCCGGCTGGCAGGCGAACTTGGCATTGAAGAAGCAAAAGGGGTCTATCTTACAGTATTTGAAGAGCGGATGATGCCGGAGTGCATGGAGGGAATGCAAAAAAGTGTAAAAGAGGTTTTTGGCGAAGCGGAAGCAGTTGGAAAACAGCTGGGAATTCAGGTAAAGATTCCCTATCTGCAAGGCGAAGATGTGGCAAAAGAGAACGCGCATAAAGACTGTTATGTCGGATGGAGAGATTTTTTCTTGGGTTCGGACGGGTATGTACGAAGCTGTATGTCCACTTCAAAGAAGTTATTTCATATCAGCAAATACCAGACATTTGATGATATGTGGAATTCTGAAGAGTATCGGGAATTCAGGCAGTGCGTGAATACGGAGAATATGGAATTGCCGTGTAGGAACTGTTATCAGGCTTCCTTTGCAAATTGGAACAGAAAAGATTCCTTTGTGCAGATTGGAAATAAATTCTCACCGGATTGGGAGGTTAAAAATGAAAATTGAAAAGTGCAGAGCCTGTCAGAGTGAGAAACTTGTACAGTTTTTGGATTTGGGTGAGCAACCTTTTGCGAATGCTTTGTTAAAAAAGAATTTTAAAGAGGAAAAAAAATATCCCTTGTCATTAAGTTATTGTAAAGATTGCTCGTTGGTACAGCTTGATTATACGGCAGATCCAAAAGAATTGTTCAGCAATTACTTTTGGGTAACGTCAACTTCGAGTACAGCAAGAGATTATGCAAAACGTTTTTTTAGTAATGTCAGGCGGTATATGGATGACGACAGGCGGTATGTATTAGAAATTGCGAGTAATGATGGAACATTTTTAGAAGCGTTTAAGGATAATGGTTATGAAGTCTTAGGGGTCGATCCGGCAAAAAATATTGCCAGGCAGGCAAATGAGAGAGGTATCGTGACCAAAGCCGAATTTTTTAAAAGAGAGGTTGCAGAGGACATCATAAGGGAGAAAGGATTCCCAAGCGTGGTATATGCAAGGAATGTATTGCCGCATGTTGCTGATATAAATGGTTTTGTCGAAGGATTAGCATGTTGCTGTTCAGATGATAATCTTTTGGTGGTTGAAGTACATTATTCTGGGAAAATATTGGATGAATTGCACTATGATTCAATTTATCATGAGCATTTGTGTTATTTTACATTAACCAGCGTGATGAATCTGTTAAACAGACATGGACTGTATGCTTTTGACGTTTCGCTGAGTCCTATTAGCGGCGGTTCTGTTGTGCTTTATATTTCTAACGTAGAGAAAAAGAAATCAGGGGTTTTGTTGGAAATGTTGGCGCAAGAAGAGGAAAATGGCTATAACGCTTTGGAGAAATGGGAAGAATTTGCGGCGCTTGTTACAAAGCATAAAGAGGAGCTATTGACGATACTGAACGACAGGCTGCGTGCAGGAAAAAAAATAGCGGCGTATGGAGCTTCAGCTCGAAGTTCCACGATGCTTAATTATTGTGGAATCACTCAAAAAATAATTCCTAAAGTGATTGACCAAAATCGTATGAAGCAGGGTTATTTAACGCCGGGCAGTCATATACAGATTGAATCGGCAGAAGAAGTGTTGGCGGAGAATCCCGATGAGATATTACTGTTGGCATGGAATTTTAAAGACGAGATTCTGGACTTACTAAAGACAACTTATGGGTTCAGCGGTGAAGTGATTATTCCATTACCGTATCCACCTTCCATAGAAAGATTGGGCGATGATTGATGATTTATGATTATGTAGAATCGGACATAGAGGGGGTATTTTTATTGGATCCCCATTCACATACCGATATGAGAGGAAGCGTTACAAAGACGTTTCACAAAGAAAGTTTCGATATACTTGGATTGGAATGCGGCTGGGGAGAAAGCCTTGTTACGAACAATTTTCAAAAAGGTGTTATCAGAGGATTTCATTTTCAAAAACCGCCATACTGCCAGGCAAAAACGATATTCTGTGCCACGGGCAGTATTATAGATGTGGTATTGGACTTGCGCAAAGGTTCAAAAACATATGGGATGACAGCACAGTTTTCTCTTAACAGTCAGAAGAAGAATGTGCTGTATGTGCCGAAAGGCGTGGCAAATTGTTATGCTATCTGTCAGGATAATACGATTATTGTTTACAACTTAACATCTACATATATGCCGGAATTTGAAAGTGGGATACGATGGGACAGCGTGGGAGTGGATTTTGGCTTTGAGAATCCTATTGTCACAGAAAAAGACTGTAAATTACCGTCATTGGATGGATTTATCACGCCGTTTATTTACGGAAAAAATTGTTTATAGCAGGAGAGACAGGAATGGAAGAACGTATTTTTGTGTCAGGACCAAGTATCACAGAAAAGGAAATAACGTATGTGACAGACGCAGTGAAAACGGCATGGTATACACATGCGAATGATTATATAGAAAAATTTGAAAACGCAGTTGCCAAATATGTTGGAAGAAAGTATGCAATCGCTATGCCGTCTTGTACCTCTGCAATTCAGTTATCCATTATGGTGCTCGGATTAAAAGAAGGTGATGAGGTTATATTGCCGGATACAACGTGGATATCAACATGCTCACCCTATCATTATTTTGGCGTAAAACCGGTATTTGCTGATATTGATAAAGACACATGGTGCATCTCTGCGAAAGATATTGAAAAAAGGATTACAAATAAAACAAAAGCAATTTATACGGTGAATTTATATGGTAATGTACCTGACTATAGTAGGTTAATGGAAATTTCAAGTAAGTACCATATTCCGATTTTGGAGGATGCCGCAGAGTCGATGGGAACAAAAGTGGTGGAGCAACATACGGGAAGTTTTGGTCTTATCAGTGTATTTAGTTTCCATGGTTCCAAGATGATGACAACCGGAGAAGGCGGTATGTTTCTTACAGATGATCTTCATATTTATGAAAGAGCTTTGAAACTCCGGGATCAGGGAAGATGTGCTTCAGAAGGCAGAATGTTCTGGCATGATGAGATTGCTGATAAGTTTAAAATGTCTTCCTTGCAGGCAGCGTTAGGGCTTGCTCAGATTGAGCGGGTAGAAGAGCTAGTGGCAATGAAGAATCAGATATTTCATTGGTATCAGGAAGAATTTAGTGGATTTCCAGATATATCATTAAATACTCCGGGAGAGAACGTAAGGTGTAATTATTGGATGGATACGATTGTATGGGATAAAGACAGATACAAAATATCTAAGGAAGAAATGATTGCGCAGTTAAAAAAGCATAATATTGATTCCAGACCGTTTTTTTATCCTTTGTCAGATATGCCATTGTTTGAATATCTTGGGCAGAAGGGGCAAAATACGGTTGCTTATGATTTGTCAGAACGGTCAATTAATATGCCGAGTGATATCAATATTACAAGAGAACAAGTACATAGAGTAGCAAGTGAAATAAAGAAAATATTGGAGTCGGTGAGATAGAATTACCCAAAAGAGTATCTAGGAGAGATAGTGAATGAGTAATTGTAATGTGATACTTTGGGGAGGAACGGGTCAAGCTAAAGTAGTTGCAGATATTATTGGTTTTCATAAGATTGCTGCTGTTTTTGATAATAATATGGACGTGGAAAGTCCTATATCTGGTATTCCAATATTTTATAAAGAAGCTGGATTTCAAATGTGGCATAGTAAGATCAAAGATTTAAATGAGGAAATAAACTATGTTACAACAATAGGATGGAATAAAGGTAAGGCTAGAGAAGAAGTCAGCAGAATGTTGACCTGTTATGGATGCTGCCCAATTAATGTGATTCATAACAAAGCAGTAGTTTCAAAGAGTGCAAAGATTGGAATTAATAATCAGATATTATCTCAAGTACATATAGGAGCTGATGCACAGGTAGGGAACCATTGCATTATTAATACAGGAAGCATTATAGAACATGATTGCGTCGTACAGGATAATGTGGATATTGCTCCGGCATGCACACTATTGGGAGAAGTTGTGATAGGAAAAAATAGTGCGATTGGAGCAGGGACAGTTATTCTGCCGAGAGTTCATATTGGAGAAAATGTCATAATAGGAGCTGGATCTATAGTAGATAGTGATGTGAAAGATAATGTGAAAATGATATGCAGGAGACGGGAGAAAATTATTCTAAATTAATAAATATCAATGATTGGAGATAGAAACATTGAATGTAAAGCAAGCTGTGATACTGGCAGGAGGACGTGGAGTTCGACTTGAGCCGTTTACGATCGGAAAACCAAAGCCAATGTATGAATTTAATCAAACTCCATTTTTGTCATATCTATTATTACAGCTAAAACAATGGGGGATTAAAGACGTAATTTTATTATTGGGATACATGGCAGATGTCATAACTAATTATTTTCATGATGGCAGTCAGTTTGGAATGAATATCACATATGATATCACTCCAGTGGATTTTGATACAGGGGCAAGGCTTCAACATGCGTACAATCTATTGGAAGAAAGATTTATATTAATGTATTGTGATAACTACTGTCCTTTGTGCTTTGATAGAATGGAAAGACAGTTTCTCACGAGTGGAGTGCTTGTTCAGATTACAGCATATGAAAATAAAGAGGTTTACACAAAAGGTAATTTGAAAATACACAATGGCATTGTACAGGTATACGACAAGTCACGTAAGACGGATGGATTACAGGAAGTAGATATAGGATATGCATTCTTGAAGAAAGAAGTAGTTGCGGCTATTCCAAATGAAAATGTTAATTTCGAACAGAAAATATACCCAAAACTTGTTGAAAAAGGGCAATTAGGAGTATATGTGACGCGGCACCGTTATTATAGCGTCGGTTCATGGGCTAGAATACAGCTTACTAAAGATTTCTTCACGCCCAAAAAGGCTGTTTTTCTTGATAGAGATGGTACATTAAATGTGCGTCCACCCAAAGCACACTACATAGAAAAACCAGACGATTTTATATGGCTGGATGAAGCAAAGGAGGCAGTAAGACTATTGCATCAGGCAGGATATCTGCTGTTCCTTTTTACGAATCAGCCAGGAATTGCCAGAGGGGTTATGACACAACATCAGTTGGATTTGATCCATCTCAAAATGCAGTCAGAACTACAGGAAAACGGTGGATGTTTTGACCAGATTTATGTATGCCCGCATGGATGGGATGAGGACTGTGACTGTAGAAAACCGAAGCCAGGGCTGCTCTATCAGGCGCAGAAGGATTATTCCCTGAACTTATTGGAATCAATTGTTATAGGCGATGATGACAGGGATATTGAGGCGGGGGAAGCTGCAGGATGCAGGTGTTATCAGGTGACGGAAGGGAAGTCGTTGCTGGAAATTGTGGAGGAGATTTTGGGATAGCATATAGAAGTGCTTGGAGGATTATAAGAATGGAAAAATGTTATATATGTGGTGAAGAAACGCATTTTTTAGTAGGAAAATCTACAAATCTAAAGGCTTCTAGTTGTGCTAAATGCGGTTCGGCACTAAGGTGTTCAGATTTAGTGAAATGCTTATTAGAAGAACTGGAAATTGAGAATGGGAAATTATCAGATGTAGCTACGCTAAAAGGTCAATTAAGTATTTTGAATGCATCAGCGAATGGTACTGTGCATAATGGTTTGCGAAAGATGGATAATTATGTGGGAACGGAATACATACCTGGAGTAGAATCTGGGAAAATCATGTGGTGTGGAATAGGCAGTGATGATTTGCTATGTATGGATTTACAGAAGATACCTTTTGAAGATAATACTTTTGACATAGTAATTAGCGAAGAGGTGATGGAACATATTCAAGATTATAATAAAGCATTGGATGAGGTATATAGGGTTTTGAAGCCAGGAGGAATTTATATCTTTACAATACCCTTGATGGAGGGAAAGAAAACGCAGTCAAGGATTGGGAAAAAGAAGTATTATCATGGTTTTGCTCCACAGCTTTATTTTGTGTATACAGATTTTGGAGATGACATAATTGAAATACTTAACATGCATGGATTTGAGGGCGAAGTAAGAAAACCTCATGTTTTTTATGCAATTGAGTCCATTACGGATGTTGATAAAGAATATGATCTTGATAAGGAACATCCGAAGTTTCTGCGTCATAATTCCTGCGTACTTATCGCAAGAAAATCAATGGAAAGAACGGACGGAAAGTTGCTAAAGTAAAAGGAGCTGAAAATGGTTATACTATATGGATTTGGGGATTATGCAAAAAATATGCTCAGGCAATCCTCCAGCTTATGTTCAGAGATAGAAGTGATTATTGATGAAAATATGTCAAAGATACATAAGGATATTATTTCATGGAATTATTTCCTTGAAAATAAAGAAAATTATAAATCAGAAATAATTGTGATAGGTGTTAACTATTCTGACATCTTTTCGGAAATTGAGAATAATATACTGAAAAGTAATTTATTTAGCAAAAACAACATATGGACAATCGAAAGGTGGAGAGACGAAGTTAACAAAACTAATAAATATAAGCACTTATTTTAGCGAGAAATCTGTAATTGAGCAGTTAGAATAAAATGTCTTATGAAGTAAGACGAGGAATAGAATATGCTGAATATAAAAGAGTTTTTGGGCATTTCACGACAACGACAAATAGAATGTAATTTTAAAAATATGCTGAACAGAATAGATGGATTAGATTTTTTTATTGATAATCTGTTAAAGGGGCAGGGAATTTCTTATATATATTTGGTAATGGATATAAGAGTTTCAAGAGATATCTATCAAATAATTATAGATGCCTTAAAAAAGTCAAAGTATAGAAATAGAATTCGTTACTGTATGAAGCAGAGAATGCGCTTATCAAAAAGTGACAGAATTATCTATTTTGTTTTGTTTGATGATCCTTCGTTTAGAGAATACCTATACTTAAATAAAAGGATATTTTTATCTTTAAAAGATATGAGTATTATAAATGATAAAGAAGGGCTATTTAAGACAAATATTCCGCCAATCATCAATACAATTGAGAATTGTTTTGAAAATATCGGAGTCTGTTTTACACATTCTTTTGGAAGGAAAATTTTTTCTTATCTGCGCAAGAATACTAATATTTTTGTAACCTGTATAAATGAAGAATTGGAGATTGATAAACAGGGATATACACTAAAAAATGAATATGATATTGTTTTATTCCTTGATCTCTTGGAGTTGGGAAAAGTTAAAAACAAAGCTACCGGGAAAGAATATCTGTGCCTTTTTTGGAAAGAAATATTACACTTAAATAGTATGAATTATTTATATGACGTATCATCACAAATTATACCGCGATTAATTGAAAAGGGCGTAAAGGTGATTATTGCACAACCAGTAAATTCGGGAACCAGTAGATACGTTAGTAAAGCAGTTGAAATGAGTAATAAGCGAGATAATGGGGCAAAATATTGGCCATTAAAAGAACGATGCCGTTTTAATGGAAAGTTGATTCAAGATGAAGAGTTAGGTGAGGCTTTAGCAGATACAAAAGGTGACCTTTCGAAAGGATATTTTAGAAGATTTCATACTGGAAATTTTTATAATTTCGTTAATGGATTTAGAATTGTACACAATGAAAGTGACGCCCCAAACAATATGTATTTTTTTGGTAGCTGTGTTTCATCCAGTACATGGGCGAGAGATGAAGATACCTTATGCAATCTAATAGCAAAGGAAATGGCTCCTTATTATAATGTATATTCAAGAACAAATAATATTGAGTGCATGAATTTGGTTATGCGTGAATGTATTTATAAGAAAAATGATATTGTATTTTTGTTTTTTGAAAATTTTTTTGCTTTTAGCTATATGGATGGCGTATATTCGTTTGATTTGGAAAAATGTTTGAGATCAGTACCAGATTTGGGAAAACATATGCTGGATGGAATGTGGCAGCATATTGACAAAGTTGCAACAAGAGTACTGGCCGATCATATTCTTGAATTTTTGAATAAGAATAAATTAATCAACACGGATAGTAGCGATAAGATAGAAACACAGTCTTTTTCTTTAATACACTATGGGAAGAGACCTATGAGTGTAGAGATGTATGGAGACGAAAATTTGAAAAAATGGTTATATGAAATTTCTCCATTGAAAAGAAATGGGGTAAACGGGGCGATTGTAATGAACTGTAATCCCATGACATTAGGACATCTGTATTTGATAGAGCAGGCAAAGAAAAGAGTGGATAATTTATACATTTTTGTTGTGGAGGAGGACTCCTCAGAATTTTCCTTTTCAGACAGAATAGATATTGTGCGAAATAATCTAAAAAACATGGAAAATGTTATTGTTCTGCCAAGCGGAAAGTATATCTTATCTGCAGATACTTTAGAGGGATATTTTACAAAAAAGGATTTTTGTGGAATGAGTATAGATGCATCGGAAGACTTGGAACTGTTTTTGACAATTGCCCAATATATGAATATTACATATAGATTTGTTGGGAGTGAACCCAAAGATCAGTTTACGAGATTATATAATGAAGCTATGAAGGAGACGCTTCCTGAATATGGCGTAAATGTGATAGAAATAGAAAGGCTTACATGTGAGGATAGTATTATTAGCGCGTCTAATGTGCGTAGGCTTATTGAGAATAGGAACTGGGGAGAAATAAAGAAGATAGTTCCGTCCTATACATATCGTTACATTATAAACAGATTCAGTGACATGAAAGTATAAATGCATATAAAAGAAAAACTGATAAACGGAAGTGAGAA
>ERZ808040.778-NODE-778-length-25040-cov-4.260345_pt1 | contig 25040 bp, 18 predicted proteins | sample MGYA00380191_ERZ808040 | MGnify/ENA primary metagenome ERZ808040 (study PRJEB31490, sample SAMN06133395) | mouse gut metagenome | isolation source: J6 | host: mice | place: China: Chengdu | collected 2015-05 ...
TCCCGAGACTGCAGTGCGCCAAAATGGGTTGCATTTGCCCATTTTGTGTGCATTTTCTAAACTCCGAAATAACCTCCCGGACTTTGATGTAGGTGGTACGGCTGATTTTATGGAAGTTTAGAAAACAAATTTGTCAGCAAAATACGCATCCAGCTCTGCAATCGCCACGCGCTCCTGCTCCATAGAATCCCTGAAACGCACGGTGACGCAGTTGTCTGTCTCAGAATCAAAATCATATGTCACACAGAAAGGCGTACCGATCTCATCCTGCCTGCGGTATCTCCTTCCGATATTCCCTCTGTCGTCAAATTCGCAGTTATACTTCTTAGACAATTCCGCATAAACCTTCTCCGCGCCCTCGTTCAGCTTCTTGGACAAAGGCAGTACGCCGATCTTCACAGGCGCCAGCGCAGGGTGGAAACGAAGTACGGTACGCATATCGCCGCCCTCCAGCTCCTCCTCGTCATAAGCGGCGCAGAGGAACGCCAGCACTACCCGGTCCGCGCCCAGGGAAGGCTCGATGACATAAGGTATGTACTTCTCTTTCTTCTCATCATCAAAATAAGCCAGATCTTCGCCGGAGGTATTGACATGCTGGGTCAGGTCATAATCGGTCCTGTCCGCAATACCCCAGAGCTCACCCCATCCAAAGGGGAACAGGAACTCGATATCGGTAGTGCCCTTGCTGTAGAAGCTGAGTTCCTCAGGACTATGGTCCCTCAGGCGCATCTCCTCTTCCTTCATGCCAAGGGACAACAGCCAGTCACGGCAGAAACCTCTCCAATACTGGAACCATTCCATATCCGTCCCGGGTTCGCAGAAGAACTCCAGCTCCATCTGCTCAAATTCCCTGGTGCGGAAAGTAAAGTTGCCGGGAGTGATCTCGTTGCGGAAGGATTTACCGATCTGGCCGATGCCGAAAGGAATTTTCTTCCGTGATGTCCTCTGCACGTTTTTAAAGTTTACGAAAATGCCCTGGGCAGTCTCCGGACGAAGGTATACCGTGTTCTTCGCATCCTCGGTGACGCCCTGGAAGGTCTTAAACATCAAGTTAAACTGCCTGATATCCGTAAAATTATGCTTTCCGCAGCTGGGGCAGGGAACGCCCTTCTCTTCCACGAAATTCTTCATCTGCTCCTGGCTCCAAGCATCTACGCTCTCTTCCAGCTTAATGCCATTTTCCTCACAGTAATCCTCAATCAATTTGTCGGCACGGAAACGCTCATGGCACTCCTTACAATCCATCAAAGGATCGGAAAAGCCTCCCAGGTGCCCGCTTGCCACCCAGGTCTGGGGATTCATGAGGATCGCACAGTCCACGCCTACATTATAGGGGTTCTCCTGTATGAATTTCTGCCACCATGCCCTCTTCACGTTATTCTTTAATTCCACGCCGAGATTGCCGTAATCCCATGTATTGGCAAGTCCGCCGTATATCTCGGACCCGGCATATACAAATCCTCTGGCCTTAGCCAGCGCTACGATTTTTTCCATTGTTTTTTCCATACAAATAACCTTGCCTTTCCTCACAATTCTTCTGTCCTACGTATGCCGCACATTTTTTCGTTTCCGTCCCGGGTTCTTTCCTGCCGTACGCCGCGGCATATTATTTCAACAGGATATAGACGGGATCCTCCGCCGCCGTGCCGTCCACGCTTCCGTCCTCTGCCAAAGCTGCATTCCCGCTGATGTACTCCACGCTTCCGGGGCAATATACATGTACTCCCCAGGGTGCAATGATAAGCCGCTTATCCGTAGCCTGCTTTAACTGGTCCGCCGTCAATGTCTGTCCGTCCAGGCCTTCCAGGGAGACATTGACCGAATATCCCTGGGAAACCGCCTCCTGGACGGTCCCAAAGAACAGGCTCCCCTGGTTGAAACCCGTATAGCTCTCAGCGCTGTCGTATTTGTAGACGATGCACACACGGCCGGAACCGTCCTCCAAAGCCTCCACCTTTTCCAGCTTCACCGGAGTGGCCGTCCCGGACTGGTTGGCGGTATTATACTGTGCCGCCTCTTCCGCAGCCATTGATGACAGTCCGGAAACACTGTAATATTCCTTGTCAAAATCGCTAATCAGATATTCCGTGACCTCCCCGCTCTTTGCGATGGAAATCATGGGCCTGTCTATGGTATCAGGAACTTTGGCTTCTCCACAGCCGGTTATCATCAGTGTCACCAGTGCGATTCCCAGCACCGTCCTTGAGACTTTTTTCATAATTTGTGATCATGCCTTTCTGTAACCTGTGAATCCCGGCTTCCTTGTTTGGACACCGGAATTACTTTTACGACGCATTATGATAATCAGGCGCCAAAAACCATTTTAGCATCGGATTCAGCCGAAAATAAAATTTAGCCTTTGACGGGATAACCATTAAAATATTGTATCAAAAAAGCACCATATTTTCAACAAAGAGTTTGCAGAACTTCCAGGCTCTTGAAATTTCTTCCCACAAACTGCTTCATATACCGCTCCGCAACCTGCTGCAGCTGCCGCAAAACCGACTCTGTCACATTGAAAGTATACAGTTTTTCAATGGGGCTGGACGCTATGTACTGCAGCGCATAAACGGTTGAATCCTCCAGCGTCCCCTCCGCAGGCGGACCCGGGAACTCCCCGTTTACTGCTATGGCCTTGCATTCATATATGCACCGGATCAGAGGATCCGGCAGGGACGGTACGGACAACGCCCGCAGGGACTGGTACAGCAGTTTCATCATCTCCCGCTCGTCATTGTTCTCCCTGGTATAATAATCTGCGATCTCCGCAAAATACATGCCGTAGCACGCACCGATATAATCCGTCCTCAGGTCTTCAAAATAATTCTGAATGTCCGCTTCCGCCACCGTATATGAGCTTTTTCCCTCATACAGCTTAAAAGTGCCGAAAGAAAACGGGTTAGTAGCCGCCGCCAGGCGGTTTGCAGGCTTCCTGGCCCCTCTTGCAAAGGCCGATATCTTCCCCCGCTCTTTCGTCAGAATGCTAATATGTCTGTCGTATTCCCCCACGGGAGCCTGCTTCAATATGATCCCTGTCACGCATATATATCCCTGCATCCCTATGTTCACCCGCCCGGGTTTCCTTTCCTGTATCCTCCTGTCTGTCACAGGCTACAAATGACAGATAATCCTCTATCCTGCCGCTGTTCTCAAATTGCTTCCAGTATTCCAGATTCATTTTCCGCATCCCCTTGGTCCGTATCTTTTCCTGGTTAGGGTCTGCATTTTTCTTTTTTCTATTCGTAGGCCTTCCGTCCCATAACGTACCGCTATTCCCCTGAAAGTACCGTTTTCTGCGGCCATGGCTTTTTTTTGGATAAATTTACCGCCCTGGATTGCTTTCCCGGAGTGTGTTTGAAAATTGCTTTCTAACAGATGTGCGTCACAATTTGTGGGAGATGAATCCATTTTACAGATGATTCGCCAAATGAAAGGCGCATAGCAGGCTATGTAACCTGAATCTGGCTCAAATATACCGCGAAGTGGGGCATGCAAATGCCGGGAAAGAATTTTCAAAACACACTTTAGGGATTATAACCAAAATTTTTCAAAAGGAAGTCACTGTCCCTCCAGTCCTTTTTCACCTTCACCCACAGCTGCAGGTTCACCTGCATTTCCAGCATTTTCTCAATTTCGGGCCGGGCAGTGGAACCGATTTTCTTCAGCATCTGGCCGCCTTTTCCGATGATGATCCCTTTGTGGGACTCTTTTTCGCAGATAAGGGTCGCTTCTATATGGCATATCTTGCCTTTTTCTTTCATGCTCTCAATGCTGACCGCTACCCCGTGGGGAATCTCGTCCTCCAAGAGCCGCAGCGCCTTCTCCCTGACCAGTTCCGCCACGATCTGGCGCATGGGTTGGTCGGTGACAGTGTCCTCATCATAAAATGCAGGGCCGTATGGCAGGTACTTCAGGATGCATTTTATCAGTTCATCGGTGTTGTCCCCTTTTAGGGCAGATACCGGAACGATCTCCTGGAAGTCCATCTCTTTGCGGTAAGTGTCGATAAAGCCGAAAACCTCTTCCCTTTTCACGGTGTCCGTCTTGTTAATGACAAGGATCACCGGCGTTTTCGTCTTCTTAAGCTGTTCGATAATATGGCGTTCCCCTGCCCCGATATAATCTGTAGGTTCTACCAGCCAGAGGATCACATCCACTTCCTCCAGAGTGTGCTCCGCCACATTGACCATGTAATCACCCAGCTTGTTCTTCGCCTTATGGATACCGGGCGTGTCCAGGAACACAATCTGCCCTTCTTCCAAGGTCAGTACTGTCTGTATGCGGTTACGGGTAGTCTGTGGTTTCCGGGAGGTTATGGCGATCTTCTGGCCGATCAGGCGGTTCATCAATGTGGATTTCCCTACATTCGGCCTGCCGATCAGGGTCGCAAAACCCGATTTAAAAGATGGATTTTCGTTCATATATTTCCTCACTCTTTCTTTGGTCCGCTTATGTTTCCCATGCATTCACCTTTTGTTGAGGAATCCATCATAACATCTTTTTGTTACAAATTCAAGCGGCACGGAACAAACTATAGGATCCCCGCTTTTTCAGGTTACAGTTCACACGTCAGCCGTACCCAGATAAATTTATGCTTGCATAACTGTAACTTTTTCAGTGTTATCATACACTCCGTCCACAGCAGCAGTTGCACAGAAATCCCAAAACAGCGATTTCGCGCATGCCTGTCAAACGGACTCCATATTATCGGACAGAAGGGACGTAGCGTGATTAAAGTTTCTCCCCGCACTTTGGCCGGATCAGGCATACCTGAACCATGAGAAAAACCAGCACCAGGAGAAATGAGATCACAATCACTCCGTTTAATGTGCTGTTGTCATAGGCAGACAAAAGGAAATTGGCTGTCAGGGCCAGCACCGTGACTGTGCGTGCAAAGTTCAGATGCAGCGCCCTCTCCGGCTGTTCCTCCCGGATCCTTTTTATCACTTCACCCAAAAACATATAGATCGTATAGACGGACATTACACTCACAAGCAGGCTCTCCAACGGATTCTTAAAAGAGAAGACCCAGTGCAGGGCAAAGTCCGCTGCCAATAGCAACAGGAATGGCTTCAGCCTCTTTTCCGTCTCAGTCGGCACATCATGGCTTGCGGCAGAAGCAAACCAAAACAGCATTCCTACGAAATCCGGCATCAGATTTATTTTCCCTAAGTTAAAGTTCATAAAAAGAAACAAAATTCCTATTTTCAAGTAAGTCAGCGATTTTCTTTCCATATGACATCCCCCTTCCGACTCTGCATTCCCCATATGACGGCCTGTCATATCGGGAAGCCTGTCACGTTAAGCAGCCTTCTGTATCATTCCCGGCATGCAAAATACCTGTTGCACCAAAAACCCGTTGCATCATTGAGCCTGGCATGTCAAAATACCTGACACATCAACATGCCCGGCATGCCAAGACATCTGTCAGCGCCGTTCCGCCACTGCCACTGCCTCATCTTCCACTACCAGACTTCCGTCCACATAGATACGCACATGGACGCGAAGTTCTGTATCGGTATTCCATCCCTGCCCGGGCTGGACAAAGCCGGATCCCCCTCCGCCGATTCCTCTCGGCTCGCCGGGAATCAGCTCCTTACCGTCAAATTCCGCCACGCAATAGCCGTCCCCGGAGAAGCTGCCGGCATCATAACCCTCCCCTGCGGCCTCCGCTGATGCCTCTGCCGCCGCTTCCTCCGGCGTTGGCATTTCCGCCGCTTCCTTCCCGTTTTCCGTAATTTCAACCCTGACAGTGCAACCCTCCAAAGATTCCTCCCCCAGATAGGTAATGCCATATTCTGCCACCCTGTACTCTACGGTAAAATGATCCGGAAAGTAGTCTTTCCCCAACGCATCCTGGCCATAGGGCATATTTCCCCATGTGTCCGGCAGCCTTTGCTGCATCCGGCCAAAGCCGCTGAAATATGCCTCGTTATAAGCCCATGCTTCCAACAGGAAATCCCCCGTCCGCAGACTTCCCTGCAACATGGGCGGCTCCCGGTACTCGCCTGTCCTTCTTCCTGTATCCCCCACAAGCCGTACCTTCCATCCCTCCTCCCTTTCCAGTTCCAGCTTCCATTCCGTGTACTGCGCCTCCTCATGGCCGTTCCCCAGTTCCGCATATACGGTGGCCGTTCCCTGATTGCCGTCATATTGGAGGTTATAGATACGGCACTGCCATATCCCCGTGGTTTCCTGTGGGAAATAGTCCTTCTGCCCGGTGGACGCCGCAATGCTGTCCACTGTGATCCCTCCCTTCCCATCAAGGATTCCCTTATTTCTGCAGTCTTCCGCAAAAGCTTCAAAAGCTGCCGTTTCCCTCTGCGGGAGCACAGCCGCCCTGTAGAATACATTATGCTCCGCTGCTGCCTGCAGAAAGAGCCAAAGGGCCTCCTCCGGCGTATCGGCACGATAAATCTCCGCCTCCCACAGATTCTTCTGCAGCTCTGCATCCGTCCTGAACTCACGGAGCTCAAAACCCCGGGGCGCCACCCCTGTCCCCACGCCTGCAGCCGTCAGCATCAGTGTTATACAGGCGGCCACCACCCCTATTCCTGGAGGCACTTTGCGGAAATCACAGATGCGGCGGATCCTTATCCGCATATTCCGGTAGGAATTGGCCATGTTGGAGGTTCCCGTCCTTACGGGATTCCCCGCTCCCTTTTCCGCCATTGCAAGAAGCATATCCCCGTAATCCTTCTGCATCCCCTCCCGGCAGTACTCCAACACCCTCTGGTCACACAATGCTTCGCTGTCATTCTGCACCACGCCTGTCAAAAACCAGACGGCAGGGTTGAACCAATTTACCACTCTGACTATGCGGATTGCCACATTCACCGACACATCCTTCCATTTCCTGTGCAGCAGCTCATGGACGATCACAGCTTCTTCCGGCATCGCCCTCCCTTGGGGAAGCACCAGCACAGGGCGCACCAACCCGCAGATAAAGGGTGCATTGCAGTGATAGCTGCGGATATCGCTGCAGGTTTTCAGTCCGTATTTTTCCGCAATTCCATTGACGTAACCCCTGGTACTTTCATCTGCACGGGGGGCGTTTTTGAGACAGAGCTTCAGCACAAGCCATGTGGCAAAATAGTACCCTCCAAGCAGCGCCACGCCCCAAAGGTATATCTTCCCGAGCAGGCCTGCCGCCTCTTGATAACCCTTGCGGCCCGCTGCCAGACGCCCCAGATCTATCCATCTGCTTAAGGGTATCCCCTGCAGTACCGACACGGGAGTGTGGATCAGGGCAAAATCCACCGGTATGACCAGCCGCACCAGCAGTACCAGCCAGATAAAATAATGCCATCTGGCATCCAGCTTGTCATGAAAGAACAGCTTCACCAGCCAGATCATCATACCCACCGTCGTCACTGCCAGAGTATATTCCAACACTTTCCAGATATCCATTTATGAACCATGCCTTTCCGTAACCTGCGAAGGGGCCATTTAAGGCCTGCCGCAACTCTCCGTTTGTGACCTGCATTCCACAAGCTCTCTAATCCTGCCCGTTTATCTGATCCAGCAGCCGCCTGAGTTCTTCTACTTCCTGTTTCGACAACTGGCTGTCTTTCACAAAGGAAGCCACCATACTTCCGACGCTCCCTCTGTACACTCTCTGTAAAAAGCTTTGCCGCTCCTGGCGTTGGCATTCCTCCCGGCACAAAAGCGCCCTGTATACATGGGGCGAGCGCTCCTTATCCGCCTCAAGGATGCCTTTTGCACAAAGCCTTGTGAGAAAAGTATGTACTGTATTCTTATTCCACTTCTTCCCTAAATGCTCCATCATCTCCGGCTGGGTCACGACCCCCTGCCACACTAATTCCATAAGCTGCCATTCGCTTTCCGTAATCCGATATTCCATTTTCCCTCCTGTTCCGCCCCTCCGGCAGATCTTCGGCGCCCAGTGTACTGACTGTATTGCAACCGCCGTAACAATGACAAAACTTTTACAGCAAAAGACTACAGATGTAGTTCTGATTCTATCCTACATCTGTAGTCCCGTTTTGTCAAGATGCCCATAGTGTGCTGGCCCCCCTGCCGGCACCGGCCCTCACGGTATTCACCAGTCCGTATTGCATGGCTTGATACTTGTGCCGGCAGCCACTTGGCTCGTTGCCCGCGGGAATAAAAAGCCGGCTTGGCTCATTGCCCCAGTGTGCTGGCCAGATTACTTTCAGCTAAATAGCGCAAAAAGAATTTTCAGTCTGCAAGGCAGATTTCCCACGGCGTAACGGTGGCTACATCTAGGAAATCTGACGCTGCAGATGGAAATTCAGGCAAGATATTTAGCAAAATGTAATACGGTCAGTACACGAGTGTGTCACAGCAATTTCCTGAGTTTGGCGACTATCGCCTGAAACCGTTCCTCCCCCCGCAGTTCCGTAAGGCAGTCATCCTGTTCCAGTCCCTTAACTATGCTGTGCATTATTTCCGCGCTTGGCTGCACCTGCATTGTCCCCGCAGAAAAGGCAGGATAAAAAAGGGTCTGATTAGGCAAAGTCCACCCTTCACTCAGCCTTTGGGCAAATTCTTCCAGGTAATCCAAAGCCTCTTGCTTCATGCCCAGCCGCAGGTATACCTCGGCAATAACGGCCGACCCCATACCTCCGCCTACGCCGAACAGTTCTTCCTGCCTGCGGAAAATACGGCAGATTTCCAGGGTCTTTTCCCTGTCAAACCGCATGTTGTCTCCAAGCAGCAGCATAAGGCAGTTCTGTATATCGCTGACCCTTCTATATAGATTGTGCTGCACCGTCTCCAGGGCCTTGTCAGGCTCTCCTCTTTTCTGGTAAAGCTGTACCCAATGCATGGTAAAATCCGCCGTATTACCATGGGCCTGTTTCAGCAGCTCTTCCGCCCTGTCCAGATTTCCGTCAGCCAATTCCAGCGTCACCAGCATAGAGATCGAAGACAGGTAATATGCTGAGTCACCGCTTGCATAAATTGCCTCCGCCAGCTCCCTCTTCCTTGCTTTCCATCGCTCCGCATCCTTCTCGCCTTCCCCGCTCTCCGTCTCAGCGGGATTGTACATTTCAAGCATGGTAAAAACCGCTATGGCGCTGAATTTCAGCGGGACCGCAGAGGGATAACTGTGCAAAAGCTTCTCCAGCTGTTCCTCCGCCTCCTCCTTCTTTCCTTCTCTTAACATCCCCATGATCTCCGACATATAACGGCCCTGTTCTTCCTCCGTCAGCGTTTCCTCATAGGACAGCAATGTATCCACGTCTGTCCCAAGGGCCCTTGCCAGCGGGCAGAGTATAGTAATATCAGGGTAAGAGCTGTCCGTTTCCCACTTGCTGACTGCCGGCGCCGACACACCCAGCAGACCGGCAAGCTGATCCTGTGTCATTTTTTTCGCTTTCCGAAGCTCCATGATCTTTTCGCCTAATTTTATATCCGTCATAATATCCGTTCCTTTCCTGCTCCATTCCTGCTTAGTCTGCACATTGGGATCTCCTTTTCCTGCCTGCTGCCGCCAACGATACAGGTAATCCGTGGCAGGAATGCCCGCAAATGGGAAGATTGCCCGCTTTACGCTGCCAGGCTTTGGCAATCTTACCGTTTCCCGATTTATACTGAATAGTATAACCGAAAAAAACAGGCTCCACAATGGAGCCTGTTTCAACTGCCGGGAAAAAAACTTAACTGTCGGTTAATCAACCGGAGCCGCCTGTTCCGCCTCAGGCTTATTTGCCGCTTTTCTGGCAATGCGCTTTTTCCGGTATTTTTTCAATACAAGTACCAGGACTGTGATGACAACCGTCCAAACCACCAGGTAAGGGAGATGGGCCAGAAGCCAAATGACTCCTTCTTTGATGCCATGCCCGATCTCCTTCAGGCTGTCCGTAAAGCCTTCTGTGATCCTCTGAAGATCGGTCCGCTCTTCCACGGGAGTCAGCTCCTTCACCTCGGTGAGGTTCAGGTTTACCGTACTGTAATCCACCTGATTGTCTATGATGCGGAGTTTTGATTCCATGCTCTCCAAGTAATAGCGTACGTTGGAAAGGCGTTCTTCCAATGCAATCATATCCTCTACAGTGTCCGCCTGCCCCATCAGCTCCAAAAGCCTTGCCTGTTCCGCTTTCAGCGTATCCCTGCGGCTCTCCATATCAACGTAAGAGAGCGTCACATCTTCCACGCTGTCGGAGCGCCTGACCACATTTCCGATTTCGGACATGTTCTGCAGAAAACCTTCCAGAGACTCCCGGGGGATACGGATGGCCAGGTTCGCCCAGCGGGAAGTGCGGTAAGACGAATAACTGCTACCGTTATAGGTCTCCAGATTTTCAATGTAACCGCCAAGATTCCGGATCTGGGTTTCCAACTCGGATAGCATCCTCTCAAACTCCTTGGTCTCCATCTCCAGCTCCACCGTTTTGATCAGCTTCCTTCCCTGAAGCAGATCGGAATCCGCGGCAACGCTCCCCTCTTCCGGCGCTGTCCCCATATCTGCAGCCGCTTTCATATCATAGGATACGCTGTTTGCCTCCGAATATCCCTCTTCAGAGGAAGCTCCGCCAACCCCCGTGACTTCAGCCGCATAAGAAGGGCTGGCTGCACTATACTGCTCATGTACAGCCGGCACCGCATATTCCGCCGCGGAATTGCCCGAGGCGCCGCAGCCTGCCAACAGCAATGCCGCCATAGCTAACGTTACCGGAAACCTTCTGCTTCTCTTCATAATCCCATCCTCCCTGTGTTTGAGCATGCTATCCGCAGGACCCGGGCCACACTTGCTGAGCCTCCATTCAAAGGCGCGGCAAGTCTGCATGGGCCTAATCGAGACGTAGCAAATCTGTATGGGCCTAATCAAGGCACAGCAGATCAGCGTCGGCCAAATCAAGCCGCAGCAGGCTGAGAAATAGGGCATACAAATCAGGTCCTGCCCTGCGTTTTGCCTTCACTCTATTAGACGACAGGGGTCAGAAAAGGTTCTCTATTTTCATAAATTTCTCTTCTTCCGCTTTGATTTTCTGGGCATTGCCCACAACACACAAATTATCCTCCTCCATAAACGCCCTGATGTACTCCGCCAGGGAACGGATTGTCCCGGGAGTCGCGGAAAGGATCTCATCCCTCTCCTTCTGCAGCATCTTCTGGGTAATTCCCGTCATATAAGCGCTAAGGGCCTGCAGTCCCTTAGCGGCGGGGTTCTTAGGCATATCCAATTCGCTGACGGCGCCGATGATATACTGGGTCATGGTGCGCTCATCCGCCTGGAAATCCGCAATGGCATCCGCCGCCTTCTCGTAGACCTCCAATGTCTTGCCCAGATTAGGATCCCTGTAGGACACAAAGTAACATTCCCCTGACTTACCGAATGCACACATGCAGCCGTAAGCGCCGCCTTTTACACGCACATTCATCCACAGATACTCGTACCCCTCTATCACCTTCAGCACACGCAAAGCACCCTGATAGGGCAGTCCCTTCCTGCGGAAGCTGCCCGCACGGCACACATACTGCACCTGCCCGGAGGTCATCAGGCCCTCGTTCTGCCTGCTGGCCACAGGTACATAGGCCTCCCTCTTTACCTCACAGGTATACAGCTTTTCCCTCAAAGCCGCTATAGGCTCCTTTAAAGTCCCCATAGCCTGTTCATCCCCCACAAAGTCCACCATGAGGTTTTCCGGCCGGAAGATCATCTTGCCCAAAGTCTGCAGTTTCTCCACCAAATCCCCTTTCCTGGCCTCAAAGTTCTGTTCCAGGTCGGCTGTCAGGCGGTAAAAGGGAATGCCGGAAATGATCTCGCTGACCGTGCCGGACACACTGCCGTAGGACATGGCTCTTCCCACCGCCACACTGTGCCCCCCGGAGATCATCTGCGCCTGCATCCGGGACTTCCCTTCCGCCAGGATCTCCGCCAGCCGTTTCGTATCCGTAAAATCACTGGTCATAAGGATTTCCCCGATCAGTTCCACCGCCCTGCCCAGATTTTCGTACAATACTTTTGTCTTGATCTCCAGAGTCAATGTATATTGGTCCGGGTCTTCCACCCGGGAGTATGCGTTATTCACTGCCGCCATGCCCCCTGTCACCAGGTTCATCTCATTGAACAGGTCCCCATAAGCAAAGTGCTCCGTATTCAGTAACCCCAGGCAGCCCTTTAAAATCCCTATATAGGGAAAATATTCCCCCGGTATCTCCCGGCACTTGAAAAGCAGCCTCAAATATCCGATGCCGTTGGTCTCAATGGCATGATACAGTACAGGGGTGTCCGAAATCATCCGCTCTTCGTTGATCAGCACACCGGCTTCCTTCTTCATGTCTTCCCGGGTAAGCATGGGGATTTTCGACAGATCCTCCGGGGAATCCTCCCGCTCCTGGAACGCGTTCAACGCCGCAAAGGTCTCTGCGATCCGGGCAAGCTCCTCCTCGCCCATGGAAGCCTTCTTTTCCGCCAGCCTGGCCCTCAGCGCCTCTTCCCTCTGGGCCCCAAGGCCCTCCCTGGGCCTTAAAATAACCGCGGCAGCATGATTGTTTTCCAACAGGTACTTCCGCACCAGCTTTTCAAAATAGCCTGTCCCTATCTGCGTCCTCAAAAAGGCAAAGGTTTCGTTTGCCTCAATGTGGAGGAACGGTTTCCGGTCGTCATAAAGCCAGCTGTCCAAAATCTGGAGCCCATACATCAACCCCTTGGGGTAGGACCCGAAGTCAGCCTCCCTGTATTTAAACTCATAATAATTGATGCCTGCCAGCAGCGCCTTTTCGTCAAAGCCTTTTTCCGCCAGCTCCGATAACACCTGCCGGATGATATCCAGAAACTGCCGCTCTTTCCCCAGGGAAGTGTCCTTGGCAATGACGCTGAAATAAGGCTGCCGGATGCCGTTTTCAAACAGGCTGTACACGTCCTTTCCCACACCGGCTTCCACCAGGGCCTTCTTCAGAGGCGCCCCGGGTGCGGAGCAAAGGGCATAGTCCAGTATCTGGAAGGCCACATAAAGCTCCTTGTCAACGCTGTTCCCCACGGAGAGATTCCAGGAAAGAAAGGTATTTTCCTCCTCACTCTCTCCTTCGCTGATGGGATATTCTATCACCCTCCGGCCAGGCTCCGCAAATGCCGGCTCTTCCCCGATAGAAGAATCTATCTCCAGAGGGCCAAAGTCGGACAGATAATGCTCGTCGATAAAGGTAAGTTTCTCCGCCATATCCATGTTACCGTAAAGATAGATATAACTGTTGGAGGGATGATAATACCTCCTGTGAAAGTCCAGGAACTGCTCATAGGTAAGCTCCGGGATGGCTTCCGGATCCCCTCCCGACTCACATCCATAGGCAGTATGGGGATAGAGCGCACTGGTGATCTCCCTCTCCAGCACATCATCCGGGGAAGAAAAAGCTCCTTTCATCTCATTATAGACCACGCCGTTGATGGTAAGCTGCCCCTCCCCGTCCAACTCATAATGCCATCCCTCCTGGCGGAAGATGGACTCATTTTCGTAAATATTGGGATAGAAAACGGCATCCAGGTACACATGCATCAGGTTCTGGAAATCCTTGTCATGGCAGCTGGCCACGGGATAAACCGTCTTGTCGGGATAGGTCATGGCATTTAAAAAGGTATTCAAAGACCCCTTTACCAGCTCCACGAAAGGGTCCTTCACCGGAAATTCCCTGGATCCGCAGAGAACGGAATGCTCCAGGATATGCGCCACGCCGGTGGAGTCCCTGGGAGGCGTGCGGAAACCTATATAAAATACCTTGTTCTCGTCGTCATTTTCCAGCAGCGCCACCCTGGCCCCCGTTTTCTTATGGCGCACCAGATAGCTTATACTCTTAATATCCTTGATCTCTCTCTTTTCTATCACCTCATAAGCGGACAATTCTTCCACTCTCATATCCAATCCTCCTGCAATTTTACTTACTATCGGTCAAAGCATTCCCTGTCACAATCCCATCAACGCCAGCTTACTGACGGAAAGCTCCTGTATTACCAGTCCCTTTTTCTCCTTCTCCGCCACAGGCATCTCCACCAATTCTTCTATGGTCAGGTTCCTGGTGACATACTCCAGCTTCTTTTTTCCCAGAAAGCCTTTTTTCTCTTCAATGACATTGACCTTGACCCTTGCCTTCATTTGTTTGTATGTCTGGACCAGGAATTTGCCTTTTTCCAAATAATAGAGATGGGTTTCCAGGGTATCCTCCCTGGCCGATTCCGGCAAAATATAGCGTTCCACGATCATGCGGAATTTAAACAAAATGTCCTCGGCTTCCAGAAGCTCCCCCATGGTATATTTACTCCCCACATAGAGCCTTCCGGTGTCCTGCATACTGTATTTGTAATCTTCATAGGTTTTCTTCTGCATATACCATATCCTCAATCTTAAAGCCGCTCATCCGCATGGCTTCCCGGATGCTTTTCAGGGAAAACCCTGTCTCCTGGGATAGTTCCTCAGGGGTTACCTTCCGATGAAGCTCCCCTGCCAGCTCCTTGGCCTTGTCCGCCACCAGGTTCACTTTATCCGCCACTTTGCGGTCTGTCTTTTCATTGGATTCGTTTTCCCGTATATACTCCTCCATAGCGTCCATGACCATCCTGGCAAGCATTCCCTGGGCCTCCTCCGGCTTCTCCAGGCTGCCCAGCATACCCGTCCCAAAGGCCAGGGCAAGATTCCCCTCGCCGATCAGGTCCTCCAGCAGCACGCCCTGCCCGGTGTAAAGCTTTGCAATGTCTATGACATCCTTCAGGTACGCCTCTGCCAGCCTGGCCTGGGCGTCCGCCTCGCCTGCCATGGCCGCTATGGTAAACCCTTCTATCTGCCCCTTGCTGTAGACAGGCAGTCCGGCGATCTCATCCATATAATCCTGCAGGTAGCTCCGCTCTTCCTCCGTCAGATATTCGTCCGCATCCACAGGTTCCCCGATTCCGATTTTCTGTTTTTTCAGGTAATCAAAGACCATCTGGAACTGGGCGTCAGAAAGTTCCATCTCCCGGAAAGCCTCCCTTACCTGCCCCTCACTGATACAGCTTCCCTGTTCCCTGGCCTGTTGCCTGACCTGCTCCAGGGTTTTGGCAAATCTTATTTCTTTATCCATGAAATCCTCCGTCCCGATTCTCAAATTGAGCAAGCTCTTTTTCTATTTTACATGGGTGTGCGTGAACAGGTGCTGCTGGCAGTACTCGTAATTTCCGTTACACTTGGAACAGAAACGGAATTCCAGCGACGGATCATCCTCGTCCGTCCTGCCGCATATGGCGCATTTATGCCTTGTGATCCTCGGATTCCGTTTCACCTCATGCCGGAATTCCGCTCTCCGCTTTACCTGCCTTGGCGACATGTGGATACGGCTCCTGGAAGTCAGGAAAAAGATCACGAAATTCAGCAATGAGGAAGCGATGGCTATCCTTATCACAAAGCTGCCTGCAAACAAGAACTCCCACACCAGGATCACCGCATATATGATACCCATCCACTTTACCTTCACCGGAATCACAAACATCAAAAGCACCTGCACATTCGGGAAGGTAGCCGCAAATGCCAGGAAAATAGACATATTGATATAATATGTGCTGAAAAACAGGGAACCGATGCCGGAGACATAGGCCGCCAGTTCGCCGTTCATCCCGCCTGCAATCAGGTATTGGGATCCCAGCCAGACAAAACTGCCTATCACGGTAAACAACATACCCGACAGCAGAAAGACATTATAGCGCCAGGTTCCCCAGGTCCGCTCCAGGGAGGTGCCGATGCTGTAATAAAAGAACAGCATGATTATGGTAAACAGGTCGGGAGAGCTGGGCGGCACGATGACCCAGGTAAAGATCCGCCAAATCTGGCCGTGCAATATCTTATAGGGATCCAGTGTCAGGTACATCAAAAAATTTCCGTTTATAATGTCGATCACATATCCCACCACATAACAAAGGATCAAAACAAGCGACAGATTCCTGATGGCATATTTTCCGAATTTCTTTTCCCATTTGCTCATAAAGTATACATTCCTTTCGCCTCTGCAGACAGTCATTTTCGAAAAAGCATATGAATACATTTTAACATTACCATTTCCATAAGGCAACCAACCATTTCCAACTTTATAGAAAAATCAGGTTTTTCACAAATATTTCATATGTATTGCTCGTTGCAATTTAAAATAAGGTGTACTATAATGTCAGAGAATGTCGATTTGAATATTTACGATTATTATACATGTTTTTACAGGATTTACATTTTCAGGAAGGATGATTTTATTTATGGAAAGTATCAACACAGCTTCGGCTCTCGGCATCGATATCGGCTCCACTACCGTGAAAGTCGCGATTTTGGACAGGGATCATAAAATCCTGTTTTCCGATTACGAGCGCCACTACGCCAACATCCGGGAGACGCTTTCCTCTTTGTTAAGTAAGGCATACGGGCAGCTGGGCAACCTGCCCCTGCATCCCATGATCACCGGCTCCGGCGGCCTCACCCTTGCCAACCACCTGGGCGTCCCTTTCACCCAGGAAGTCATTGCCGTAGCCACCTCGTTAAAGGAACTTGCCCCCAAGACCGACGTGGCCATTGAACTGGGTGGGGAAGATGCCAAGATCATTTATTTCGAAGGCGGCAATGTAGAGCAGCGGATGAACGGTATCTGTGCCGGCGGCACAGGCTCTTTTATCGACCAGATGGCTTCCCTGCTCCAGACAGATGCTGCCGGTTTAAACGAATATGCGAAAAACTATCAGTCTCTCTATGCCATCGCCGCCCGGTGCGGTGTGTTCGCAAAGACGGATATCCAGCCCCTGATCAACGAGGGCGCCACCAAGGAAGATCTCTCCGCCTCTATTTTCCAGGCGGTGGTCAACCAGACCATCTCGGGCCTTGCCTGCGGTAAGCCTATCCGCGGCCATGTGGCGTTTTTAGGCGGCCCGTTACACTTTTTGTCCGAGTTGAAGGAAGCTTTCATACGCACCCTCAAGCTGGACGGGGAGCATATCATCGATACCGACAATTCCCACCTCTTTGCGGCAATCGGCTCCGCCCTGAACGCCAAGGCGGATGTCACTTATTCTATGGAAGAAATGGTGAACAAGCTTTCTTCCGATATAAAGATGGAATTTGAGGTGGAGCGCATGGAACCCCTGTTCGCGGACCAGTCCGCCTATAATGAGTTCACGGCGCGCCACAGCCGGCATCACGTGGGCGCTTCCCCACTGTCCGAATATAAAGGCAATGCATTTTTGGGGATCGACGCCGGCTCCACCACCACCAAGATTGCACTGGTGGGTGAGGATGGCTCCCTGCTCTATTCTTTTTACAGCGGAAATGACGGAAGTCCTTTAAAGACTGCCATCCGCTCCCTGAAGGAAATTTACGAGCTGATGCCCCGGGACGTGCACATTGTGCGCTCCTGTTCCACCGGTTACGGGGAAGCACTGATGAAAGCCGCTTTCCTGCTGGACGACGGGGAAGTGGAGACTGTGGCCCACTACTATGCCGCAGCTTTCTTTGACCCCGACGTGGATTGTATCCTGGACATCGGCGGCCAGGATATGAAGTGCATCAAGATCAAGAACCAGACTGTTGACAGCGTACAGCTGAACGAAGCATGTTCCTCCGGGTGCGGTTCCTTTATCGAAACTTTTGCGAAATCCCTGAACTACAGTGTCCAGGATTTCGCCCAGGCAGCCCTTTTTGCGGAGCACCCCATCGACCTGGGCACACGCTGTACCGTATTTATGAATTCCAAGGTAAAGCAGGCCCAGAAAGAGGGCGCCAGCGTGGCGGATATCTCCGCAGGCCTGGCCTATTCCGTCATAAAGAACGCATTATTCAAGGTTATTAAGGTTTCCGATGCCTCCGAGCTGGGGAAAAATATTGTAGTACAGGGAGGTACCTTCTATAACGATGCCGTCCTCCGGAGCTTTGAAAAGATTGCCGGCTGTGAGGCTATCCGCCCCGATATTGCAGGTATTATGGGCGCTTTCGGCGCAGCGCTGATTGCCAGGGAACGATATGAGGCAGGGTACCATACTTCCATGCTCTCCTACGAAAAGCTCTGCAGCCTGAAATACGAGACCAGCATGTCAAAATGCAGAGGCTGCACCAACAGCTGCCGCCTTACTATCAATAAGTTCTCCGGCGGCCGTACCTACATCTCCGGAAACCGTTGTGAAAGGGGAATCGGCGGCCAGAAAAACGCAAACAATGTTCCGAACTTATTTGAATACAAACTTAAGAGGCTCTTCTCCTATCCTTCCCTGGAAGCCGACCAGGCTCCCAGAGGCACGGTGGGCATTCCCAGGGTACTGAATATGTATGAAAACTATCCGTTTTGGCATACCTTCTTTACCAGGCTGGGATACCGGGTGGTGCTTTCCCCCAACTCCAACCGTAAGATTTACGAGCTGGGCATCGAATCCATTCCCAGTGAGTCCGAATGTTATCCGGCAAAGCTGGCCCACGGCCATGTAGCATGGCTTATCAACCAGGGAGTGGACTTTATCTTCTATCCTGCACTGTTCTACGAGCGGGACGAAGTGGAGGGGGCGAACAACCATTATAACTGCCCCATTGTCACCTCCTATTCCGAAAACATTAAAAACAATGTGGAGGCCATCAGCGACGGGCAGATGCTGCTCCGCAATCCATTTATGTCGTTTCGGGATCCGGGCACCATCACAGACGCGCTGCTGCGGGAATTCCCTGAACTGCCTTCCGGTGAAGTAAAGGAAGCTGTTGCTGCTGCCTGGGAAGAGCTTGGGAACGCCCGAAGGGATATGCAGAAGCAGGGTGAAGAGGTCCTTGCCTATCTAAAGAAAACAGGCAAGAGGGGAATTGTCCTGGCAGGGCGCCCTTACCATGTGGACCCGGAGATCAACCATGGCATCCCGGAGTTGATCACGTCCTTTGACATGGCTGTCCTGACGGAAGACTCCGTCTCCCACTTAGGCCGCCCTGAGAGGCCGCTGATCGTATCCGACCAATGGATGTACCACTCCCGTCTCTATGCCGCGGCAAGCTATGTGAAGACGGTAGACAACCTGGACCTGATTCAGCTCAATTCCTTCGGCTGCGGCCTGGACGCCGTGACCACGGATCAGGTCAATGATATTTTGTCCGGTTCCGACAAGATTTATACTTGTTTGAAGATAGACGAAGTAAATAACCTGGGGGCTGCAAGGATCCGCGTGCGCTCCCTGCTGTCCGCCATCAAAGTCCGGGAGAAGAAAAACAGGCAGCGCCTGCTCAGTTCCTCCGCCATTGAAAAGGTATCTTTTACGGAGGAGATGCGGAAGGATTACACCATCATCTGCCCCCAGATGTCCCCCATCCACTTTGAGATCATGGAACCTGCCTTCAACGCCTGCGGTTACCATTTCGTGGTACTGGACAACGACAATAAGCATTCCGTTGATGTGGGGTTAAAATATGTGAATAACGATGCCTGCTATCCTTCCCTTTTGGTGGTGGGCCAGATCATGGAGGCTCTGCTCTCCGGGAAATACGACCTGAACAAAACGGCCATCATCATGACCCAGACCGGCGGCGGCTGCCGTGCCACTAACTATGTAGGTTTTATACGGCGTGCCCTGCAGAAGGCAGATATGGGCCAAATTCCCGTAATCTCCCTAAACCTGGCGGGCATTGAAAGCAATCCGGGTTTCCGCCTGAATGCAGATCTGTTAATCCGTGCCGCCATGGCCGCCGAATTCGGCGATATCTTCATGCGCTGCGTCTACCGCATGCGCCCTTATGAAAAGGTTCCCGGCAGCGTGGACGCCATGCACCGGAAATGGCGGAAGGAAGCGCAGGAGTTCGTGTCCGCAAAACGCATCCGCCTGGGAAAATTTAAGCGCCTTTGCAGGCAGATCATACAGGACTTTGACCAAATAGAGGTGACGGATGCCAGAAAACCCAAAGTGGGCGTGGTGGGTGAGATTCTGGTAAAATTCTCTCCTGCGGGAAACAATCATCTGGTGGAATTATTGGAATCCGAAGGCGCAGAAGCGGTAGTTCCCGATCTGATCGACTTTATGCTTTACTGCTTCTACAACCAGATCTACAAAGCGGAGCATCTGGGTACCAGCAAAAAGGCCGCCCGCGTGTCCTCCCTGGGCATCTGGGCCATCGAGCACATTTTGCGGGGGACTGCAGCAAAGGAATTTAAGGCCAGCAGGCACTTTACGCCGCCTACCCCTATCCGGGAGATCGTGAAATTTGCAGAGCCTATTGTATCCATCGGGAACCAGACCGGCGAAGGATGGTTTTTGACCGGGGAGATGGTGGAGCTGATCCACGACGGCGTGCCTAATATCGTCTGCACCCAGCCTTTCGGATGCCTGCCCAACCATGTGGTGGGAAAAGGAGTAATCAAGGCTCTGAGGAAGGCTTACCCCGCATCCAATATCGTAGCCATCGACTACGACCCCGGCGCAAGTGAAGTAAACCAGCTGAACCGCATTAAGCTGATGCTTTCCACGGCCCAGAAAAATTTAGGGTAATATCAGAAAAAACGGAATAATACGTCGCAGGAGGCAGGTAATATAATTACCTGCCTCCTGCTTATTGGTTACCAAAGATTCATTTATTATAAGATGAAAGTCTGCCGGGTTTATTGATTTGCCATAGACATGTGAATGAAAATCACTTAAAATGGCCTATGGACTTTTTGAATATACTTCCAATATACTTTCAATATGCTGCCAATATGTTCCTGATAACCTCATTATAGCAACTATTTCCGGAAGTGTAAAGCATTTTATGAAATACCTGCCTATTTTGTCCATTTTGAGCATGTCTGTCTCGGATTTGTCACGCAAAACTTTCTCTCCTATGATACCGCCTCTGCCCGGCTTTCCACATACTGCCGCAAGGCTTCTGCCACCTCTTCCGGCTCCAAACCCGTATCGGAGATCAGCTCGCTCACTGCCTCCAGCTCCTTCTGCCTTTTGGCCTGATACAGTTCCTCCAGCTCACGTTTCTCGGATGCCACTCTGGTCATCAGGGCATCAATAAGCTCTTGTTTTGCCTCAATCTTCTCTTCTATGGTCTTTCGCTGTCCTCTTGCCATATACTGCCTCCTTCATCAAGATCGGTATACAAATCGTTTTTAATAGTATATGGACAAGACTGGAAAAATATGCATATTCTTCTTAATTACTGATATTTTTTACCGCTTCCGCAAACTGAGCCAGCGCCTTCTCCAGTGTCGCCCTTGGGCAGGCCATATTGATCCGCTGATACCCCGAACCGCCGGACCCGAACATCCTGCCGCCGTCCAGCCACAGCTTCGCCTTGTCTGTCACAAGCCTATCCAGCTCATCATCGCCGATCTGCAAATCCCTGCAGTCTAACCAGAGAAGGAAAGTTCCTTCCGGCTCCACCAGCTTCACTCCCGGCATCTGGCTTTGGATAAAGTCACGGGCAAAATCCAGATTCCCCTTTAGATATGCGAGAAGCTGATCCAGCCAGTCCCTGCCGTATCTGTACGCGGCCTCGCAGGCCACAAGCCCCATCTGGTTCAATTGGCTGTAGCCGGTCTTATCGATTTCCTTGATAAACGCTTCCCTCATTTTGCCATCAGCAATAAAGATGTTGGAAACCTGCAGTCCCGCAATATTAAAAGTTTTGCTTGGCGCTGTGCAGGTCACGGTTATTTCCCGGAAACGCCGGTCCAAACCGGCAAGGACATAATGCCTGTGGCCGGGAAATACAAAGTCATGATGGATCTCGTCGTTTAAGATCAGGACACCGTGTTTGAGACAGATCTCACCGAGCTTTCTCAGTTCTACCTCCGACCAGACTCTCCCCACCGGATTGTGGGGACTACACAGAAGAAACAGCTTGACATTATACTCCCTGATCTTCCTTTCCATGTCCTCAAAGTCCATGGTATACTTGCCGTTTTCCTCGTGCAGCGTATTGTCGGCTACCACCCTGCCGTTATCCCGCACCACTTGGCCGAAGGGATAATAGCCGGGATTCTGGAGCATCACGCCCTCTCCCTCTTTTGTAAAAGCTTTGACGGCAGCCGCAATGGCATACACTATGCCGGGAGTCTTAACCATCCATTCCTGTTCTACTTCCCACCCATGGCGTTCCAGCATCCAATCGTGGACTGCATTAAAATAGGGTTCCTTCACTTCGCTGTAACCGTAGATCCCATGCTCCACCGCCTCATGCAAAGCCTGCTTGATCTCCTCCGCAGCAGGCAGATCCATATCCGCCACCCAAAGGGGAAGCAGTCCTGCCGGCTTTCCTCTCTCTGCCGCAAAATCATATTTCAGGCAATTCCTGCCTCTCCTGTCAATCACCCTGTCAAAATCATACCTCATCTCTATCCTCCCATACCTCCGCAAAACTTATAAAGCTGCCCGCTCTGGCGGGCGTTCTAATCAGGATCGTGAAATTTCTATGGGGTTTTTGTCGTAGGAATTTCACGTTATGACCCGGAGGAACTGTGCCTTTCCGTGAATATTGACAGGCATGGAGTCCGCCGGCAGAAAGACGCAGTCTCCCCGGTAAAAGGGAAGCGCTTCTTCCCCAAAAAACAGCACGCCGCATCCATTCACGCAAAGCAACGCCTGGAACGAATAACTGTCTGCATGAACCTGGCTAAACTCCCGGCAACGCTCCGTGTTCACCAGCATCCTCTCCACCTGAAAATATTTGCATCTGCACAAAAACTCCGAGGCACGCCCCGGAAAATACCTCAGGACCCTCATAGGCTGCCGCGGCTCCCCTGCCGCTTTCAAATTCACCACATCCAACGCTTTGTCCAGATGCAGAGGGCGCTTCTTCCCCTCCCTGTCCAGACGGTCATAGTCGTACATCCGGTAGGTCAGGTTGGAGCTTTCCTGTATCTCCACAACCAGCGCACCTCCTCCGATAGCATGCACCGTCCCCGCTTCAATATAAAACACATCATCCGGCCGGATGTCCACTCTCTGAAGATATTTTTCCACCGTCCCGTTTTCAAGGCTTTCCTTCAAACGTTCTTTTGTCATATCATAACAGAATCCGTAGACCAACTGCGCTCCCGGTTTGGCGTCCAGCACATACCACATTTCTGTCTTACCCAGTGAGCCGTTTTCATGTTCCCTGGCATAATCGTCATCCGGATGCACCTGGACGGACAGATTTTCCCTGGCATCTATCATTTTGATCAACACGGGCAGCTCCCCTGGTTTCAAATCGGGATTGCCCAGAGGATGTGTCCCCAAATATTCGGGATGTTCCCGCAATAATGATGTAAGCGTCCTGCCCTTATGCTCGCCACTGGCCACAATACTCGGCCCGTCCGCATGGGTAGAACATTCCCAGGTCTCCGCAAGGGGTTCCATCGGGATCTCCTTGGAGAAGTCATCCTTCAGCCGCCTGCCGCCCCAGATATAATCTTTTCCGGAAGGCGAAAGTAAAAACGGTTTTCTCTCTCCCACTCTTTTCCCCCTAACTCCCATCTGCCCGCTAATTTCCTTCATCAAAATCATATTTCCGCTTATCCTGTACGCTGATCTCTTTCCCCATCTGCACCTCTATGATCTGCAATTCCGTATCGGCAATAACGGTATGGCGGCAGCCGGCAGCCATGGTCACCACATCTCCCGCCTGCACTTTCTGCTCCATGCCGTCCACAACGGTCCTGCCCTGGCCGGAAATAATATTCCAGACTTCATCCCGGTATTCATGGCTGTGGTAGTTCATTCTTTGCCCCGGATTCAGCATTACCTTGATCGTCATACTCTCCGGGGTAATGTCCAATACCCTGAAACTTCCCCATGATTTCTCCGCATACATAATCTGCTGATCAATCTCATCCACAAACGGCTTAATATAGCTGGACTGCGCTTTGTCCGATACCAGTATCCCGTCGGGGCTGGCAGACACTACCACATCCTTCAGTCCCATACACAGGATTGGCAGGTTCAATTCATTTACCACATGGACATTCTCGCAGGTTTCGTTAAAGGCTGCTTTTCCCACCGCATTTTCCTGCATGGCTTCCGTCAGCGTGTTCCATGTGCCGATATCCTTCCACTCCCCGTCGAACCGCATTACACTGATATCTTTCTCATGTTCCACTACGGCATAATCAAAGCTGATCTTCTCCAAAGTCCCATACTTTGAAAAGAGATCCGCGTAATCCGTAAAGTCTATCCGTTCATGGGCACGCCTCAGCACATACCCCAAACGGAAGGCGAAAACCCCCCCGTTCCAGAGCGCTCCCTGCTCCATGTACTCCCGTGCCACTTCCTCTGTCGGCTTTTCCTTGAACATGGAAACATGGCTGACTTCCCCTTTGTCCGTGGGAATGATATAGCCGTATTTTGCGCTGGGATAAGTGGGTTCGATACCCATCAGCACCAGATTGGATTTCCCCGTCTCCGCAAGTTTCCCAAGCCTCACGATGGCTTCGAAATAATCGTCCTCCACATAAGGATCCACAGGGCACACCACCACCCCTTCCTCCTCCCCTACCCCCTTCACGTCATGGAGATAGGAGGCAGCCAGTGCAATAGCCGGGAAAGTATCCCGGCGGCAGGGTTCCATACTGATCCCCACATCGTCTCCCAGCTGATTATGGATCATGGAAATCTGCGACTTTGAGGTGGCTATGGTGATGACGGCCTCCTTATCCACAGACCGGATCTGGCGGTAAACCCTCTGAACCATGGATTCATAGCGGTTACCTTCCTTAAATATTTTCATAAATTGTTTGGAGCGGATGTCGTTGGACAATGGCCACAGGCGCTTCCCTGACCCGCCGGATAATAGAATGATATTCATAAATAACAGTCCTCCTGAATTCTAATGCCTCTTACTGCCACTCATAAGGTGTGCTCTTTTTCCTTTTAAAATGCTTATCTGTAAATTTTATTGCTCTTAACATGCTAAATCGTCCTCCCATATTATACCATACATTTTTCCGCTATTCCAATCAGTTTGTTGATTCCATTAAATTTGGTTACATGAATGACTGAATCATGGATTCCCCTTTGATTTATCAATAAAATTTTTCTTTTATCTTTAACTTACTCAACTTTCCCAGCAGATATTTCTAAATAACTCCTGTATAAATGCGGCTTGAGAGCTCATCCAATCGGTTACTTT